>Ga0180218_1000740_pt1 | contig 25235 bp, 22 predicted proteins | sample eDN3rd37CKraftBY_FD_151334 | JGI IMG/M metagenome (GOLD analysis project Ga0180218, IMG submission 151334) | Enriched backyard soil microbial communities from Emeryville, California, USA - eDNA 3rd pass 37_C Kraft BY (version 2) (version 2) | ecosystem: Environmental > Terrestrial > Soil >...
AGGATTCGGTCGGCAAGGTGGGCACGGGTTCGCAGCAGGTCGAGCGCGCCGGGGCGACGATGCAGGAGATCGTGGCCTCGGTCAAGCGGGTGACGGACATCATGGGCGAGATCTCGGCGGCCTCGGACGAGCAGTCCAGCGGGATCGAGCAGGTCAACCGCGCGGTGTCGCAGATGGACGAGGTAACACAGCAGAACGCGGCGCTGGTGGAAGAGGCGGCCGCGGCGGCCGGTTCGCTGCAGGAGCAGGCGCAGCGCCTGACCGAGGCGGTCGCGGTGTTCAGGATCAACGCCGGCGAAGTGATCGATCTGCCGGCCCGCCAACTGGGATCGAGGCAGGCGCCGGGTGCGCGCGAGACGGCGCTGGCGCACGATGACGCGCTGGCGCTGGGGCACTGAGGTCAGGCGTGGCGACAGCAATGACGACGCCGGCTTTCAGCGCCGAGCGCCAGTTCGAGTTCCGCGACGCGGACTTCGCCCGGGTACGGCAGATGATCTACGCGCGCGCCGGCATTTCGCTGGGCGCGCACAAGCGCGAGATGGTGTACAGCCGCCTGGCGCGACGCCTGCGCGCGCTGGGGCAGCAGGAGTTCCGCGTCTACCTGGACGGGCTGGAGAACGAGCCGGCCGCGCCCGAGTGGGAAGACTTCGTCAACGCCCTGACGACCAACCTGACTGCCTTCTTTCGCGAGTCGCATCACTTTCCCATCCTGGCCGATTTCGCGCGCCAGCGCGGCGGGCCGGTATCGGTGTGGTGCTGCGCCGCCTCGACCGGCGAGGAACCGTACTCGATTGCCATGACGCTGGTCGAGAGCCTGGGCGGCCGCGCCCAGGCCAGCCAGCTGCTGGCCACCGATATCGACACCAACTGCCTGCAACGCGCGCGCGCGGGCGTCTATCCGTACGAACGGGTGGCCAAGCTGGACCCGGCGCGCCTGAAGCGCTTCTTCATGCGCGGGCGCGGCGCCAATGAAGGACAGGTCAAGGTGCGCGCCGAGCTGGCCGACATGGTGCGCTTCGATACCTTGAACCTGCTGGCGCCGCACTGGCCGATCAACGAGAAGTTCGACGCGATCTTCTGCCGCAATGTCATGATTTACTTCGACAAGCCGACCCAGGCCAGGATCCTGCGGCGGTTCGTCCCCTTGCTCAAGCCGGGCGGGCTGCTGTTTGCCGGGCATTCCGAGAATTTCACCTATATCAGCCGCGATTTCCGCCTGCGCGGGCAGACCGTCTACGAGCAGGCCAGCGGCGAGCTCCCAGTATGAAGAAGATCAAGGTCTTGTGCGTGGACGACTCCGCGCTGGTGCGCGGCCTGATGACCGAGATTATCAACAGCCATCCGGACATGGAGGTGGTCGCGACCGCGCCCGATCCCCTGGTGGCGCGCGAACTGATCAAGAAGCACAACCCGGACGTGCTGACGCTGGATGTGGAAATGCCGCGCATGGACGGCCTGGATTTTCTCGAAAAGCTGATGCGGCTGCGGCCCATGCCGGTGGTGATGGTGTCGTCGCTGACCGAGCGCGGCGGCGAGATCACGCTACGGGCGCTGGAGCTGGGCGCGATCGACTTCGTGACCAAGCCCAAGCTGGGGATCCGCGACGGACTGATCGAGTATTCCGAGGTGATCGCGGACAAGATCCGCGCCGCCTCGCGCGCGCGCCTGCGCGCGCCCGCGCCGGCCGGCCACGCGGCGCCGTTGCGCCTGCGCAGCCCGTTCGCCAGCTCCGAGAAGCTGGTGATCGTGGGCGCGTCGACCGGCGGCACCGAAGCGATCCGCGAAGTGCTGCAGCCCTTGCCGGCCGACAGCCCGGCGATCCTCGTCACCCAGCACATGCCGGCCGGCTTCACGCGTTCGTTCGCGCAACGCCTGGACGCGCTGTGCGCGGTGACCGTGCGCGAAGCCAGCGACGGCGAGCGGGTGCTGCCGGGCCACGTCTACCTGGCGCCGGGCGGCGAGACACATATGCGGCTGGGCCGCAGCGGGGCCAACTACGTGATCGAGCTGCTGGCCAGCGAACCGGTCAACCGGCATCGTCCCTCGGTGGACGTGCTGTTCCATTCGGCCGCCCAGGCGGCCGGCGGCAACGCGATCGGGGTGATCCTGACCGGCATGGGCAAGGACGGCGCGGCGGGCCTGCTGGCGATGAAACGCGCCGGCGCACGTACCATGGCGCAGGACGAGGCCAGTTGCGTGGTCTTCGGCATGCCGCGCGAGGCCATCGCGCTGGGCGCGGCCGACGAGGTCGTGCCGCTGGCCGATATCAGTGAGCGGATTCTGACACGTCTGGGCGACCGCGGGCATCGCGTTTGACGCCGCCGCCCCAACGGCGCGGGCGTCCGGACATTATTTTCTTGGAGTTGAGATGGTAGATAAGGGAATGAAGATACTGGTGGTGGATGATTTCCCCACCATGCGGCGCATCATACGCAACCTGCTCAAGGAGCTGGGTTTCGAGAACGTCGACGAGGCCGAGGACGGCGCCATCGGGCTGGAGAAACTGCGCAACGGCGGCTTCCAGTTCGTGGTGTCGGATTGGAACATGCCCAACCTCGACGGCCTGGAAATGCTCAAGCAGATCCGCGCCGACGCGGCGCTGAAGTCGCTGCCGGTGCTGATGGTGACGGCCGAGGCCAAGAAGGAGAATATCGTGGCGGCGGCCCAGGCCGGCGCCAACGGCTACGTGGTCAAGCCGTTCACGGCCGCGACGCTGGAAGAGAAGCTGAACAAGATCTTCGAGAAACTCGCCGGCTGAGGTACCGAATGAATGCGACGGACACTGGCATGCAGGCAGACCCGACCGACCTGATCCAGCGGATCGCCTCGCTGACGCGCATGCTGCGCGACAGCATGCGCGAGCTCGGGCTGGATCAGGCCATCAAGGATGCCGCCGAGGCGATTCCCGATGCGCGCGACCGCCTGCGCTACGTGGCGCAGATGACCGAGCAGGCCGCCAACCGGGTGCTCAACGCCACCGAGGCCGCCGGCCCCATCCAGGACGGCATGGCGCGCGGCGCGCAGGCCCTGGACGAGCGCTGGCAGCAATGGTACGACCAGCCGCTCGAGTTGCCGCAGGCGCGCGCCCTGGTGCAGGACACGCGCGCCTTCCTGGCCGCCGTGCCGCAGCACACGCAGCAGACCCAGGCCAAGCTGATGGAAATCGTCATGGCGCAGGATTTCCAGGACCTGACCGGCCAGGTCATCATGCGCATGATGGACGTGGTGGGCGCGATCGAGCGCGAACTGCTGCAGGTGCTGCTGGACAACGTGCCGCAGGAGCGCCGCGACGAAGCCAACTCGCTGCTCAACGGCCCGCAGGTCAACCCCGGCGGCAAGGCCGACGTCGTCACCAGCCAGGACCAGGTCGACGACCTGCTGGCCAGCCTGGGCTTCTGACCAGGGCAGGGGGCGGGGTCCCTGTCCCCGGACAGGAGCTGACATCCGTGGCGAGGTGTGCCTGTCCCAACTGGGACAGGCGCACCGCTCTACGCCATGAACGGTTGACTGCCAAGACAGTATCTGTCCCCGCGGGAACGGGCACCCCACGCGCCGGCCGCCGCCATCCCGGAATAACGCCGCTTTCCCCCCGCTTCTTGGCTTATCGCCGCGCGGGCCGTCCGCCTAGAATCTCGGCGGGCAGTCCACAACCCGCATCCGGGCTGCAAACAAAGCGTCGAGCATGGCCGAAGAAAGCGATCTTGAAAAGTCCGAAGCCGCCTCTCCCAGGCGCCTGGAAAAGGCGCGCGAGGAGGGGCAGATCGCGCGTTCGCGCGAACTGGGCACGTTCATGATGCTGGCCGCCGGCGTGGCGGGCGTATGGCTGAGCGGTTCGATGCTGTACCGGGGGCTGACCGGCGTGCTGCGGCGCGGCCTGGGGTTCGAGCCGCGCGTGGCGCAGGACCCGGGCGTGATGGTCGAGCAGGCGGTGCACGGCGCCGGGCAGGCGTTGCTGACGGTGCTGCCCATGTTCGGCATGCTGGCCGTGGTGGCGGTGCTGTCGGCGGTGCTGCTGGGGGGCTTCGTCTTCTCGACCAAGCCGCTGGAGCCGAATTTCTCGAAATTGAGCCTGTGGTCGGGCATCAAGCGCATGTTCTCGGCGCAGACCGCGGTCGAGCTGGTCAAGGCGCTGGCCAAGGCCGCGCTGGTGGGCGGGGTGGCGGTCTGGGTGATCTGGCACTACCACGACGACATGCTGGGGCTGATGCACGTGGCGCCCAGCGCCGCGTTGACCAGCGCCATGTCGCTGGTGGCGCTGTGCAGCGCCCTGATCGTGGCCTCGCTGCTGTTCGTGGTGCTGCTGGATGTGCCCTGGCAGATCTGGAGCCATCTCAAGAAGCTGCGCATGACCAAGGAGGATGTGCGGCAGGAACACAAGGAAAGCGAGGGCGACCCGCACGTCAAGGGCCGCATCCGCCAGCAGCAGCGCGCCATGGCGCGCCGGCGCATGATGTCCGAGGTGCCCGGCGCCGACGTGGTGGTGACCAACCCGACCCATTACGCGGTGGCGCTGAAGTACGCGGACGGCGCGGCCGGCGCGCCGCGCGTGGTCGCCAAGGGCACCGGGCTGATCGCCGCCCGCATCCGCGAGCTCGCCGCCGAGCATCGCATCCCGACGCTCGAGGCGCCGCCGCTGGCGCGCGCCCTGCATCAACACGTCGAACTGGGACAGGAAATCCCGACGGCGCTTTATACCGCGGTGGCCGAGGTGCTGGCGTGGGTGTTCCAGCTGCGCAGCTGGCGTCCCGGACTGGGACGCGAGCCGCAGGCGCCGACGGCGCTGGCCGTGCCGGCCGAACTGGACCCGCACAGCCAGCCCGCCACCCAAGGAGCCTGACGAATGAGCGCGCTGCTCTCCATGCTGAAAACCAACGGGGCCGCCAACGCCAAGCTGCTGGCCGGCCCGATCCTCATCGTGCTCGTGCTGGGCATGATGGTGCTGCCGCTGCCCACGTTCCTGCTGGACTTGCTGTTCACCTTCAACATCGCCCTGTCGGTGATGATCCTGCTGGTGGCGATGTTCACGCGCAAGCCGCTGGATTTCGCCGCGTTTCCCTCGGTGCTGCTGTTCGCCACGCTGTTGCGGCTGTCCCTGAACGTGGCCTCGACGCGGGTGGTGCTGCTCAACGGCCACCAGGGGCCGGACGCGGCCGGCAAGGTGATCGAGGCGTTCGGCCACTTCCTGGTGGGCGGCAATTTCGCGGTCGGCATCATCCTGTTCGTGATCCTGACCATCATCAACTTCATCGTCATCACCAAGGGCGCCGGGCGGATCGCCGAAGTCGGCGCGCGCTTCACCCTGGATGCGATGCCGGGCAAGCAGATGGCCATCGACGCCGACCTCAACGCCGGGCTGATCGGCGAGGACGAGGCGCGCAAGCGCCGCGCCGAGGTGGCGCAGGAATCGGATTTCTTCGGCTCGATGGACGGCGCCAGCAAGTTCGTGCGCGGCGACGCCATCGCCGGCCTGCTGATCATGGTCATCAACGTGATCGGCGGCCTGATCGTGGGCGTGGCCCAGCACGACCTGTCGGTGGGCGAGTCGGCCCGCGTGTACACGCTGCTGACGATCGGCGACGGCCTGGTGGCGCAGATCCCGGCGCTGGTGATCTCCACCGCCGCCGGCGTGGTGGTCTCGCGCGTGGCGACCGACCAGGACGTGGGCCAGCAGATCCTGTCGCAGCTGTTCTCCAACCCCAACGTGATGTTCCTGACGGCCGCCATCGTCGGCATCATGGGCCTGATCCCCAATATGCCGCACGTGGCGTTCCTGACGCTGGCCGCGCTGCTGGCCGGTTGCGGCTGGATGCTCTACAAGCGCAACCTGGCCGCCGCCAGCCAGGCGCAGCAACCCGCCGAGACCGCCGCGGCCCAGGCCCAGGCGGCGGCCTCGGAGGCGACCTGGGAAGACGTCTCGATGGTGGACCAGCTGGGGCTGGAAGTGGGCTATCGCCTCATTCCGCTGGTCGACCATGCGCAGAACGGCGAGCTGCTGCACCGCATTCGCAGCCTGCGCAAGAAATTCGCCCAGGACGTGGGTTTTCTGCCTCCGGTGGTGCATATCCGCGACAACCTGGAACTCAAGCCGAACGACTACCGCATCCTGCTGTCGGGCGTGGAAATCGGCCGCGGCGTGGCCATGCCGGGCCAATGGCTGGCCATCGACCCGGGCGGCGTGGCCATGCAGGTCAAGGGCACGCCCACCACCGACCCGGCCTTCGGCCTGCCGGCGCTGTGGATCGACAACGGCCAGCGCGACCAGGCCCAGGTGGCCGGCTACACGGTGGTGGACGCCAGCACGGTGGTGGCCACCCACCTGAACCACTTGATGCACCGCCACGGCGACAACCTGCTGGGCCGCCAGGAAGTGCAGGCGCTGATCGAGCGCATCGGGCGCGAATCGCCCAAGCTGGTCGAGGACCTGGTGCCCAAGACGCTGTCGCTCACCACCTTGCAGAAAGTGCTGCAGGGCCTGCTGGCCGAGGAAGTGCCGATCCGCGACATGCGCACCATCGTCGATGCGCTGTCCGAACACGCGCCGCGCCTGGCGGCCCTGGCCGCCAACGCGGGCGGGCAGCCCGACGTGCACGAATTGGTGGCGCTGACGCGCCGTTCGCTGGGCCGGGCCATCACCCAGCAATGGTTCCCGGGCGACGGCGAACTGCGCGTGATCGGGCTGGACGTGCGCCTGGAGCGCGTGCTGACGCAGGCCATGGCCACCAGCGGCGGCCTCGAGCCGGGGCTGGCCGAGACGCTGCTGCGCGAGACCGAAGCGGCGCTGGCGCGCCAGGAGGCGCAGGGCAACGCCCCGGTGCTGCTGACCTCGCCGCCGCTGCGCGCGCCGCTGTCGCGCTTTCTCAGACATCATCTGCCGCAGTTGGGCGTGCTTTCGAATGCCGAGATCCCCGATGAGCGCGTGGTACGCGTGACGGCGCTCATTGGAGGCAATGGCGAATGAAGTTGAGCCGTTTCGTCGCGGCCAGTAGCCGCGAAGTCATGCGCCTGGTGCGCGAGGCGCTGGGCCCGGACGCGCTGATCGTGTCCAACCGCAGCGTGGCCGAGGGCATCGAAGTGGTGGCCACGCTGGACGAGACGCCCGTCGCGGCGCCTGCCGCGCCGCCGCGCGATACGCCGGCCGCGCCGCCGGCCGGGATGCCCGCCGCGGACGCGGCCGCGCAGCTGTCCATGGCGCGCCTGCCGGATGCGCCGATGCCCGCGGCCATGCCGGCCGGCCGCGTCCCGCCGGGGCTGGAGGCGGGCGTGCAGGCCGCCATCGACGCGCTGCGCGGTTCGCTGGAAAGCCGCATGGACGGGCTGCTGTGGAGCACGCGCGACGGGCCGGGCCGCGAGCCCGTGGGCGCCGGGCTGTTCCGCGCCTTGCTGGAGGCGGGCTTCAGCATGCCGCTGGCGCGCATCCTGCTCGAGCGCCTGCCGCAGGCGCTCGACGCCACGCAGGCGCTGGCCTGGGCGCGCAACGAGCTGGTGACGCACCTGCCGGTGCTGCGCCGCGAGGACGACCTGCTGGCCGGCGGCGGCGTCTTCGCGCTGGTCGGCCCCACCGGGGTGGGCAAGACCACCACGCTGGCCAAGCTGGCGGCGCGCTGCGTGGCGCGCGAAGGGCGCGAACAGGTGGCCATGCTGACCACCGACAATTTCCGCATCGGCGCGCTGGAACAATTGCAGATCTATGGACGCCTGATGGGCATCCCGGCCCATTCGGTGCGCGACGCCGACGAATTGCGCGATGCGCTGGGCAGCCTGGGCAACCGCAGGATCATCCTGATCGACACCACGGGCATCAGCCAGCGCGACCGCCAGGTGGCGGGGCAGGCGGCCATGCTGTGCAACGCCGGCAAGCCGGTGCGCCGCCTGCTGGTGCTCAACGCGGCCAGCCAGGGCGACACGCTGGACGAAGTGGCGCACGCCTATCGCAACGGCGTGGGCGAGGACGTGGTCGGCTGCATCATCACCAAGCTGGACGAGGCCTCGCGGCTGGCGCCGGCGCTGGATACGGCGATCCGCCACCGGCTGCCCATCCACTATGTCTCCTACGGGCAGAAAGTGCCCGAGCACATGGCCCTGGCGCGCGCCGACGAACTGATCGACCGCACCCTGGCCACGCTGCAGCGGGTCAAGCCGCTATATGCGCCCAGCGAGGCCGACCTGGCCGCCTTGTGCAGCGCCTCTCGCGAGCAGGCGCGCCACGAGCCGGCGCAGCGCCGCCAGATGCTGGCCGCCACGCTGCTGGGCCAGGGCGGCGCCGCCGCGCGCGACCTCGACGGCGCGCTGGACTGGCTGCGCGACGATCCGGCCTGCGCGCAGGCGCGCAGCGACTGGCGCGCGGCCATGGCCGGCCCGGTCACGGCGCAGGCGCTGGGCGACGCGGCGCTGGCCCTGGCGCGCCAGGCCTACCCGGCCGCCAGCGCCCGCTATCTGCTGGCCATGCACGGCAAGGCGGCGCTGCGTGCGGCCGGCCTGCCGCAGGCCACCTTGCTGTCGGCGCTGCTGATGAGCGACCGCGGCGCGGCGCTGGCCGCGCCCGCCCAGCAATTGATGCTGCAGCATGGCCTGCTGGCCGCGTATGCGCCGGGCGAGCCGGCAGGCGCCAATGCGATGCAGGCCATGCTTGCGCGCACGGGCTATCTGTCGGGCGAACTGGCCCGGCTGCCGCACGTGCATGTATTCGACGCCGGCTCGGCGCCGCCGTGGCAGGCGCTGTGCGGGCAAGGCAACCTGTGGCTGGCGCGCTGCGCCGGCGCCACGCGGGTGCGGCAGGACCTGTGTCCCACTTTGCTCAAGGCGGTGGCCCGCGGGCTGGGATACCTGCCGGTAGGCAATGTGACGGTTCCGGGCAAGGGCGGCGCGTCCCTGGCGCTGTGGGCCGGCAGCGCGGAAGTCCTGCTGGCCGCGCGCGGCCAGGCGCCGCTTTCCGTGCGCATGGTCAGCGCGCGCCTGCTCGATCCGTCCAGCGGCCGCCAGGTGGCGCAGTGGTTCGGCCTGACGAACCTGGCCGCCGCGCAGGCCGACGCGGCCACGCTGGCGCGCTGGCTGGTGCAGTATGAACAGGCGCGCGGCGCGTTCCGCTACATGGCGCATGCGTGGGCGGCGTTGCCGGCGGATGCGGGCGATGCCGCGGCGTTGTCCGCGCGCGCGCTGGCGGCGGGGCAGCTGGGCGCCGCGTGCTGGCAGCTGGAACACCAGGCGCAGGCCGCCGCGATGCGCCAGGCCTTGCCTGGGCTGCTGGGGCCGGGCGCGCGCAAGACGCCCGCGCGGCTGGCGCCCGCGGCCTTGATGAAGCTGTTTGCCTTGCTGGAGATGGCCGGCTGAACGCCGGCCCGATCGGCTCAGGTGGCGACGATGGCGCGGCCCGAGGCGGCGCTGGAGTAGCCGCGCTTGCCGCGGCCCTGGGCGTCATAGGTGGCGGCCGCGCCGGTGCCGGCGGCCTGGCGCAGCGCGTCGAGCGACTCCTGCGTATGGCGCAGGTTCACCGCGATCAGGGTGCCGTTGCGCTGGTTGTGCTCGCGCGCCTGGGCGGCGTTGGCCTGCAGGGCCTGCCACAGCGGGCCCAGCTCGGGGTGGGCGGCCGCCGCCGCGTCGGTGCCGGCCGGCCCGCCGGCCAGGCCCGCGGCGTCCAGCAGGGCGTCGCGTTCTGCGCCCAGGCGCGCCAGCTCGTCGGCCAGGGCTTCCTTGCGCTGTACCGCGGCCTGCAGCGACTCGTGCGCGCGGCGGTCCATCAGGGCCTCGGTTTCCGCCTCCAGGGCGTGAAGGAATTCCACCACCAGGGTGTTTTCGCGTTCGAGGCAGGTCTTCAGGGCGGCAGGGTTCATGGCGGGCAACAGCGGTTTACTTGAGCAATTCCCGGGCGCTGGCGATCAGGCTGTCGGCGATGCGGGCAGGGTCGATCCGCAACTGGCCGGACGCGATGGCCGCCCGGATGGCCGCCACGCGTTCGACGTCGATGTCGCTGCCGCCTTCCTGCAGCGCCAGCAACTGGCGCGAGGCCGGGCTGAGCGCCACTTGCGCGCTGCCCGAACCGGCCTGGGCGCCGTTGCCGTAGGCCTGGGCCACGGCGTGCTCGGCGCGCGCGCCCACCGCATTGGGGCTCACCGGATGGCTGGTCGTGGATTGGATCTTCAAAATATTCTCCGCTGCGCGGGACCGGCCCGATGGGGGCGATCCGCCTGGTTATGCCTGTGTAACGACACCATGGGCGCAAACTTTAGGGCGTGGGAACGGTACGGGCCCTGTCATATGTAACAGATTTTACAGCTGGACTTCAACCAGCCCGGCCGCCTGCACGATGCCGCTGACCACCTGGCCGGAGGCGGTGCGCACCTGGACCGTCGCGCCGGGCGGGGCGTTGTCCAGGGCCTGGCCTTCGCTGCTGACCACGAAGCCGTTGCCGCGCGCGGTGATGCGCACGCTCTGGCCGCGCGACACCGATTCGGCGCTGCGCAGCCCGGCGCCCTTGATGGGCTGGCCCGCGGCGATGCGATGGGTGGGGCGCATGCCGAGGATGGCGGCCGCGTCGGTGATGACGCCCGGGGGCAGGGCCACCAGGTCGCCGTCGCGGGTGGTCAGGTCAGCCGCCTCGATGGTCTTGCCCGGCGCGATCTGGCGCGCCGCCACGTAGTACTGGCCCGGCACGCTGACGGTGGCCTGGGCGTAGATCGTCCAGGTGCGCGGCGCGACGCAGCGCAGGCCGACCGTCATGCGGGCGCGCACCCGCATGCCCGAGGGCATGAAGGGCGTCAGGGCCTCGCAGGCGTCCAGCCGGTCGGCGCGCAGCGGGTCCAGCGTGATGGACGGCTCGCCGGGCAGGGCCGCCAATTGCTGGCGCAGATAGGTTTCGGCCGCCGCGGCCAGCTCGGCGGGATCCTGGGCGGGCGGCTCGGCCGCGGCGCGCGGCGCGGCCCCCGCCAGGATGGCCAGCGCCGCCAGGCGCGCGATGGAACGGGTACGGGGCGATTTCATGATAGGCAAATTGTAGAAGGGCGCCGCGCCGCGCAATAGCCGAATTGGCTCGGAAATGGCGGGTTGTTTGGCTTTTTGTGGCGGTCGCCCGCAACCTAAGATGCCGTCATGCCAAAAAGCGAGCCAGGCCGTCCGGCCGGTTCGCCCGGCCAATCAGTTCGCACACTATCGGGACGCGCCAGGATGCTAGACCGGCTAAACGAGGATTTCCGCTTTTTCCAGCAATCGATCGCGTTGCGCGCGCAGCGGCAGGAAGTGCTGTCCTCCAATATCGCCAATGCCGATACGCCCAACTACAAGGCGCGCGACTTCGATTTCAAGGCCGCCATGCAGGGCGCGCTGGAGCAGCGCATGCGCCTGCCCGACACGAATCTTGCGCTGACCTCGGCGCGCCACATTCCCGGCCAGGCCACCACGCCGGCGCCGGCCGAACTGATGTACCGCCTGCCTTACCAGCCCAGCCTGGACGGCAATACCGTCGATATGGACAGCGAGCGCGTGCGCTTCGCCGACAACACGCTGCATTACCAGAGCAGCATGCAGGTGTTGTCCGGCCGCATCCGTTCGCTGATGTCGGCGATCCAGGAATAACGGAGTCCAGCCATGTCCCTGTTGAGCATTTTCGAGATCGCCGGTTCGGCGCTGAGCGCGCAGTCCCAGCGCATGAACGTGTCGGCCAGCAACATGGCCAACGCCGACAGCGTGGCCGGCCCCGACGGCCAGCCATACCGGGCGCGCCAGGTCGTGTTCCAGGTCAATCCGCCGCCCGGCCAGGCCTTCGGCCAGGAGATCGGCGGGGTGCGCGTGGCCGGCGTGGTCGAGGACCAGTCGCCCTTCAGGAAGATCTACGACCCCAAGCATCCGATGGCCGACGCGCAGGGCTACGTGAACATGCCCAACGTCGATCCGGTGGCCGAGACGGTCAACATGATCGCCGCCTCGCGCTCGTACCAGGCCAACGTCGAAGTGCTCAACACCGCCAAGCAGCTGATGCTCAAGACGCTGACGATCGGCCAGTCCTGATCGGCGCGCGGACACCGCCAGCGGCACGAATATCGGAGCAGTCATCCATGACCACAGTCAACGAAACCACTTCCAAGGCCGGCCTGGCCCTGGCGCAGGCCGGTTCCAACAGCGCCGCCCAGGGCATCCAGGATCAATTCCTGACGCTGCTGGTGACGCAGCTGCGCAACCAGGACCCGCTCAACCCGATGGAGAACGCCGAGCTGACCTCGCAACTGGCGCAGATCTCCACGGTGGAAGGCATCAACAACCTCAAGAACACCATGCTCGCCATCAGCGGGCAGATCGACGTGTCGCAGTCGATGGACGCGGTGTCGATGATAGGCAAGGGCGTGCTGATGCCGGGCGACAAGGTGGCGCTGGGCACCGACCCCGACGACCCCGCCCAGCGCGGGGCCACGCCGTTCGGGATCGATCTGCAGGGCGACGCCACCAAGGTGACGGTCAAGGTGCTGGACCCCTCGGGCGCCGTGGTGCGCACCATGGAGCTGGGCGACCTGAAGACCGGCGTGCACACGCTGCAATGGGACGGCAACAACGACGGCGGCCAGCCGCTGGCCGACGGCAAGTATTCGATCACGGTGAGCGCCAGCGACGCCGACGCCAACCCGGTCAAGACCGAGGCGCTGACCTACGGCCAGGTCAAGAGCGTGGCGTACTCCACCAACGGCCTGCGCCTGGACCTGGGCCTGGCCGGCCAGATCAGCATGCTGGACGTGCGCAAGGTCATCGGGGCTTCCGGGTCGGCATGACCCCAAACCGGGCCGGCCGCGCGCCGGCGACTCACCTCAACTTCTGAGAGCTACGGGACAAAGACATGGGATTCGGACAAGGATTGAGCGGCCTGAACGCCGCCTCGCAGAACCTGGATGTAATCGGCAATAACATCGCCAACTCGGGCACGGTCGGCTTCAAGTCGGGCGCGGCCTCGTTCGCCGACGTCTACGCCAGCTCGCGCGTCGGCCTGGGCGTGAAGGTGAGCGCCATCAACCAGCGCTTCACGGTGGGCAATATCTCGACCACCGGCGGCGAGTACGACATGGCGATCGACGGCGGCAAGGGCTTTTTCCGCCTGACCGACCAGAGCGGCGGGGTGTTCTACTCGCGCAACGGCGAGTTCATGGTCGACAAGAATTTCTACATCGTCAACGCCCAGGGCTTTCGCCTGACCGGCTATCCGGCCGGCGGCGTGGGCGCCCAGCCGGTCGACCTGCAGTTGCCGCAAGGCAATATCGCGCCGCAGGCGACCAGCACCGCCGGCCTGCAGACCAACCTGAACGCCAACGCCAAGGTCATCAACCCCAACGATACGCCGGCCGTGGATGGCACGGTGGAACTGGATGGCACGTCCTACAGCTTCACCAACGCGGGCGGCGTGTTCGCCTGGGTCGCGCCCGGGCCGGTCGACGGCACCTACAACGGCGGCGATATCGTGATCGCCGGCGGCGCGGTGACCGGCGACCTGGCCAGCCAGCCGGGCTACCAGCCCTACCAGCCGCTGGTGGCCGGCATCCCGTTCGATCCGACCAACCCGCTGTCGTATACCGACCAGGTGCCGACCACGGTCTACGACTCGCTGGGCAACTCGCACCAGATGATCCAGTATTTCGCCAAGCGCCCCGCGGTGGGAACGGAGAGTGTGTACGAGGTCTATTACGTGCTGGACGGCCAGCCCATGCAGGTCAATGGCGGCGCCTCGCAGACGCTGAACTTCGACACCGCCGGCAATCTGCTCAACCAGCCGCCCACCGCCCAGGTGACGTTCGCCAACCCGGGCGGCAACGCCGCGCCGGCCGACCCGCTGGCGATCACCGTCAGCTACAACGGCGTCACCCAGTACGGCAGCGATTTCGCGCCCAAGGTGGTGCAGAACGGTTACTCCAGCGGCGAGTTCATGGGCCTGTCGGTGGGCAAGGACGGCAGCCTGGTGGCCAAGTACACCAACGGCGAGACGCAGACCATCGGCACCCTGGTGCTAGCCAATTTCAACAACGTGCAGGGCCTGCAGCCGGTGGGCAACAACGCCTGGGTGGAGACGTCCGAGTCGGGCCAGGCCACGCTGGGCCAGCCGGGCACCAACGGCCTGGCGACCATCGCCGGGCAGGCGCTGGAGGCCTCCAACGTGGACATGAGCCGCGAGCTGGTCAACATGATCGTCGCCCAGCGCACCTACCAGGCCAACGCGCAGACCATCAAGACGCAGGACGAAGTCATGCAGGTCCTGATGAACATGCGCTAAGCGCCGGCGCCCACCTGAATCGATAACGGAAGGCCAGGATGGACCGGATCATCTACACCGCCATGAACGGCGCGGCCCGCATTGCCGAGCACCAGACGGTGCTGGGCAACAACATGGCCAACGTCAACACGCCGGGGTTCCGCGAGCAGATCGCGCTGTACCGCTCGGTGCCCATGGCCGACGGCACCTCGTTGCCCACGCGGGTCTCGACCGTGGCGTCCACGCCCGGCAACAACTTCGAGATGGGCAACATGATGACGACGGGGCGCGAGCTGGACGTGGCCTTGGCCGGGCCGGGCTGGTTCGCGCTGCAGACGCCGCAGGGCGAGGCCTATACCCGCGCCGGGGCGCTGCAGGTGGGCGTCAATGGCCTGCTGCAGACCGCGACCGGGCAGCCCGTGCTGTCCGACCAGAACGCGGTCATCGAAGTGCCGGACCAGGCCAGCCTGACGATTGCGTCGGACGGCACCGTCACCGCCATCGGCGCGGGCGACCCGCCCAACAACATTCTCAACCTGGGCCGCCTGAAGATGGTCAACCCGCCGCCGCAGCAACTGGTGCATGGCGACGACGGGGTGTTCCGCATGCCGCAGCAGCCCAACGGCCAGCCCGCCGCGCCGCTGCCGGCGGATCCGTCGCAGCGCCTGTTGAGCGGCGTGCTGGAAGGCAGCAACGCCAGCCCGATGGGCGCCATGGTGGGCATGATCCAGAACGCACGGCGGTTCGAGATGCAGATGCAGGTGATACGCGAGGCGGACAAGAACGCCGAGCGCGCCAACGGGATTCTGGCCGCGGCCAGCTGATTATCAATGCGCGCGCGCCAGGCGCCGCGCCAGGAGTTTTCATCATGATGCGTTCGTTGTGGGTTGCCAAGACGGGCCTGGAAGGCCAGCAGACGTCGATGGACGTCATTTCCAACAACCTGGCCAACGTCCAGACCAACGGCTTCAAGCGGGGCCGCGCGGTGTTCCAGGACCTGATGTACCAGACGCTGCGCCAGCCCGGCGCGCAGGTCGGCGACGCCAACCAGCTGCCCTCCGGGCTGCAGCTGGGCACGGGCGTGCAGGTGGCCGCCACCCAGCGGGTGTTCTCGCAGGGCAACATGAACAACACCGGCGGCGAAATGGACATCGCGATCCAGGGACGCGGCTTCCTGCAGGTCGAGCTGCCCGACGGCACGCAGGCCTACACCCGCGACGGCTCGCTGCAGGTCGACCAGAACGGCCAGCTGACCACCGCCGGTGGCTATGTGATCCAGCCGCCCATCAACGTGCCGGACAACGCGCTGTCGCTGACCATCGGCAAGGACGGCACGGTGTCGGTCACCCAGCCCGGCGCGGCCGGCACCAACGTGCAGATCGGCCAGCTGCAGGTCGCCACCTTCATCAATCCGACCGGCCTGCAGAGCGTGGGCGAGAACCTGTACCTGGAAACCGACTCGTCGGGACCGGCCAACCTGCTGCAGCCGGGCATCGACGGCGCCGGCCAGATCCTGCAGCAGTACGTGGAAACCTCCAACGTCAACGTGGCCGAGGAACTGGTCAACATGATCACCACCCAGCGCGCCTACGAAATGAACAGCAAGGCGGTCAAGACCTCCGACGAAATGCTGGCCCGCCTGACTCAACTGTGATGCTGAAAACCGTATTGCGCCTGGCGGCCTGCGCCGCGCTGCTGGCGCTGGCCGCGGGCTGCGCGATGATTCCGCCCGAACCGGTGGTGACCGGCCCGCTGACCGCGCCGCCGCCGCCTCCGCCGCAACCGTCGGCGCGGCCCAACGGCTCGATCTACCAACCCTCGGCCTACGGCAACTATCCGCTGTTCGAGGACCGCCGGCCGCGCAACGTGGGCGATATCGTCACTATCGTGCTGGAGGAAAAGACCAACGCCGCCAAGGGCGTGGCCACCAACACCAGCCGCGACGGCTCGGCCACGCTGGGCGTGGCGGCCGCGCCGCGCTTCATGGACGGCATCATCAACGACAAGCTGGATACCGATATCTCGGGCGGCAACACCGCCAACGGCACCGGCAAGAGCAGCGCCAACAACACCTTCACCGGCACCATCACGACTACCGTGATCGGGGTGCTGCCCAACGGCAACCTGCAGATCGCCGGCGAGAAGCAGATCGCCATCAACCGGGGCAGCGAGTATGTGCGCTTCTCGGGCGTGGTCGATCCGCGCTCGATCACCGGCAGCAATACGGTGTCGTCCACCCGGGTGGCCGACGCGCGCATCGAATACCGCAGCAAGGGCGTCATGGACGAAGTCCAGACCATGGGCTGGCTGCAACGCTTTTTCCTGATCGCTTCGCCGTTCTGATCATGACATTTCCGACCTCGCTATCCGTTTTGCTGATTCCGCTGGCGCGCGCCGTCCTGGCGCTGGCGCTGCTGGGCGCGGGCGCCGCGCATGCCGAGCGCCTCAAGGACCTGGCCTCGATCCAGGGCGTGCGCGGCAACCAGCTGATCGGGTACGGCCTGGTCGTGGGGCTGGACGGCAGCGGCGACCAGGTGCGCCAGACGCCGTTCACGCAGCAAAGCCTGACCAACATGCTGTCGCAGCTGGGCATCACGGTGCCGCAGGGCAGCAACATGCAGTTGAAGAACGTGGCCGCCGTCATGGTGACCGCGACCCTGCCGTCGTTCGCGCGTCCCGGCCAGACCGTGGACGTGGTGGTGTCGTCGATGGGCAACGCCAAGAGCCTGCGCGGCGGCACGCTGCTGATGACCCCGCTCAAGGGCGCCGACAACCAGGTCTATGCCATCGCCCAGGGCAACATCCTGGTGGGCGGGGCGGGGGCCTCGGCGGGCGGCTCCAGCGTGCAGATCAATCAGCTCAACGGCGGGCGCATCAGCAACGGCGCCATTGTCGAGCGCGCCGTGCCCACCATGTACGCGCAGGACGGCATGGTGTACCTGGAGATGAACAATACCGATTTCGGCACGACGCAGAACGCCGCCTCGGCCATCAACCGCCAGTTCGGCGCCGGCACCGCCATGGCGCTGGACGGCCGGGTGATCCAGGTACGCGGCCCGCTGGACCCGTCCATGATGCCGGCGTTCCTGTCGCAGGTGGAGAACCTGCAGGTCGTGCGCGCGCCGGCCACGGCCAAGGTCATCATCAACGCGCGCACCGGCTCGGTGGTGATGAACCGCACGGTCATGATCGAGGAGGCCGCGGTGGCGCACGGCAACCTGTCGGTGATCATCAACCGCCAGAACCAGGTGTTCCAGCCCGATACGCCGTTTACCGAGGGCCAGACCGTGGTCGTGCCGAACACGCAGATCGAGGTGCGCCAGGACGGCGGCGCGCTGCAGCGCGTGACCACCAGCGCCAACCTGGCCGACGTGGTCAAGGCGCTCAACGCGCTGGGCGCCACGCCGCAGGACCTGCTGGCCATCCTGCAGGCCATGAAAACCGCCGGCGCCCTGCGCGCCGACCTGGAAATCATCTAAGGCCCATCGACGCAGCCATGTCATTCGTCAGCTATACCCCCCGCCCGGGCGCCCAGGAATCGGTCTTCGACCTGGGGCGCCTGGCCGACCTCAAGCGCGACGCGGTGAAGGCGCCGGGCGGCGAGGGCCAGCAAAAGGAAGTGGCCCGCCAGTTCGAGGCGCTGTTCCTGCAGATGATGCTCAAGCGCATGCGCGAGGCGACGCCCAAGGAGGGCCTGTTCGATTCGCAGCAGACCGAGATGCTGCAGGCCATGGCCGACGAGCAACTGGCCCTGCAACTGGCCTCGCCGGGCGTCGGCCTGGCGCAGGCGCTGCTGGGGCAGATGCAGCAGGGCCAGCAGCCGGTCCAGCCCGCCGCGGCTGGCGGCGACGCCGCCGCGGCCCGCGCGCTGGCCGGCACGGCCGCGCCCGCGCCGCTGGTGCGCGACCTGCGCGGCAACTACGTACAGCCCGACCCCGCGCCCAGGCGCGAGGTCAATGCGCTGCTGGACGTGCTGCGCAACAACCGGGCGCGCGACCGCGCCATGGCGGCGGCCGAGGGCGCGCCCTCGCACGTGGTCGACTTCGTGTCGCGCATGTCGCGCGCGGCCAATGTCGCGGCGCAGCAAAGCGGCGTGCCGGCGCGGCTCATCCTGGGCCAGGCGGCGCTGGAATCGGGCTGGGGCCGGCGCGAACTGCGCCACGAGGACGGCAGCACCAGCTACAACCTGTTCGGCATCAAGGCGGGCGCCAGCTGGAAGGGCAAGGTCGTCAATGTGATGACGACCGAGTACGTCGACGGGGTCGCGCAGAAGCTGGTGCAGCCGTTCAGGGCCTATTCGTCCTACGAGGAGTCGTTCAGCGACTACGCCCGCCTGATCGGCAACAGCCCGCGCTACGAGGCGGTCACCCAGGCCAGCAACGAAATCGAGGCGGCGCGGCGCATCCAGGAGGCCGGCTACGCCACCGATCCGCGCTATGCCGAGAAGCTGATCAGCATCATGGGCCAGCTGCGCACCAGCGTGGCGCGCGCCGATTTTTCCGGCGGCCTCTAAATATTGGCGGCGGGCTGCCGTTAACCAGGCATCTGAACCGCGTGCGGTGAATTACGGGGCATTGCTAGCATGAATCTGTACAACTTGGCGCTGACCGGCCTGAACGCTTCGCAAGCCGGCCTGGAGACGACCAGCCACAACATCAACAATGCCACGACGGTCGGCTACAGCCGCCAGCGTGTCATCACCTCGACCGCCGGCGCCGGCGAGACCGGGCAGGGCTTTTTCGGCCGCGGCGTGCAGGTGGATACGGTGACGCGCCAGTACGACAGTTTCCTGTACCGCCAGCTGGTCGGCGCGCAGGGCAGCAGCGCCCAGCTGAGTACCCACCTCGCGCAAGTGTCGCAGGTGAACAATCTGTTCGGCGATCGCACCGTCGGCATCACGCCGGCGCTCGCGGGCCTGTTCACCAGCACCAACGCGGCGGCCACCAAGCCGGCCGATCCGGCCGTGCGCGCCGACATGATCGGCAAGGCCAACAGCCTGGTCACCCAGATCAACACCGCCTACCAGGAGCTGGAAAACCAGCGCAACGGCCTCAATACGCAGATCTCGACCACGGTCGAGCAGGTCAACAGCTACCTCGAGCGTATCAACGACCTGAACAAGCAGATCGTGATCGCGCGCGGCAAGGACGGCCACGCGCCCAACGACCTGCTGGACCAGCGCGACCAGGCCGTCTCGGAACTGAACCAGCTGACCGGCATCCGTTTCTACGAGCAGGGCGACGCCTTCAACATCACGCTGCAAAGCGGGCAGACCCTGTTGTCGGGCACGACGGTCTACCCGTTGCAGGCGGTGCCCTCGGCCAGCGACCCCAAGCGTCTGGCGGTGGCCTATACGCTGCCGTCGGGGCCGGGCACCACCATCCAGGTGGAAATGAACGACAGCGAGGTCACCGGCGGACAGCTCGGCGGCCTGCTCAGTTTCCGCAGCCAGTCGCTGGACGCGGTGCAGGACCAGCTGGGCCAGCTGGCGATCGGGCTGGCCATGGCGTTCAACGCGCAGCACCGCCAGGGCTATGACCTGGACGGCCAGCCCGGCGGCGACATGTTCGGCCTGAAGGCGCCCGCGGCGATCCGCAATGCCGGCAATACCAGCACGGGCGAGTGGCAGTCGGCCTATACCGACGCCAACGCCATCCGCGCCAGCGCCTATCGCATCCAGTACGACGGCGCCAACTACACGGTGACGCGCCTGTCCGATGGCAGCAGCTTCGACGTGACGCCCAGCGGCACGCCGCCCACGCTGGCGTTCGACGGCCTGACCCTGACCGGCAGCGGCACGCCGGCCGCCGGCGACGTCTGGACGCTGCAGCCGGCGCGCGACGCGGCGCGCGACCTCAAGCAACTGATCAGCGATCCCAGCAAGCTGGCGCTGGCCGATTCGGCGCTGGGCACGACCAACGGCAACAACGGCCTGAAACTGGCCGAACTGCAGACGGCCAAGGTGCTGGGCAACGGCAGCATGAGCCTGAACGAGATGTTCTCGCAGCTCGTCAACAACGTGGGCGTGCAGACCCAGCAGGTCAGCACGGCCAACACGGCGCAGGCCAACCTGGTCAAGCAGCAGGCTACCGCCCACCTGTCGGTGTCGGGCGTGAACCTGAACGAAGAGTACGTCAACCTGACGATCTTCCAGGAGCAGTACCAGGCCAGCGCCAAGATCCTGGATGTGGCCAGCACGGTGTTCGACACCCTGCTGGGCCTGCGCTGAGCGCGACGCTAAACAAGAGATTGGAGTTCGACGATGCGTTTGAGCACCGCACTGATTTACCAGAACGGCCTGAACGGCGTGCTGAACCAGGAAGCCGCCATGGCGCGCCTGCAGGAGCAGCTCTCCAGCGGCCGCCGGGTCCTGACGCCGGCCGACGACCCGCTGGCCGCCGCGCTGGCGGTCAACGTCTCGCAGACGTCCAGCATGAACAGCAACTACGACGCCAACCGCAAGCAGGCCGAGCAGGCGCTGGGCGCCCAGACCAATACGCTGCAGTCGGTCGTCAAGAACATGCAGGAAATGCTCAAGCGGGTGGTCGAGGCCGGCAACGGCACCATGAGCGATGCCGACCGCCAGGCGCTGGTCATCGCGCTCAAGGGCGCGCGCGAGGAACTGGTGGGGCTGGCCAACGCCACGGATGGCAACGGACAGTTCCTGTTTTCCGGCTACAAGGGCTTTACCCAGCCCTACAGCTTCGACGCCGCGACCGGCAAGGTGACCTATAACGGCGACCTGGGCCAGCGCGGCATCCAGGTCGACCAGAGCCGCCTGATGAGCGGCGGCGACGTCGGCAGCGATATCTTCAACAGCGTCACCAGCGGCACGCTGGCCTATATCGCCGATGCTGGCGCGGGCAATACCGGCACCGGCCAGTACGGCGCGGTTTCGTTCGACGGTCCGCGCGCCGACAATTACGTGGGGCGCGATTTCCGTATCGAATTCGCGCGCGATCCGGTGACCGACGAGCTGCAGTATTCGGTGCTCAGCGATCCGCCCGTGGTGCCGCCCGAGCAGCCGCTGCCGGCCAACATGCCTTATTCGGAAGGCTCGGTGATCGACATGAACGGCGTGTCGATCAAGCTGACGGGCCAGCCGGAGGCGGGCGATGTGTTCACGGTGGAGACGCCCAAGTCCTGGAAGATGGGCGTGCAGGGCGACGCGGCCAATACCGGATCGGCCGCGCTGACGCCGGTGTCGCTGCCGGACGGGCTGACCGGCAAGAACCTGAGCGTGGAATTCCTGGACGATGGCGCCGGCGGTCTGCTCTACAGCGTGACCGGCACGCCGCCGGATCCCGGCCTGCCGGCCAACGTGCCGGTCAAGCCGGGCGACGTCATCGATATCGGCGGCCTTAAGGTCAAGGTGGACGGCCAGCCAGCCGCCGGCGACACGTTCGCCGTGACCACGCCGAAGTCGGCCAATGTGGACGTGTTCGACACGCTCAACGATCTGATCAACGCGCTCGATACGCCCATCAGCGGCGATCCGCAGGCTGCGGCGGCGCTGGCCAACACGCTGGCCACGGCCAACAAGAAGCTGAACCTGTCGCTGGACAACGTGCTGACGGTGCAGGCTTCGGTGGGCGCCCGCCTCAATGAATTGGAAGCGCTGGGCAATACCGGCGCGCAGAAGGGATTGTCGTACGTCAAGCAGCTGTCCGACCTGGAGGACGTGAACATCTACCAGGCGACCAGCGACTTGCTGTTGCGGCAGGTCGCATTGCAGGCGGCTTCGCTGGCCCTGCAACGCATACAGGGAAACAGCCTGTTCTCGATGGGTCGATAGATCCACGGCAGGCCTCACAGTCGGGAAATGGCGCGCGCTCCCCTCGAGGAGCGCGTGTTCGATGGAAAGCAAATAATCATGTGGTCGAATTTGAAGGTACGCACCTGCATCACCCTGGTGCTGGGCCTGTTCCTGGTGGCGATGCTGGTGTCCAATGGAATGGCCTGGCTGGGCATGAGTTCCAGCAACGACAAGCTGGAGCGCGTCAACAACGCGTATTCGAACCAGGCGGTGCCGGCCTACGACGCCTACGTCATGCTGCTGCGGGCGCGGCTGAACATGGTCTCGTCGATGCTGGACCTGCAGGAAGGGCGGCTGAAGGAGTCGGCCGATACGCTGGCCCACGCGCAGCGCCAGACCGGCGAGGCGCGCGAGCGCTTCGAATCGTTCCTGCGGGTGGCCAAGGCGTCTTCGACAGCCGACCAGGCCGGCGCGGTGGAAACGGCATTTCGCGCCTATCTGGATGTGGCGGCGCGCCAGATGCAGGCCATGCAGGAGCAGAAGCTGGGCGAGTTCGTGCAGCTCAACCCCTCGGCGCAGCGCCTGAACACCGCCTTCGATACGGCGGCGTCGGCCTACCTGGACCGGATCGATACGGCTACCGATGCGCTGGTGGAGGACGCGCGCGCCGAGCACCTGCGCGCCAATACGGTAACCCTGGCGTTGATCGTCGTGGCATTGACGCTGTGCGCCGGTTGCGGGCTGTTCATCGGCCGCGCCGTGCTGCGTCCGCTCAGGGAAGCCGGCCAGCATTTCGACAGGATCGCCGGCGGCGACCTGACCGCGCGCGTGGACGTGCGCAGCACCAATGAGATCGGCCAGCTGTTCGCCGCCTTGAAACGCATGCAGGAGAGCCTGACGCGCACGGTCGCGGCGGTGCGCCGCGGGGTGGACGAGATCAATGTGGGGTCGCGCGAGATCGCAGCCGGCAACACGGACCTGTCCAGCCGCACCGAGGAGCAGGCGGCCTCGCTGGAGGAGACCGCGGCGTCGATGGAGCAGCTGGCCTCGACGGTCAAGCAGAACGCCGACAACGCGCGCCAGGCCAATCAATTGGCCGGCGTGGCCTCGGACGTGGCCGAGCGCGGCGGTTCGGCGGTGTCGGAAGTGGTGACGACGATGCAGGACATCTCGGCCAGTTCGCGCAAGATTTCCGAGATCGTGTCGGTGATCGACGGGATTGCGTTCCAGACCAACATTCTGGCGCTGAACGCGGCGGTGGAGGCGGCGCGCGCGGGCGAGCAGGGCAAGGGCTTCGCGGTGGTGGCGGGCGAAGTGCGCTCGCTGGCGCAGCGCAGCGCCCAGGCGGCCAAGGAGATCAAGGTGCTGATCGAGGATTCGGTCGGCAAGGTGGGCACGGGTTCGCAGCAGGTCGAGCGCGCCGGGGCGACGATGCAGGAGATCGTGGCCTCGGTCAAGCGGGTGACGGACATCATGGGCGAGATCTCGGCGGCCTCGGAAGAGCAGTCGAGCGGGATCGAGCAGGTGAACCGGGCGGTGTCGCAGATGGACGAGGTGACGCAGCAGAACGCGGCGCTGGTGGAGGAGGCCGCGGCGGCGGCCGGTTCGCTGCAGGAGCAGGCGCAGCGCCTGGCCGAGGCGGTCTCGGTGTTCAAGATCAATGCCGGCGAGGTGATCGACGTTTCGGCGCGCCAGCTGGCGCAGCAGCGCCAGGCGCCGCGCGTGGCGGCGGCGCCGGCGGCCAGCGCCCCGGCGCCCGAGGGGCGGACCGAGCCGGCGCCGGCATCGGCGCCGCGGCTGGCGCGTCCGGCCGTGCGCGCGGAAGTGGCGGCCGAGGCGGCCAGCGCGCGTCGGCCCGCCCGCCGGCCGGCCGCGACCGGGCCGGCGGCCGACGCGGCAACGCCGGCGCCTTCGCGCCGCCGTGCGCCGGCCGATGATGATTGGGAGTCGTTCTGAGCCCTAAAGGGGCGCAATGGCGACGGGGTGGTTTTGTTTGAGCGGTTTTTGCAGTGGCAGCACAGAGCCGGAGCGCCAGGCGGCGCTTCGCACGATGACCTACGTAAGAGACGATACAGGCAATGTTCGCGAATCTGAAAGTGCGTACCGGGCTGTTGTTGGCGCTAGTGGCGCTGGCATTGGCGGCATTGGTTTCCATCGCGTTGGGGTGGGAGAGCGTCCGTGAGGGCTCCCGCTCCCTGCATGCGCTCGATAGCGTGAGCGTGCAGCAGGGCAGCCTGCTCAAGGACGCCTATGCGCAGATGCTGCGGGCCACGATTCGCGCCGACATCGCGGCGGTGCAGCGGCGCGGCGGCGATGCCGCCGGCGCGCTGGAGAACGAGCGGACCGTCAAGCAACTGATGGGCGAGGCCAAGGCCAGGATCGAGGCGTTTCGCAAGGTGCCCAAGCTGTCCGAGCTGGGCCGCTCCATGGAAGCCGGCCTGACCGGCAGCTTCGGCAGCTTCGCCGCCTCCCTGGATGAAATGATGGCGGCGCTGGAGCGCAACGACGACGCGGCCTACCTGGAGCTGAAGAATGTGAAGGCGGGGCAGGCCAGCGCGGCCTTCGCCGCCCGGCTGGGCGAATTTTCGGCCAACCTGGACAAGCTGAGCAGCGAGACGCTGGCCGCGCACGAGACGCGCGAAACCGTCATGCTCTATGTCTACCTGGCCCTGTTGCTGCTGATCGTGGGCGTGATCGCGGGCAGCTATCTATACATGACGCGCGCGGTGGTGCGGCCGCTGCAGCGCGCCAGCCAGCAATTCGAACGCATGGCCGCCGGCGACCTGAGCGCGCGTATCGAGGGCAATTCCCGTAATGAGATCGGGGTCTTGCTGACGGCCCTGCGCCATATGCAGGAGAGCCTGACGCGCACGGTCGCGGCGGTGCGCCGCGGGGTGGACGAGATCAACGTGGGGTCGCGCGAGATCGCAGCCGGCAACACGGACCTGTCCAGCCGCACCGAGGAGCAGGCGGCCTCGCTGGAGGAGACCGCGGCGTCGATGGAGCAACTGGCCTCGACGGTCAAGCAGAACGCCGACAACGCGCGCCAGGCCAACCAGTTGGCGGCCAGCGCCTCGGACGTGGCCGAGCGCGGCGGTTCGGCGGTGTCGGAAGTGGTGACGACGATGCAGGACATCTCGGCCAGTTCGCGCAAGATTTCCGAGATCGTGTCGGTGATCGACGGGATTGCGTTCCAGACCAACATCCTGGCGCTGAACGCGGCGGTGGAGGCGGCGCGCGCGGGCGAGCAGGGCAAGGGTTTCG
>Ga0180218_1000743_pt1 | contig 25158 bp, 21 predicted proteins | sample eDN3rd37CKraftBY_FD_151334 | JGI IMG/M metagenome (GOLD analysis project Ga0180218, IMG submission 151334) | Enriched backyard soil microbial communities from Emeryville, California, USA - eDNA 3rd pass 37_C Kraft BY (version 2) (version 2) | ecosystem: Environmental > Terrestrial > Soil >...
GATCTTCATTCTGACCGCCGAGACGTACGCCATTCCCGGCATCATCGGCGTCAACATCGGTTTCACCGTCCTACCCTGGCAGACCTACACAGACCTCACCGATACCCCGATCCGTCAGGCGCATGCGGCTGCCGCCGGCACCATGCTTCTATTCGTTGCCGTGCTGGGCATCTGGATCCAGCGCCGCATCACGCGCGTCTCCGAACGCTACGTGACTGTGACAGGCAAGGGCTTTCGCGGCCGGCCGATGGAGATCGGGGCCTATAGATGGCTGGCCCTGGCTTTTATCGGCGCCTACATCCTGTTCGCTACGCTCCTTCCCCTGCTTGCCCTCGGTCTATCGTCGCTGATGAAGTTTAGCGCTCCGGCGATGACGGCAGATCTCTTCACGTTCAAGCACTACAAGGATCTCTTCGCGCTCGGAGACATGCGCGGCGCGATGTGGAATACGCTCGTCTTGGCGCTGCTCTCCGCTTTCGTCTGTGTCGGCCTCGGATTTGTCACCAGCTATTCGGAAGTCCGAACGAAGCGGATGTTGCCACGCCTGATCGCCGCGATTGCGGTATTGCCGGTTGCGGTGCCGGGTCTCGTCTACGCAATCGGCCTGCTTTGGGCGTGTCTTCAAACGCCCCTCTACGGCACCGTATGGGTGCTCCTGCTCGCATTTGTCGCCAAGTTTCTTCCGTTTGGCGTCGTGCTAAGCCGATCCGGCATTCTTCAGATCCATCCCGAGCTCGAGCAGAGCGCGCGTCTGTGCGGCGCCAAACCCTTCCGCGCCCTTATCAGCATCACGGCCCCGCTGATGAAGGCATCGCTCATCGGCGCCTTCTTCTTCATCGTGCTACTGAGCATCAAGGAGCTGTCGGCGAGCATGCTGCTATACACGCAGCGCAGCCAGACGCTCGCAGTTCTGACTTGGCACTACATGGACGGCGGCAATTACCAGTTTGCCGCCGCAATCGGCGTCATCCAGACGCTGGTCATGATCACCATCGTCGTTCTCGCCCGGCAAGTGTTCCGTGTCCGACTCGAAAAATCAGTAGGAAAGGAGGTGGGACAATGACGATCAGCCCGGCGGTCACGCTGCGCAACCTTGTCAAGCGCTACGGCGAGGCGACCGCTATAGAGGGTATCAATCTCGAGATCACCGACGGCGAATTCCTAGTGCTGCTCGGCCCGAGCGGCTGCGGGAAGACCACGACGCTGCGATGCATCGCCGGCCTCGAGGATGTCACCAGCGGCGAAATCCGCATCAAGGACGAAGTCGTCTCCAGATCGGGGTTCTCGCTGCCACCTGAGCAGCGCGAGATCGGCATGGTGTTCCAGTCCTACGCCATCTGGCCGCATATGAGCGTTCGCGAAAACGTCGCGTTCGGCCTTAGGCAGAAGAAGCTCCCGCGCCCCGACATCGAAGCGCGTGTGGATGAGGCTCTGGATCTGGTCGGGCTCTCCCACTACGCCGATCGAGGCGCCAGCCAGCTTTCCGGCGGGCAGCAGCAGCGCGTCGCGCTCGCCCGCGCCATCGTCCTGCGCCCGCGCATCCTCCTGTTCGATGAGCCCCTGAGCAATCTCGACGCCAAGCTCCGCGAAAAGATGCGCTTCGAGCTTCGCCAGTTGCAGAAGCGGCTACAGATTACGGCAATCTACGTCACCCACGATCAGCAGGAGGCAATGGTCGTCGCTGACCGCGTCGTGCTCATGAACAGTGGGCGAATTGAACAGATCGCATCACCGCGCGACATTTACGACCGGCCAACATCCTTGTTTGCTGCCGAATTCATCGGCCTCACCAACGTCATAGAGGTCGACGCTTCGGCCGCATCCAGCGGCGGCGCGACCGTGGTGGCAAGCGGCGACAAACTCATGAGCTCGAACGCAGCCGGTGCGATGGGCGAGCGTGTTGCCGCGCTCATACGCCCCGAGCTCATTCGAATGACCACCACGCCCAGCGATGGATCAAACGTCTACCCCGCTCGGATCAGCGATGTCGTGTTTCTCGGGAACATCGCCGACATCACATTGCAGATGCTGGATCAATCGATTCGCTGCCAGCTCAGTCCGCCCGGAAACTGGACCGTCGGCCAGCAGATCTGGGCCTGCCTGCCGCCTGAGCATGTGATCCTTCTACCTGTTCCTCGTGGGGGACCTAGGCGCATTACAACAGCAGACAGACAAGGAGAGGAAATCCGATGAGTTACCTGAGACCACAACTGAGGCAGCTCGCGATGAGCGCGGTCGTCGCATCGCAAGCTGCTGCGCTGGCGGCAGTTACGCCAGCCATTGCGCAGCTGCCTGATCCAAGCGATATCGCTACGCTTTACGAGAAGGCCAAAGTGGAAGGCACTATCCGATGGTATGTCGGTTCTCCGCTTCCGGCCTTGAAAGCCCTGCTAGCCGAATTCGAGAAGAAGTATCCCGGGATCAAAGTCGAGCTCAATCGCGGCGCCGGCGTCGCGCAGTACCAGAAGTTTATGCAGGAGACACTCGCCGGTCAGCACATCGCTGATATGGTGCAGATTGCCGACTTCCCTTCGGTGCGCGCGCTCCACAAGGATGGCCATCTCGCCGAGTGGAAGGTGCCGACCGCCGATCGCTTCGAGCCCAAGTACCGTATGGGCTATGCGGCCTATCTCCCTCAGCCGACAGACAACGCGATTGCCTATAACGTCAACAAGCTGACGCCTGAGGAAGTCGAGATTCTCAGCAAATCTTGGAACTCGGTTCTCGATCCGCGCTTCAAGGGCCGCTTCGCCGTCGTGACGATGAAGTGCGGCACCTGCTACGCACCGCTTCAAATGTTCGCCGATCCCAAGCTGAGCGCCGAGTTCGGCCCCGACTTCGCGGCCAAGGTCGCGGCACAGAAACCGGCGATGTACTCCGACACGTTCGTTGCCTTGGAGCGCGTCGTGGCTGGCGAGCACGATTTCACGTACTGGACGTTCGAAGCCGCGGCGACGACCATGTGGTCGCAAGGCGCACCCATCCGGTGGGTCATGCCGCCGAATACGCCGAGCTTTACCAACACATGGTACGCAATCTCGAAGTATGCGCCACATCCGCACGCAGCACGTCTGCTGCTGACGTGGATTCTCAGCGAAGAAGGCGCTTACACGCTTCAGAGAACGCAAGGCGCGCGCACGACCCTGCAAGGTGCAGAAGACCGCCGTCCTGTCGCGAAGGAGAAGTGGTACCGGCCTTTGACCAAAGCATACGACATCGATTTCGATGTCTGGCAGCGAGACTACAACAAGAGCCTTGAGGCTTGGATCAAGACCATGCGCGCAGGTCAATGACCGGCGCTAAGAACTGCTGGCGAACGCCCCGATCAGACGGCGAGCGCCAGCGTCACCGTCCGAGAGTTTGGAAAGCCTCAATGCCTATTCTGTCCGACCGGGCCACCAACGAAGCGGAGCCTTCCCTCGCCCGGCGCACAGCGCGGTTTGCGTTGAGCCTGCGCAGCGAGACCTTCCCAGCGGAGATCCGCGAGAAGGTCGGACTGTGCCTCCTGGACTATCTGTCGTGCTGCATTGGCGCTCTAAAAATGCCTTGGGCACCGGCCCTGATGCGCTATCTGGAAAGCCGGCCCTCACGGCCCGAGTCCTTCCAGTGGGGCTTGGCGAACGCCATCTCTGCTGGCGATGCAGCGTTCGGCAACGGTGTGCTGGGGCATGGTCTGATCCGCGAAGATATGCACGTCGCGAGCGGCAATCATATCGGCGTCATGGTCCTGCCAGCAATGCTGGCGCTGGCGGAACGAGAGCATTTGGCCGGGCGCGACCTGCTTGCTGGTATCGTCGCAGCCTACGAAGTGACTGCCCGCCTCGGCATGGCGAACCGTGCCGGTGTACGCAACCGCCATTTTCGCCCGTCGGGCATCTCCGGTGCATTCGGAGTCGCCGGCGGTGCCATTGCGGCTCTCGGCCTGGACGAGATGACCGCCGTCAACGCTTTAGCGTTTGCGGCCAACTCAGCTTGTGGCCTCAATGAATGGGCATGGTCTGGCGGGCAGGACATCTATGTGCACGCCGGCATGGCCGCGCGAAACGGCATCAATGCCCTCGATCTCGCCCGCAGTGGCCTGATTTCCTCGGAGCGAATTCTCGAAGGCGCCGACGGCATGTTCGCCGCCTATGGATCGGCCGAGCAGGGTGCCGCGCATCTGCGCAACAGTTTCACAGCCGAACGGCACTTGCTCGGCGTTCGCCATAAGCCTTATGCCGGCTGCAACTTCATACAGACACCCGTCGGCGCGGCACTGGTGGCGCGCCAGGCCGGAGGTTTCACCGTCGACGAGATCGAGCAAGTGACCATTGACACGTTTGCATCGGCACGCAGCTATCCGGGTTGCGACTATGTGGGGCCATTCAGCTCGGTGCAGCAATCCAAGATGAGCTTGCAGTTCGCTGTGGCGGCTGCTGTGGTGCGCGGGCGGGTCACGGAAGAAGAGTTCGCGAGCCTGAATGATGCTGATATCGTCGCTGTGGCTAACAAGACGTCCATCGCACTACCGCCGGAGTTTGCCGATGCCTATCCGGCACGCCAGCCGGCGGCGGTGAAGATCAGCCTCCGCACCGGCCGCGTGCTCGATGGGCGCTTGGATGATGTCGCGTGGCTCGCTCGGGACGGCGTCCTCGCGCGCTTCCGCACGGAAGCCGCGCCTGTCTTCGACAAGACGTTCGTTGCAGAAATCGAAGAAATGGCTTTCTCAATCGACGCACTCGACGACGCGTCAGAATTCGCGGGCGTCCTGAAGCAGGCTACGCTTTCTTGCTCAAGCTGAACCCCCGAACAATGGGCACGTTCATACGGAATTTTCCATGTACGGAATACTGAAGCATCTTCGAGTGATCGAAGGTGCATCCTTTGTCGCGGCACCATCCTGCGCTCTCTACCTGCAGCAGCTCGGCGCCCAGGTCATACGCTTCGACGACATGCGCAGCGCGCCCGACAGGAACCGGTGGCCGAAGTCCGCCGGTGGCGCTAGCCTCTATTGGGAGGGCTTGAACAAGGGAAAGCAATCCGTCGCCTTGGATCTGTCGCGCCCGGAAGGACGCGAGATTGCCATCGAGCTGATCACCGCCCCAGGAGACAACGCGGGATTGTTCGTTACGAACTATCCCGCCACCGGCTTCCTGTCCTTCGACAATCTTGCCACAAAGCGGCACGATCTCATCGCGCTGCGCCTCATGGGGTGGCCGAGCGGTCGCCAAGCTGTGGACTACACCGTCAACAGTGCGATTGGCGTCCCTTTCATGACGGGCCCCGAAAGCATGGGGGATCAGCCCGTCAATCATGCCCTTCCAGCCTGGGATCTCCTCGCTGGTGCTTATGCTGCCTTCTGTCTTCTCGCTGCTCAGGACAATCGTCGATCGACAGGACGCGGCGGGGAGATTCGACTCCCGCTTGCAGACGTCGCAGCAACCGCCCTCGGCAATCTCGGCCAGATCGCAGAGGTCATTGAAACCCAACAGGAGCGTCCCCGAACGGGCAACGACATCTTCGGCGCATTCGGGCGAGATTTCGAGACGAGCGACGGCAAGCGCCTGATGGTTGTGGCGATCAGTGCGCGACAATGGCGCGGCCTCGTGACAGCGCTCAACGTCGGTGCAGAGGTACAAGCCTACGAGCAGCTCAAAGGCGTCGACTTCTCACGCGATGAAGGTGTCCGCTTCATGCATCGCGCCTTCCTCAATGCGCTCGTCGGTGGCGCCATCGCGCAGCGTTCACATGACGACCTGGCACGCGCGTTCAATGCAAATGGTGTCTGCTGGGATGGCTACAACACCCTCGGAGAATTCCTTCGCGACAATATCGGAAAGAGGACGGACGGTCTTTTCGCCGATATCCAGCATCCGAGCGGCCTGACTTACCCGACGCCGGGTTCTGCTTCGCACTGGGTCGGACGTGAACGTCGTCCGCCAGAGCCAGCACCGATCCTTGGCGCTCACACCGAGCAAGTTCTTGTGGAGGTTCTTGGGTATTCGAGCGCCAAGCTTGCGCGATTGATTGATCAGGGTGGGGTTCATTGCCCGTCGTGAAGAAGAGTATCCGATCCCGCCCAAATCATCGTGTGTCTATTGCCCGTATCGTCGAGACGCGCAGTGGCGTGACTTGCGCGACAACGATCCCGAAGGTTGGCAGCGGGCTCTGGAGGTTGATCGCCGGCTCCGCGAGCCGGTTCAGGTTGAGCGCTTCCGTGGCGAGCTTTACGCGCACCGATCTTGTACCCCACTCGATCAGGTCGATCTCTCCACAATCGAAGATCGCGGGCAACTCAATCTCTTCCTCAATGACTGCGAAGGGATGTGTGGCGTCTAGCGCCCAATGAAATGCTGAGCGGCTTGCAGCGCCGTCGCGAAAGCGGCGGCAATGGCGGCGTAGCTCGCCCACCGCCCCTGCCTTTGAAGATCGTTGACGAACTCGTCTACGTTGTCGCGCACGACGATAGCCGCAGCGCGGACGCCGAGGATCGCAGCTAGGCCGCTCACCGCGAGGGCAGCTAGGGAAAGGTACGACGTCACTCATCACCTTGAAAAATGAGATCGCTGTCGGCGGCAAATAGTACCGCAACACAAGGATTCGATACCCCTTTAGGGAACCAGCCAGCGAGGCTGTTGAAGAGATTGGGATAACTCGCGATTGTTAGGCAGTTTGTTATGCAGTCGGGTAAAATGAGACGAGTTGCTGTCGCCTTAAGTCATTGAAAATAATGAGAAAAACTATGGTTGCAAATGGCGCCCCGTAGGGGAATCGAACCCCTGTTTTCAACGTGAGAGGCTGACGTCCTGACCGCTAGACGAACGGGGCAGCGCTCGCCGCCCCGTATAGGGGACGGCGGGCGCCTGATCAAGGCCGATCTCAGGTCGCTCGACAAGGCGACGGCGCGTGAGCAAGCAGCTATAAGCTCGATCGGGAGGCCGGGCTGATGCCACGGCTGACGCCGGATCGCGTGGAGAGGAAGCTTTTTGCCAGTTGATGTGGTGATCGGGGAGCGCGGTGGCAGGCGCGTGCCGGTGCTCGCGCCGGCCGGCCGGCCTATCGCGGATATCATTGCGGCCGTCCACGAGCGGACCATCGATCAGGGGCTTGCGGCGCTCGCCATCGACGGCCTCGACCGCGAAACGCTCGAACCCGTGCTCGTCTACTGCGCCGAACTCAAATGCGAGGCCGCTAAGGCGACCTGCCCGGGCTGCAAGCGGCGCACGGAGGAGGATGGCATCTCATCCCTCGATGCTCTCGCTCGCCGCCATCGCGAGATCGTCATCGGGGATGGGGCGGTGCGGCTCGAGGGGCCTGGAGAGGCCGTCGGCGAAGCGCCGTCGATCGAAGCCCTGGCGCGGGACTGGGCAGGCGAGAGCTACTGGTTCTGGGCGCGCCGCGTCATCCGCAAGCTCCGGCATGGCATCCGCCGCGCGCATATCCAGGGATCGCCCTTCTCGGGCGGCGAAGCGCCGGCCATCCTGCTCATGGAGCCCCAGCTCGCCGACAACATCGGCATGGTCGCGCGGGCCATGGCCAACACGGGTCTCGACGAGCTGCGACTGATCGCGCCCCGTGATGGCTGGCCGAACGAGAAGGCGCGCATCGCGGCCTCGGGCGCGAACTACGTGGTGGACGATGCCGGCGCCTACGAGACGCTCGCGGATGCGACCGGCGATCTCCACTGGATGGCGGCCACGACAGCGCGCCAGCGCGACCTCAGGAAACCCATTCTCACGCCGGAACAATTGGTAGCCGAATTGAGGCGGCGTATTGCGGAGGGGCAGCGCTGCGGCATTCTGTTCGGACGCGAGCGGAACGGTCTCGAGACCGATGAGGTGGCCGTCTGTGACGCGATTGTCATGATCCCTGTCAACGCGCGGTTCGCCTCGCTCAACCTCGCCCAGGCGGTCCTGCTCATCGGCTACGAGTGGATGCGCCAGCACGAGCAGGCGAGCCTCGGCCGGGTCACGACCTACGAAACACCATTGGCGCCAGGGCTCAATGTCGGCGCCAGCCGTCCGGCGACCAAGGAGGAGATGCTCGGCCTCTATGAGCATCTCGAGCGCGAGCTTGAACGGCTCGGCTTTTTCAATCCGCCCGAGAAGCGCCAGACAATGGTGCGTAACATAAGATCCATGCTTGCTCGGATGGATGCGACCGAGCAAGAAGTCCGCACTTTGAGGGGCATTGTAGCCGCTTTGGCACAGGGGAAAGGGCGCGCGCGAAAGGCGCCATAAGTTTGCCCAACTTGCAGCCGAGCGATGCGCTTCGCTATTGGGGGCTGATCCCGGCGCTATGCCGCCCGGGGGGTCATACGTCAGCGTTGCCGCTTCGGCATTGCGGGCGCCGGCGTGTGTGAGCTGCGGCTATCTAGGGGCTGAGGTGATGAGAATGGCTTCGACGACACTAAAGGGTGCGATTGCCGGCTTGGCCGCTTGCGCGGCGCTGGCCGTCGGCGCCGAGGCCCAGTCCCAGGGGAAGCTCAGCGACAAGTCGGTGCACACGTTGATGGAATATGCTTGGCAGATCCTGCCGAGCAAGTTCACGACGCCCGAAGGCAAGGTCATCGAGGTCGACAAGACCAAACGTGACGGCAATATCGTGCCGGTGGAAAACGGGCGCGAGATCATCCGGGTCGGCTACAGCTCTGCCCAGGCTCAGGTCTGCGAGCTGTGGGAGGAGCAGCAGGCGAATTATGACGCGCTGATGCGGCGGGAGGTCGGTAAGAAGAAGTGGACCGATCAGCAGCTTCTCTACATCACGACGCTGCACCGCATGACGATCCACGCCGTCGCGGGCAAGCTCAAGGTCGAGGAGAAGGCCGGCGAGCTCAAGGTGATCCTCGAGCCCATCAAGCCGGGTGAAGTCAAATGCAGCGACGAGCAGAAGAATAAGATCCGCGAGAGCATCCAGGCTCTGGTGGCGCAGGATGCTCCGGCGGGCAAGGAGGCGGCAGCCGAGAAGAAGGCGCCCGCCGCCCCGAAGAAGAAGTGAGTCAGCTTCTGCGATCAATCCCGCAGTAGATCGTTGATGCTCGTCTTGGAGCGCGTCTGCGCGTCCACGGTCTTGACGATCACCGCGCAGTAGAGCCCCGGACCGGTCATGCCGTTCGGTAGTGGGAGGCCGGGGAGTGTGCCCGGCACGACGACCGAGTAGGGCGGCACCTTGCCGATGTGGATCTGGCCGGTGCTGCGGTCGACGATCTTGGTCGTCGCCGAGATGAAGACGCCCATCGAGAGCACCGAGCCCTCGCCGACGATCACGCCCTCGACGACCTCCGAACGCGCACCGATGAAGCAATTGTCCTCGATGATGACCGGGTTGGCCTGGAGCGGCTCGAGCACGCCGCCGATGCCGACGCCACCTGACAGGTGGACGTCCTTGCCGATCTGGGCGCACGAGCCGACGGTTGCCCAGGTGTCGACCATGGTGCGCTCGCCGACGTAGGCGCCGAGGTTCACGAACGACGGCATCAGGACCACATTCGGCGCCACATAGGCGCCGCGGCGCACGACGGCGCCGGGGACGGCGCGGAAAGCGGCCTTCTTGAAGTCGTCAGGGCCCATGCCGGCGAACTTGGAGGGGACCTTGTCCCACCAGCTCGCGCCGCCGGGCGCGCCTGAAATCATCCCCATGTCGTTCAGGCGGAAGGACAGGAGGACGGCCTTCTTCAGCCATTGATTGACGACCCATTCCTCGCCCTTCTTTTCGGCCGTCCGCGCCTTGCCGCTGTCGAGCATGTCGAGGGCGCTTTCGACGGCCTCGCGCACCGCCCCCTTGGTCTGGGCGTTGACGCCGTCGCGTGCCTCCCAGGCCGCATCGATCGTGGATTGCAGGTCGGCGGTCGACATTGGCGTGCTCCTCGGCGTCTTCATCTACGGGATCGGCGCTTTTGGCGTGCGGCCGCGGGGGCTGTCAATCGCTTCGAGCATCCAGGTGGCGGAGCCGTGGCATTGCCTCAGCCGCAACGCTCGAGGAGCGGCCGGGCGGCCTCCCGCGCGCCGCTGAGCGGAAACTCGGCCGAGCCGTCCTCGACCCAAACCTCCAAAATTCCACTTGAGGTGAGAAGCTGCCGGAGCTTCTGGTCGAGGCGAATCCGACCTTCGAGAACGAACAGGTCGTCCATTTCGAGGCGCTGCCCGACGGTTGGGACGCTGATCTCGATATTGTTCGAGGAGAGCAGCACTGCCACCTTCACGCCCGTCCTCGCCTCGATCGGGGCGTGCTCGAAGCTGAAACGGAGTGCCTCGCCCTTGCGCTCGCAGGAAAAGCTCAACGCACCGTAGCCGCTTTGAGGGATGCCGTAGATGAGCGACGCGCCCTTCTCGATCTCGTTTCCGATCCAGCGGGGCTCATCGGCTGCGTGCGCAGCGGCGGCCATTCCAAAGACTGCCACCATGGCGGCGATGATCCGCATGTTCGCTCCCTATCCATTCGCCCTTTGGTTTCGCGCATCGCCCTTCTAACAGACTAAAAATTCACCGCGAACGTGATTGCTCCCCATTACGGTCGGGCGCGAATTCGTTTACTGATGGAATCGTCAATGGTCCCGTTCGCCAACCCTCGGAGGGAGCTGAAATGGCAGCGAAGAAGAGCGAGAGCACCGGCAGCAAGGCGGCCGCGGCAGCGGCCAAGGTTCTGAAGGATCCAAAGGCCAGCAAGGATGCCAAGACGGCGGCGGCCTCGACACTCACCCAGAGCAAGAGCACGGAGGCCACCAGCGCCAAGGCGGCTGCGGCGGCATCCAGAGTCTTGAAAGATCCGAAAGCCAGCAAGGAAGCCAAGACGGCAGCGGCATCGGCGCTCACCCAGCGGCCGGGCAAGAAGTAGCTGTCCTCATCTGACGAAAGCGATTGCAGAAGCCGCCGGCAATCCGGCGGCTTTTTCTTAGCTGATTGGCCCACATTTTGATCGTTTGTTGTCGGCGCTCATTCTCGACGTCGCCCTGTCATCCGGCGTTTCGTCCTTGAATGCCTGCCGGTCGATTGCGACATTTGATCCTGAACCGGAACTATGTCAGCATTGCTGACCAAAGCGCCGCTGATTTTGCTGTGCGGCATGAACCGATGCGCCCGACCGCGCTGTAAGGCGTTGTACGGACGGGGCCGCTGCCGAAAAGGTGATCTTCATGGTCAAGAGCAGCCCGACGCTGGACGACAAATTCGATCTCAACGACAGCCACCAGCTCCTCACTGGCGCCCAGGCGATCGTCCGCCTCGTCATGATGCAGCAGGCCCGCGACAAGCAGGCGGGCCTCAATACGGCCGGATATGTCAGCGGCTACCGCGGCTCGCCCATTGCCGGTCTCGAAGCTGCGATGCTGCGTACGCGCAACCTGCTCGCGAAGCACAACGTGGTGTTCAACGCCGGCCTGAACGAGGACATCGCCGCGACCGCCATCTGGGGCAGTCAGCAGGCCGAGATCCGCGGGGACGGCAAGTACGACGGCGTCTTCGGCGTCTGGTACGGCAAAGGTCCCGGCGTCGACCGCACGGGAGACGTCTTCCGCCACGCGAATCACGCGGGTTCGTCGAAGCATGGCGGCGTGCTGGCGCTGCTCGGTGACGACCACACCTGCGAAAGCTCGACCTCGGCGCACCAGTCCGAGTTCGCGATGCTCGACGCGATGATCCCGGTGCTCAATCCGGCAGGCGTGCAGGAGATCCTCGACTACGGCCTTCTCGGCATCGGGCTTTCACGCTTCGCCGGTGTCTGGGTCGGTATCAAGTGCGTCAAGGACAACATCGAGTCGACGGCAACGGTCGATGGCCGCCTCGATCGCGTGAAGATCAAGATCCCCGACGATTTCATCATGCCGCCGGGCGGCCTGAACATCCGCGTCGGCGATCAGGCCCTCGACAAGGAGGCGCGCCTCCACGACTACAAGAAGGCTGCCATCCTCGCGTTCGCCCGGGCGAACAAGATTGACCGTATCGTCACGAGCGGGGGACCCGATCCCAAGATCGGCATCATCACGACCGGCAAGAGCTATCTCGATGTCCGTGCGGCCATGGAGGAGCTCGGTATCGACGAGATCAAGGCGAACCAGCTCGGTCTGCGTCTCTACAAGGTCGGCATGCCGTGGCCGCTCGAGCCCGAGGGTGTGAAGAAGTTTGCCGAAGGGCTCGATCTCATCCTCGTCGTCGAGGAGAAGCGCGCGCTCATCGAGACGCAGGTCAAGGAGCAGCTCTACGATCTGCCGAACCGCCCGCGGGTGCTCGGCAAGAAGGACGAGAACGAGCAGTGGCTTTTCCCTGCGAAGGGCGCGCTGGAGCCGACCGAGATCGCACTGGCGCTCGGTGAGCGCATGATCCGCACCGGGCGCTGCGACGAGGGCATACGCGCCCGCGTCGACGAGCTGAAGAAGATCCGAGGCAACAAGGCGCTCGGCGCCGAGGCGGCGACGCGCATCCCCTACTTCTGCCCAGGCTGCCCGCACAACTCGTCGACGGTCGTGCCGGAAGGCTCGCGCGCCTACGCGGGCATCGGCTGCCACTACATGGCGCAGTGGATGGACCGTTCCACCGAGGGGTGGACGCACATGGGCGGCGAGGGCGCGAACTGGGTCGGCGAGGCGCCGTTCTCGACGCGCAAGCATGTTTTCCAGAACCTCGGCGATGGCACGTACCTGCACTCGGGCAGTCTCGCGATCCGCGCGGCCGTCGCCTCGGGCGTGAACATCACCTACAAGATCCTCTACAACGATGCGGTCGCCATGACCGGCGGCCAGTCGCTCGAAAGCGGCACGACGGTCGGGCGCATTGCCGCGCAGGTGCTGGCCGAAGGCGTGAAGAAGCTCGTCGTCGTGACGGACGAGCCGCACAAGTATCCCTCGGGCTTCCTGCCCGCAGGCACGCCCGTCTATCACCGCCGCGATCTCATGAAGGTGCAGAAGGAGCTTTCCGAGATCGATGGCGCAACGGCGCTGATCTACGACCAGACTTGCGCGGCCGAGAAGCGGCGCCGGCGCAAGCGCGGCGCCTTCCCCGATCCGGTCAAGCGCGCCTTCATCAATCCGGCGGTGTGCGAAGGCTGCGGCGACTGTGGTGTGAAGTCGAACTGCGTCGCGGTCGTTCCGCTCGAGACGGAGCTCGGCACCAAGCGCGCGATCGACCAGTCGACGTGCAACAAGGATTTCTCTTGCGTCAACGGCTTCTGCCCGAGCTTCGTGACCGTGCATGGTGCGGTGCCGAGAAAGCCCAAGGGTGCGGCGGGCGACGGTGGCCTTGCGACGATGCTCGCGAGTCTGCCTGATCCGAAGCAGCCGGATCTCGCCAAGCCCTACACGATCATCGTCACCGGCGTCGGTGGCACGGGCGTCGTCACGATCTCGGCCGTTCTCGGCCAGGCCGCCCATCTCGACGGCAAGGGCTTCGGCTCGATCGACATGACCGGCCTCGCGCAGAAGGGCGGTGCGGTCGCTTGCCATATCCGCGTCGCGAAGTCGGCGGAGGACATTCACGCGATCCGCATCGGCACGGCGGCGAGCGATCTCGTCATCGGCTGCGATCTCGTCGTGACCGCGTCGAACAAGGTGCTCGAGACCATTCGGCCGGATCACACGGCGGTCGTCGCATCGACACACGAGATGCCGGTCGCCGACTTCACGCGCCATCCGGATCTCAAGGTGCCGGGGGCGGCACTGCTGCGGTCGATCGAGGAACGGGTCCGCAAGGGCGATCTCCACACGCTCGACGCGCACGATCTCGCGGTGAAGCTCTTCGCCGACTCGATCGCGTCGAACATGTTCATGCTCGGCTATGCCTACCAGCTCGGCAAGGTGCCGGTCGCGGCAGAGGCCATCGAGAAGGCCATCGAGCTCAATGGTGCCGCGATCGAGATGAACCGTTCGGCCTTCCGCTTCGGCCGTCTCGCCGCGCACGACATGAAGGCCATCGAGCGCATCGTGAAGCCGAGCGCAGCCAAGGCCGCGCCGACGCTCGCCGATATCACGGCGACGCGCGTCAAGTATCTGACCGACTACCAGGACGCAGCCTACGCCAAGCGCTTCAGCGACATGGTCGAGCGCTTCGCGAAGCTGGAAGCGGAGAAGGTGCCGGGCTCATCCGGGCTCGCGGAGGCGGTGGCCACGGGCTACTACAAGCTGCTCGCCTACAAGGACGAGTACGAGGTCGCGCGTCTCCATTCGGACGGACGGCTCGCCGACGCCATCAAGACCGCCTTCGACGGCCAGCACAAACTCGAGTTCCACCTCGCGCCGCCGCTGCTCTCCTGGTTCTTCCGCGACAAGGTCACGGGCCATCCGAGGAAGATCAGCCTTGGCGCCTGGATGATGCCGGTGTTCGGCTTCCTCGCGAAAGGCAAGAAGCTGCGCGGGTCGCGCTGGGACGTCTTCGGGATGACGGCCGAGCGCAAGCTCGAGCGCCAGATGATCCTCGACTACGAGGCCCTGCTCGGCGAGATCGAGCGGCGGCTTTCCAAGGAGACGCACGCGACCGCGATGGCGCTCGCGCGCCTGCCGGAGGAGATCCGCGGCTTCGGGCACGTCAAGCTTGCCAACTACGAGAAGGCGAAGCGCAAGGAGGCCGCGCTGCTCGCCATGCTGCGCGACCCGAAGCCGGCCCGTGTTGCCGCCGAGTAGGGCCCTGGGCAGCGGAAAGACATTCCTGAGCCGCTGACCTCGCGGCTTCACCGTTGTCGCGGGGTGTGCGAAAAGCGCGGAGCCTTTCTCAGAACGGGGAACTCCATGCTCAAGATCTACGGGCTCTATCGCTCACGCGCGACGCGCAATATCTGGCTCTGCGACGAGCTCGGCATACCGTTCGAGCTCGTCCCGGTCATCCAGGCCGACCGCCCGGCTGGTGCAGCTACGGCCCAGTTTCCGCTCACAACCAAGTCGCCGGAGTTCCTGAAGATCAATCCGAACGGGCACATTCCGTCGGTTGACGACGACGGGCTGATCCTGCACGAGTCGCTCGGCATCAACCTGTACCTCGCGAAGAAGCATGGCGGACCGCTGGCGCCGGCGAATATCGCCGAGGACGGCTTGATGACGACCTGGACAGCTTGGGCCATGACCGAGGTCGAGCCACGGTCGATCCAGGTTCTCTATCATCGCGTGGCCAAGCCCGCGGACCAGCGCGACCCGAAGATCGCCGATGCGAACGTCGCGGCGCTCAAGGCACCCTTTGCTGTTCTCGACAAGGCGCTCGCGGAGAGCGGCTACATCGTCGGCGGCCGCTTCACTGTCGCCGACATCAATGTCGCAGAGTGCGTGCGATATGCCATGGCCGCCCCTGATCTGTTCGAAACCAATCCGAACGTCAAAGCCTGGCTTGCGAAGGTGCAGGCGCGCCCTGCCTTCAAGGCCATGATGGCCAAGCGCGACGCCGAGCCCGCCTGAGGCAAGGGTTTCAGCCTTTTCGGCGCTTGACGATCGTGCCCGGTGGCGGCATTCGATGCGCGACGTCGGCGGACAAGAGGAGAATGGCGGTGAGCGGAACCACGAGCGGACCACGCTACAAGCGCATTCTCCTCAAGCTCTCCGGCGAAGCCCTCATGGGCAAGCAGGGCTACGGCATCGACATCAGCGTCTGCCAGGCGCTCGCGGGTGATATCAAGCAGGCGGTGGATTTCGGCGTCGAGGTCGCGGTCGTCATCGGCGGCGGCAACATTTTCCGCGGTCTTGCCGGTGCGGCCAAGGGTATGGATCGCGCGGCCGCCGACTACATGGGGATGCTGGCCACGGTGATGAACGCCTTGGCCTTCCAGAACGCATTGGAGCAGGCGAACGTGGATTCGCGCGTGATGTCCGCGATCCCCATGCCGACGGTGTGCGAATCCTACGTGCGCAGCAAGGCGCTGCACCATCTCCAGGAAGGGCGTGTCGTCATCTTCGCCGCCGGCACGGGTAATCCCTTCTTCACGACCGATACGACGGCGGCGCTGCGGGCCATCGAGACGGAATGCGAGATTCTGGCGAAGGCGACGCAGGTTGATGGCGTTTATTCCGCCGATCCGAAGACCGACAGGAACGCCACGCGCTATGACCGGCTGAGCTACGACGAGGTCCTGACGCGCAACCTCAAGGTGATGGACGGCGCCGCCATTGCCCTTGCCCGCGATAACAATCTTCCGGTAATTGTTTTCTCCATCGAGGAGAGCGGCAACCTGATCAAGATGCTCAAAGGCGAGGCCCGCTCCACCCTGGTCACCGCCGCGCCGTAAGGCGGGGTTCCGCCGCGGCAGATACCGAAGGACCGGCTATGACGCCGGCTTCCCTCGGTTGGCCCGCGCCATGGCCGGCGCAGGAGGAACGCGACACGGCAGCCCGTCGGCCGAAGCAATACGGGCAGCCCAAGCAGTCTTGGAGGCTGAAAACATGGCAACGGCGAGCTTCGACATCAATGATCTCGAGCGCCGGATGCGCGGCGTTATCGATAGCCTGAAGCGCGAGTTTGGGGGCCTGCGCACGGGACGCGCCTCCGCCAATCTGCTCGATCCGGTCGTCGTTACGGTCTACGGCGCCAAGATGCCGCTCAATCAGGTCGCGACGGTGTCGGTCTCGGATGCTCGCACGATCTCGGTTCAGGTCTGGGACAAGAGCCAGGTCGGCGCCGTCGACAAGGGCATCCGCGAGGCCAATCTCGGCCTCAATCCCATCGTGGACGGCACGCTGCTGCGTCTGCCGGTGCCCGCGCTCAACGCCGAGCGGCGCCAGGAGCTGGTCAAGCTCGCCCACAAATATGCCGAGCATGCCAGGGTCGGCATCAGGAATGTGCGCCGCGATGGTATGGACGTCCTGAAGAAACTCGAAAAAGATCACCAGATCAGCGAGGACGAGCAGCGCAAGAATTCGACAAAGGTTCAGGAGCTGACGGACCGTCTGATCAAGGACATTGATCAAATGCTCGCCGTAAAGGAGACTGAGATCAAACAGGTTTGACGCGGCCGGGGGCTAAGCAAAGGGGCGCTGAGGCCCTGTGAATTCATTCCCATGCGCGCCGCCGCAGGCTATCGGTTCCATACCAAGGGGCGAGATCAACATCCTTGACCGATGACCACGGCTTCGCGCACAAACAATTTTTCCGCGCTCGGCTATTATTCTCGCCGATGCGGCGCCAATTCAGAACGGGGGCGCAATAAGGGCGGGTGAGCCAGCGCAGCCAACAGCTTGGCCTTGTGGGTAGCGGCCCAGCGCTGCCGCGGCACGTCGCCATTATCATGGATGGCAACGGGCGTTGGGCGAACGGCCGCGGCTTGCCGCGTCGTCTCGGCCATCGCATGGGCGTCGAAGCTGTCCGGCGCACGGTGCGCGCCGCGATCGAGCTGAAAATCCCCTATCTCACGCTCTTCAGCTTCTCTTCGGAGAACTGGGCGCGCCCGGCGAGCGAGATCGATGATCTCATGGGGCTTCTCAAGCGCTTCATTCGGCGCGATCTTCACGAGCTGCATCGCTCGGGCGTCGCAATCCGCGTGATCGGAGAGCGCGGGCGCGTGGATGGCGAGCTGCTGAGCCTTATCGACGAGGCGCAGACGCTCACCCGTAACAACCAGGCGCTGACATTGGTCATCGCCTTCAACTATGGTGCGCGGGCCGAGATCGCGTCTGCCGCGCGGCGGCTCGCGGAGCGTGTGCGTCGCGGCGAGATCGATCCTGGTGCCGTGACGGAATCGTCGCTCGCCCAGGAGCTGGAGACTGCCGGCGTGCCCGATCCCGATCTCCTGATCCGTACGAGCGGCGAGCAGCGCCTTTCGAACTTCCTGCTCTGGCAGGCCGCGTATGCGGAGCTCGTGTTCATGGACGTCAAATGGCCGGATTTCGGGCGCGATCAGCTTCTCGAAGCCATTTCGATCTTCCAGGCGCGCGACCGGCGATTTGGGGGGCTGGCGAAAGAGGTGCTCGACTCATGATGGCCAACGCCCGGATGCCGGAGAGTGCGCGAAGGATGCCGGCGTGACGGAAGGCGAGACGCCCAAGCCTGCCGGAACTCCTATGCGAGATCTCGGTCTGCGCATTGCCTCGGCCGCGGCGCTGGCGGTTGTCGTGCTCGGCGCGCTTTGGGCAGGTGTTCTGCCCTTTGCGATCGTGGTCGGGATTGTCGGCGTCCTCGTCGCGTGGGAGTGGGGGCGTATCGTCCGATCGGCCGGCGTCGATGCTATTCTCATCATCCAGGCGACGGCCGTCGCCGCCGGCGTGCTGCTGTCGGCCTGGGGGCTCGCCGGCTTGGGGGTCATTCTCGTTCTGGTCGCAGCGATCATCTCGGCGCTCCTGGCGTTCGGCGAGCGCGGGCACATGGCGGCTTTCGGAGCGCTCTATGCGGGGCTTCCGGCCGTGGCGCTGGTCTGGTTCCATCATGGAGCCTTGGGCTTCCTGGCTGCGCTCTTCTTGCTGCTCGCGGTATGGGCCACGGATACAGGCGCCTACTTTGCGGGCCGTCTGATCGGGGGGCCGAAACTGCTGCCGCGAATCTCGCCAAACAAGACCTGGAGCGGTCTTGCGGGGGGGATTATTGCAGGCGGCCTCGTCGGCCTCGTGCTCGCGCTTGTGCGGCCTGAGCTGTCCGTGGGGTACATGATGGTCGCCGGCGCCTTGCTCGGCGTTGTGTCGCAGGCTGGCGATCTGCTGGAATCGGCGCTGAAACGCGAGTATGGGGTCAAGGATGCGAGCACGCTGATCCCGGGTCACGGCGGCTTTATGGACCGGATCGACGGATTGGCCGCTGCGGTGGTCGTGTCGGCGATCTATGCGGCGGCGGTTGATATTCAGGCGCCGGCTCGCGCTCTGCTCGGATTGAATTGAGCGCTATGCAGAATGCATCGGCCATCGACCTCGAGGCGGCGCCCGCCGAGTTTGGGCAGGAGGGGCCGCGCCGCATCAGCATCCTCGGCGCGACGGGGTCGGTCGGCACGAGTACCCTCGATCTCATCGCGCGCCATGGCGAGGCATTCGAGATCGACACGCTCACGGCCCAGACGAATGTCGCGGCCCTTGCCGATCTCGCTCTGAAGCACCGCGCGCGCCTCGCGGTGATCGGCAATGAGCAAGGTTACGAAGAGCTCAAGGCGCGGCTTGCCGGCAGCGGCATCGAGGTGGCGGCCGGTCCGGCAGCCCTGATCGAGGCGGCATCGCGGCCGGTGGACTGCGTGATGGCTGCGATTGTCGGCGCAGCGGGCCTGAGGCCCACATTTGCCGCTGCCCGGGCCGCGCGCCGGGTCGCGCTCGCCAACAAGGAGTGCCTGGTCTCGGCAGGCGCCGTTTTCATGGCGGCGATCAAGGAATCGGGAGTCGAACTGCTGCCGGTGGATTCGGAGCACTCGGCGGCGCTGCAGGCCATCGGCAGCCACGATCCGAAGTTTATCGAGAGGATCGTGCTCACGGCTTCGGGCGGGCCATTCCGCACCTGGACGGCAGAACAGCTTGCGACCGCGACGCCCGAGCAGGCTGCCCGCCATCCGAACTGGTCCATGGGGCGCAAGATCACCGTCGATTCGGCGACCCTGATGAACAAGTGCCTCGAGCTCATCGAGGCCTATCACCTGTTCCCGGTGGAGGCCGATCAACTCGCGGTGGTCGTGCATCCGCAATCTATCGTGCACTGCCTGGTCGAGTTCGCCGACGGCTCCGTCGTAGCCCAGATGGCCAATCCCGACATGCGCACACCGATCGCGCTGAGCCTTGCCTGGCCCGCCCGCATGGCGGCGCCGACCATGCGGCTCGACCTCGTTCGCCTTGGCGCGCTGACCTTCGAGGCCCCGGACGAGAAGCGCTTTCCCGCCCTCGGGCTCGCGCGGCGCACCATAGAGCTCGGCGGCACCGCCGGCGCCGTGCTCAATGCTGCCAACGAGGTGGCGGTCGATGCCTTCATGGAGCGGCAGATTCCGTTCCCGGCCATCGCTGCCCTGGCCAGCGACGCCCTCGAAGCCGCCACGCGACAGGGGCAGGTATGGGAGCCGGCGGGGCTCGACGACGTGATCGCGGCGGACGAGGAAGGCCGCGCGCTGGCACGCCGCTTGCTGCGGCGGTATAGTTAGCCGACGGTTAACCCTGGCAGGATGCCTCAGTTCCCTGCCGGCCGCCTCTGCTCAGCCCATAAGGGCTTGATCTGAAAAAGAACATCAGGAGTACCGCCCCTTGGACCTGATCTGGAGTTTCCTGTCCGTACTGCTGCCCTTTCTCTTTGTGCTGACCGTTGTCGTCTTCATCCACGAACTCGGGCACTTCATCGTGGCGCGCTGGTGCGGCGTGAAAGTGCAAGCGTTTTCAATAGGCTTTGGCCGCGAGATCTGGGGCTTCAACGATCGCCACGGCACGCGCTGGCGGCTCGCGTGGATCCCGCTCGGCGGCTACGTGAAGTTCGTGGACGACGAGAACGGGGCGAGCGTGCCGTCCCGGGACAGCCTGGCGCGTATGAGCCAGGAGGAGCGCCAGGGCGCGTTCCAAACCAAGTCGCTCGGCCGGCGGGCGGCTATCGTCGCCGCGGGGCCGATTGCCAACTTCCTGCTAGCAATCGCGATTTTCGCGGGGATCTTCGCCACCGTCGGCGTGCAGATCACGAGCGCCAAGATCGACGAGGTGATCGCGGACGGCCCGGCGGCGCGGGCCGGCTTCCAGGCCGGCGACGTGATCGTCGCCATCGACGGCTCGCCGATCAAGAGCTTCCAGGAGATGCAGCGGGTCGTGTCCACAAGCGCCGACCAGCCGCTGAATTTCGAGATCAATCGTGGCGGGCTCCGGATGAACCTGACCGCGACGCCCGATCGGCGCGAGCACGAGGATCGGTTCGGCAACAAGATCCGCGTTGGCGTGATCGGCATCCGCCGCACCATGCAGCCGCAGGATCTCGAATATCAACGTCATGGTGTGCTCGACTCGCTTGTGCTCGGGGTGCGCGAAACCCAGTTCGTGATCAGCCGCACGCTCGGCTATTTGAGGGACGTGGTTCTGGGACGCGAAGCCGCCGATCAGCTCGGAGGCCCGATCCGGATCGCGGAGGTCTCGGGACAGGTGGCCAGCAGCGGCTTCGTCCCCCTGCTGAACCTGACCGCGATCCTGTCGGTCAGCATCGGCCTGCTGAACCTCTTCCCGATCCCGTTGCTCGATGGCGGCCACCTCATGTTCTATCTCATGGAGGCCATACGCCGTAAGCCGCTCAGCGAGCGCACGCAGGAGATTGGTTTCAGGATCGGATTGAGCTTGGTGCTTATGCTGATGATTTATGCGACATTCAACGATCTTCCGATCGTCAGAAAATGGATCGGCCTGGGGTGAATTAGGGCCGGTGCGTTATTCTTGCCACTTCCATCATGGAGGGTGAATCGTTAATTAAGTTCAGTCGGGTGTCGGCGTTTCCTGGGGGAGAACCATGGGCGCCGAGAGTGCCGGTGGGGACCGGCCGACGTGGGTACCCGATAGGGAGACCACGCACACGAAAGGCGCAGCACGACTAAAGCCGGGCGCTGCGCCGCTTTTGGGGGAACGGCAAGAAAAGGCAGACGACAAGGATGCCGATGTTGCGGAAGTTGGGGATTGGGGGATCTTCGATCGCGCTTGTGCTGGCGCTTTTGGCCCCCCTCGCGATGACAGTTGCGGGGGGCTTTGGGCTGATTGCCGTCGAAGCGCAGGCGCAGGATCTGCGCGTACGCGAGATCCAGGTCGCGGGCAACCGCCGCGTAGAACCCGAGACAGTGCGGTCGTACCTGCGCTTCTCTGTTGGTGACGTGTATAGTGAAGCACGCGCCAACCAGTCGATCACGGCGCTCTTCGCCACCGGGCTGTTCTCGGATGTGCGAATCGATCGGAGCGGTGGCACGGTGACCGTCACCGTGGTCGAGAACCCGGTGATCAACCAGATCGCCTTCGAGGGTAACAAGCAGGTCGATAAGGCGACGCTCGAGACCGAGGTGCAGCTCAAGCCGCGCTCCGTTTACACGCGCGCCAAGGTGCAGGCCGACGTCCAGCGCATTCTCGACGTCTATCGCCGCCAGGGCCGCTTCGCCGCGACCGTCGAGCCCAAGATCATCGAGCTCGATCATGGTCGCGTGAACCTCGTCTTCGAGATCAACGAGGGCGGTGCGACCAAGGTCAAGAGCATCCAGTTCGTTGGGAACCGGTACTTCTCCGACTCGCAGTTGCGCGACATCGTGACGACCACGCAGGAGAGCTGGTTCGACTTCCTCAAGGGGACGGCGTTCTACGATCCCGACCGCCTGAACCTCGATCGCGAGCTGCTGCGCCAGTACTACCTGAAGAACGGCCACGCCGACGTGCGCGTGGTTGCTGCGGACGTCCATCTCGATCGCGACGGTTCGGGCTTCTTCGTCACCTTTGTGATCGAGGAGGGTGAACCCTACACATTCGGCGACGTGCGCATCGAGAGCAAGATTCCCGGTCTCGATACCGGCGATCTCTCAAGCTACATCGTCACGCACCCTGGCGAGACATTCAACGCCGCCGAGATCGACAAATCCGTCGAGAAGCTGACGCTCGTGCTGACGGAGCGCGGCGTGACGTTCGCGCGCGTTCGCCCGCGCGCCGATCGCGATGCGGTCGGTCGCGTGATCGCGCTGACGTATGTGATCGACGAGGGCCCGCGCATCTACGTGGAGCGCATCAACGTCATCGGCAATCTGCGCACGCGCGACTACGTGATCCGGCGTGAGTTCCGGCTCGCTGAGGGCGATGCCTACAACCCGCTGCTGGTCGATTCTGCGAAGAAGCGCCTGCAGAACCTGGGCCTGTTCAAGGGCGTCGACATCAAACGGCGGCCGGGCTCGGCTGAGGATCGCGTCATACTCGACGTGACCGTGGTCGAACAGCCGACGGGCGAGATCTCGTTCGGGGCGGGCTACTCCACGCAGGAAGGCATCATCGGCGACATCGGCTTCACCGAGCGCAACTTCATGGGCAAGGGCCAGTTCCTGCGCTTGAAGCTCGGCGGCTCGCTGGAGCGCATGCAGGTCGATCTGAGCTTCACCGAGCCGCGGTTCCTGGATCGCGATCTCTCGGCTGGCTTCGATCTGTTCTATCGCATCACGCAGAAGTATGACTTCCAGCCCTTCGAGCACACGCGGGCCGGCGGCACCGTTCGCCTTGGCGCACCGCTCTCCGAGTACCTCTGGCTGAACACGAGCTACACGCTCAGCTACGACCAAATGAGTGACATCGATAGGGGCGCCTCGCGTGCCATTATCGAAGCGGCGGGAGGATTCGATCCCGTTACGGGCAGGCCTAGGGACTTCGACTACTGGACATCGGCTATCGGCACCTCGCTGACGTACGATAGACGCAACCACACCAAGACGCCGACCTCCGGCTACTATCTGAATGGTGGCGTCGATTTTGCGGGCGCTGGCGGCGATGTGCAGTACGTCCGCTTCCAGGGTGAGGCGCGCTACTACTATCCGATCACCGAGCGGATCACGTTCGTCGGACGTGTCGCGGGCGGCCATATCATGGGCTGGGGCGGTGATGAGGTCCGGCTGCTCGACCAGTTCTACAAGGGCGGCGAGACCATCCGCGGCTTCGATCGCATCGGTATCGGCGCGCGCGACCTGACCACGGACGACAGCCTTGGCGGCCACACGTATTATGTTGGCACGGCCGAGGTGCGGTTCCCGATCCCGTTCGTGCCGGATGAGCTCGGCATTTCGGGCGCCGTCTTCGTGGATGCGGGTTCGCTGTTCGGCATCTCGAATAGCGTGAAGAAACTTAACGGCCAGCCCGAAGATCCCATCAATGATCCGACAGGTCCGGTAGTCAATATCAAGGACGGCGCTGGAATCCGCGTGTCGGCCGGCTTCGGCATCATGTGGAACTCGCCGCTCGGCCCGCTGCGCGGTGACTTTGGCTGGGCCTTGGTCAAGGAAGACTACGACAAGGAGCAGGTCTTCCGCTTTGGTGCCAGCACCCGCTTCTGATCCGAGCACTCTGAACATTTGACACATAGCAGCGCGTGCCTTCGGGGCACGCGTTTGCTATATGGGGCCAGCGCTTCGGCCCTCGGGCCGCAGCCCTTTGACACAAGCTGCCAATTGGCCGCCATTTGGAAGGTGCCCCGGCGCATGGAGCATCCAGGTTTCTTCGAGCGAGCCGGACCCTTTACCGCGGCCGAGATCGCGGGACGGATCGGCGCGACATTGCGCTCCGGCGACGACGCCGGCCGGCCCCTCAGCGACCTGCGCCCGTTGGGCGAGGCCGGCGGCGCTCACCTCACGTTCGTCGACAACCGCAAGTATCTTGAGCAGCTCGCCTCGACGCGCGCGGCCGCCTGCATCATCGCGCCGGCCTTTGCCGAGCGGTTGCCGGCCGGCGTCGTGGCACTGCTAATGCCGGCGCCCTACCGCGGCTTCGCGCTCGCCCTGCAGGCTTTCTATCCGAGCTCCCTGAAGCCCAAGACGGCCGACAGCGATGCGCGCGAGGCCGGCGCCGCCCCCATCCATCCGACGGCCCGCATTGAACCGGGCGCGATCATCGAGCCCGGGGCCGTGGTCGGCCGCGAGGCCTGGATCGGCCAAGGGACGACCGTCGCTGCCGGCGCACTCGTCGGCTACCGGGTAACCGTCGGGCGTGATTGCTACATCGGGCCTGGAACCACGCTGACCCACGCGCTCGTCGGCGACCGGGTGATCCTCCACGCCGGGGTGCGCATCGGCCAGGACGGCTTCGGATTCGCCATGGGGGCCGGGGGGCACCTCAAGGTGCCGCAGATCGGTCGCGTGATCATTCAGGATGACGTTGAAATCGGGGCCAATTCCTGCGTCGATCGGGGGGCTCTTAAGGATACCGTCATCGGCGAGGGCACGAAAATTGATAATCTGGTGCAGATCGGGCACAACGTCGTCATCGGACGGCGGTGCGTGATCGTCGCCCAGACCGGCCTCGCTGGCTCTTCCATGCTGGAGGACTTCGTGGTCATGGGCGGGCAGTCTGGCGTTGCCGGCCACCTGAAGGTTGGCGCCGGCGCCCAGATCGCGGGATCCTCGCACGTCACCGAGAATGTGCCGCCGCGATCGCGGATGATCGGCACGCCCGCCGTACCGATCCGCGAATGGACGCGCGAGCGGGTCACGCTGCGCCGCCTCGCCAAGGAGCGGGCGGCGAGCGCGGACTCGGAGGGCGGCGAGGAGGTCTGAGCGGCCGGGCGTTGGGCAGGATTTTGATTTCGAGGATGTGGTGAGTGGTCATGCAAGAGACGATCGAGACCGGGAAGAAGC
>Ga0180218_1000744_pt1 | contig 25139 bp, 18 predicted proteins | sample eDN3rd37CKraftBY_FD_151334 | JGI IMG/M metagenome (GOLD analysis project Ga0180218, IMG submission 151334) | Enriched backyard soil microbial communities from Emeryville, California, USA - eDNA 3rd pass 37_C Kraft BY (version 2) (version 2) | ecosystem: Environmental > Terrestrial > Soil >...
CGGACAGGCCCAGGACGACGGCGGCGGCCGACGCCGCACCGACGGCGGTGTGGGTTCGTCGCACAGTCGTAGCTCCTTCGCTCGGTTCACGTGACGGCGAGGTTAGGCACGACCCGGCAGGGCTGTCAAAGCGCTTTACCAATCTCGTCCGGCTGTGTGATCATCGATCGCAGCACCGTTCCCGAGCCCTGTCCCCGACGTGAGGAGTGCCCCGTGGTGACCATGCAGGACGTGGCCGACCGGGCCGGCGTCTCCCTGACGACGGTCTCGTTCGTCGTCAACGGCACCAAGCGCGTGGCGCCGGCGACGCGCACCCGCGTCGAGGACGCGATGGCCGACCTGGGGTACCGCCGCAACGTGCTCGCCCGAGCCCTCGCGAGCCGCCGCAGCCACATCGTGGCGCTCGTCTTCCCCGCCCTGCAGCACCGCCTCGGCAGTACCGCGCTGAGCATCGTCACCGCAGCCGCGAGCGCCGCCACGGAGCGGGGCTTCAACGTGGTGCTCTGGCCGGTCGACGACGTCGCGCAGCTCGACGACTACCTGTCCGGCGGTCTGGTCGACGGCGTCCTGCTCATGGAGGTCACCGCCGACGACCCGCGCGTCGCGCTGCTGACCGAGCGGGAGGTGCCCTTCGGGCTGATCGGCCGCACCGGGGACACGACAGGGCTGTCGTACGTCGACATGGACTTCGCGGGCATGGTCGCCACCGGGCTCGACCACCTGACCGACCTCGGGCACCGCCGCGTCGCGCTGTTCCTGGGCGAGCACGGCGGGCCGGCCGGCCCCGCGTGGTCGGGGTACGGGCCGGTCGTCCGCACGGAGCAGGCCTACCTGGCCGAGGCGTCCCGCCGCGACCTCGACCCGCTCGTCGTCCGCGGGGGCCAGGACCCGCGCTCCGGCCGGCACACCGCCACCGCCCTGGTCGTCGACCACCCCGACGTCACGGCCGTCCTCGTCCTCAACGAGGCGGCACTGTCGGGGTTCGTGAACGGGCTCGTCGCGGCCGGCCGGGCGGTCCCGGACGACGTCTCGGTCCTCGCGATCGCGACGTCCGCCGCGGACCTCGCGACGGCAGACCCGGCCGTGAGCGCCGTCGTCGCGCCCGGGGTCGAGCTCGGCACCCGCAGCGTCCACGGCCTAGTCGACCGCCTGTCCGACCCGTCCGCCACCCCCACCCACGATCTCCTGCCCGGCACCCTCCAGCTCGTCGGCTCCACGACCGACGCCCGCTGACGCCCGCCGGCGCGCACCGCACCACCCGCACCACGGAAGGCCCTCCCCCATGAAGTTCACCGACGGTTTCTGGCACGCCCGCCCCGGCGTCGCGATCCACTACGCCCGCGAGGTGGACCGGGTCGCCGCCGACGGCGCGAGCCTGCGCTCCGTCGCGCCGACCAAGGTCGTGCGGCACCGCGGCGACACCCTGAACAACCCGGTCATCACCACGACGGTGTCGTCGCCGATGGAGAACGTGGTGCGCGTGCAGCACGTGCACCACAAGGGGCGGCCGGAGCCTCGCCGCTTCGACCTGGACCTCGTGGACGGGACCGGCGACGCGAAGGTCGTCGACGGTGAGGGCACGCTCACCACCGGCGACCTCAGCGTGCGGCTGTCGGCCGGCAAGACCTGGGAGCTGTCGTTCCACGCCGAGGGCCGCCGCCTCACCGGGTCGAGCGGCAAGTCGGTCGCGTGGGCCGACGTCGCGCCCGACGCCTCGGTGGACCACGGCCCGATCGAGCTGCGTCGCGAGGGACGCACCAGCTACGTGTTCGACCAGCTCGATCTCGGCGTTGGCGAGCTCGTGTACGGCCTGGGCGAGCGCTTCGGCCCGGTGGTGAAGAACGGCCAGACGGTCGACATCTGGAACTACGACGGCGGCACGTCCAGCGAGCAGGCTTACAAGAACGTGCCGTTCTACCTCACCACCGGTGGATACGGCGTCTTCGTCAACGACCCCGGGCACGTGTCGTTCGAGGTGGGCTCCGAGGCAGTCGAGCGCGTGCAGTTCTCGGTGCTCGGCGAGGCGCTCGACTACTTCGTCGTCTACGGCCCCGACCCCAAGACGATCCTCCAGCGCTACACCGCCCTCACGGGCCGGCCCGCCGAGATCCCTGCCTGGAGCTACGGGCTGTGGCTGTCCACGAGCTTCACCACGGACTACGACGAGGCGACCGTGAACTCGTTCATCGACGGGATGGCGGAGCGGGATATCCCGCTGAGCTTGTTCCACTTCGACTGCTTCTGGATGCGCGAGTTCAACTGGTGCGACTTCGAGTGGGACGAGCGCACCTTCCCCGACCCGGAAGGCATGCTGGCCCGTCTGCACGACCGTGACCTACGGGTCTGCGTGTGGATCAACCCGTACATCGCGCAGCAGTCTCCCCTCTTCGACGAGGGCATGGCGGCCGGCTACCTGGTGAAGCGCCGGGACGGGTCCGTGTGGCAGTGGGACCGCTGGCAGGGCGGCATGGGCCTGGTCGACTTCACGAACCCGGACGCTGCCTCCTGGTACAAGGACAAGCTCCGTGTGCTCGTACGCCAAGGTGTCGACGCGTTCAAGACGGACTTTGGCGAGCGCATCCCGGTGGACGTCGAGTACTTCGACGGCTCCGACCCGGAGCGGATGCACAACTACTACACCCACCTCTACAACGAGGCGGTGCACGAGGTGCTCGCCGAGGAGCGCGGCGCCGGCGAGGCCGTGCTGTTCGCCCGGTCCGCCACCGCGGGCGGGCAGCAGTTCCCGGTGCACTGGGGCGGCGACTCCACGGCGTCATACGTGTCGATGGCCGAGTCGCTGCGCGGCGGTCTGTCGCTCGCGTACAGCGGGTTCGGCTACTGGAGCCACGACATCGGCGGCTTCGAGATGACGCCGGACGCCGGGGTGTTCAAGCGCTGGACGGCGTTCGGCCTCTTCTCCAGCCACAGCCGCATGCACGGCAGCGGGTCGTACCGCGTGCCGTGGATGTTCGGCGAGGACGAGTCCGACCCGACGAGCGCCGTCGCCGTGACCAGGACGTTCGCGCGGTTCAAGAACCGGCTCGCGCCGTACCTCGTCGCCACCGGGCACGAGGCCCACCGGTCGGGCACGCCGATGATGCGGCCCATGCTGCTGGAGTTCCCCGACGACCCCGCTGTGCCGCACCTGGACCGCCAGTACATGCTCGGGTCCGACCTGCTCGTGGCACCGGTGTTCAACGCCGAAGGCGACGTCGACCTCTACCTGCCCGACGGCGAGTGGGCCGGCCTCCTCACCGGCGAGCGCGTCGCCGGCGGCCGCTGGGTGCGGGAGAACCACGGCTTCGACTCGCTGCCGGTGTACGTGCGCCCGGGCGGCGTCATCCCGCTCAGCGCCCACGAGGAGCGCCCCGACGCCGACCACCTCGACGGGCTGACCCTGCTCGTGCACCCCGGCGCCGACCGCTGGTCGCGGACCGTCCAGGTCGACGGCGTCGACGGCGAGGCCGTGGCGTTCGCCGTCCGGCGCGACGGCGACGAGGTGGTCATCGAGTCGTCCCTCGCGGCCGGCTGGTCGGTCGAGGTCGTGGGCGGCGCCCGCGCGCAGGCCGCGGACGGCGTCGCCCGGGTCGGCACCGCCCAGGTCGCGGCGTGAGCGGTACGACGTCGGGCCCCGGCGTCAGCGTCGCGCGCCCGGCCTCGCTGCCTGACTGGCTGCCGAACGCCGTCGTCCGGGCGGGCGCCCGCCTGGTCCCGCCCGGCCCGGAGACGGAGGGCCTGCTCTGGTTCGGCGGCGACCTCGCCGACCTGCGGGCGGCGCTGGCGGCCGCGCCCGGCACGCGCTGGGTGCAGCTGCCGTCCGCCGGCGTCGACTCCTACGCCGACGGCGGGTTCTTCACCGCCGACGGCGTCACCTGGACCTCGGCGAAGGGCGCGTTCTCGCGCCCCGTGGCCGAGCATGCCCTCGCGCTGACGCTGGCGACACTCCGGCACCTGCCCGAGCGCGCCCGCGCCCGCTCGTGGGGCCGTTCCGCCGGGACGTCGCTGTTCGGGGCCGACGTTCTAGTGCTCGGCGCCGGCGGCATCGCCCGCACGTTCCTCGACCTGCTCGCGCCGTTCGGCACGCGCAACGTCGTGGTCCGTCGTCGGGCGGAGGCGGTGCCCGGTGCGGAGCGGACCGTCACCACGGACCGCCTCGAGGCCGAGCTGGCCCGGGCCGACGTCGTCGTGGTGGCCGCGGCCCTCACGACGCAGACGCGCGCCCTGCTCGGCGAGGCCGAGCTGGCCGCGATGAAGCCCGGCGCCGTGCTGGTCAACATCGCGCGCGGCGGGCTGGTCGACACCGACGCCCTCGTGGCCACGCTCGCGTCCGGTCGGCTCGGCGGCGCCGCGCTCGACGTCACCGACCCAGAGCCCCTGCCCGACGGCCATCCGCTCTGGGGCCTGCCGACCGCGCTCGTCACCCCGCACACCGCGGACACCGCGGAGATGGTCGCGCCGCTGCTGCGCGCGCGGGTCGAGGAGAACCTCCGCCGCTTCGTCGCGGGGCGGCCGTTCGAGGGCGTCGTCGATGCCGTCGCCGGGTACTGACATGGGCGGCACCGGTCCCGGGGTGCGGGGCGTCGTCGTGATGGGCGTGGCAGGGTGCGGCAAGTCGACGGTGGGCGGCCTCCTCGCCGCCCGCCTGGGCCTGCAGTTCGTCGACGCCGACGACCTGCACCCGCCGTCGAACATCGCCAAGATGTCGGCCGGCACTCCCCTGACCGACGCCGACCGGCTCCCCTGGCTGGATCGCGTCGCCGACGTCCTCCGCGGGGGCGACGGCGGCGCGCCGGTCGTGGTGGCGTGCTCGGCGCTTCGCCGGTCGTACCGCGACGCGCTGCGCGACGGCGCCGGCGGCGACGTCGCGTTCGTCCACCTGCACGGCCACCGCGACCTGCTCGCGCGGCGCATCGCCGCGCGAGCGGACCACTTCATGCCGCCCGCGCTGCTCGACTCGCAGTTCGCGACGCTCGAACTGTTGGGCGACGACGAGACAGGGGTAGTGGTCGACGTCGACCGGACCGCCCACCGCGCCGTCGACGTCGTCGAGGAGTGGCTCCGCCTCTCCTGAGGCACAGTGCAGGCTTGCATGCGCCGGTAGGCGACGTTCCGCACACATTCGGGGCCTTTCGACCCGGCCGGGTTACAGCGGGCGCCTCGTCTATCGCCGTCCAGCGCGGTCAAATGTTGATCGTGTAGTCCGGGGACCCAGAATCGTTGAGATTCCGCCGTTTCTGCACCCGTTCCGAGAGGTCGTGCAACTCGCGTGCCACTCGACATCGGGGTGCGGCCACGTCCGTGACATGTGTCCCGTCAAGAGTACGACCAGTGCAGGTCAGGGCGATTTCCTGCGTCCCCGACGGGCGCCCGTCAAGACGCCGCAACTCAGCGCCCCGGAATCTTCGCTATCAGCCACGTCCCTACCTCGGTGACGGGAGAAGCATGCATGAGTCGATCAGGCCGCGTTCGGAGCCCTTCGCGTTCCGACTGCGCAGGCATCACACACCGACGCGGATCCCACCGCGATGCTCCTCCCAGTGCCGGCCGAGCCATCCCAGCTGCGTGTCGCGCAGCGGGACCGACAGCGTCGTGCCGTGGAGCCGGGCGTACTGCGGGTACCGCTCGAGGTCGGCTGCCACGTCGACGCGAAGGAGGTCCGCATCCACAGCAAGCATGCCGTCATCGAACAACCGGTGGATGTCCCTACGCAGCATGAGGCCGCCATGCTGATGATGCTCACCGAGCCGCGCATAGCTATCGAGGTGCCCGGCCTCGAGAACGCGCGCCGGCGCTCCGCCGGTGAACGCGCACGTCTCGCCCTGGCTGGCCAGGAGGTGCTCACGGAACGCGGCCTGCCCGCGACGGACCCGGACCAGGGTGTGCCGGTGACCGTGGGTGAAGTCGACCCGGACGTCGGTGTCGGGTCGCCACCAGAGGTCCGGCGACCGGCGGGTCAGGCGCTCGACCGCCCGTTCCGCGTCCTTCCCGATCAGCGCCGCGCTGAACCGTCGCCAATCCAGCTCGCGGATGGCGTTGAAGCTCTTGGGCCTGTCCGTAAGTGCCGGGAGCTCCGCTGCCCCGAGGACGCCCTCGAGCGACGTCCACGCCGCGTCGTACCGCGCCCGGTAGACCGTGACGTCGGCGAGCTCGGCGACAGGAGTCGGGAACGTGCTCCCGCATCGGCTGCACCGCCAGGAGCCGTCCTTTCGGCGCCGGATGCGTGTGAGGCCACAGTTCGGGCACCGCTGCAGCTCTTTGGTGCCGGGGCCAGCCTCGATCTCCTCGATCACGGAGACCCCGAGCAGGGTCCGCTTGTTCCATAGCGCGACGACGTCACCGACGCGGAGATCCTTGTGGTTCGGGACCAGGCTGTCCCAGGAGTAGTACGCATCGACCTGGTCGTCGTACCCCGCGTTCCCCGCATGGCCGCGGTCCGCGCCAGCCGCCATGAGCAACCACGCTCGATGCGCGCCATCAGTCGCCATGCGTGCAGCTTGACATGGCGACCACGATGCGTCATCGGCCCTGGACCGTCGATACCCTCAGAAAGTCGTAGATCGATCGAGCAATGCTACGTCCCAGGGGTATCGGGACGGCGTTCCCGATCTGTCTCGCGATCTCGGTCTTCGACCCGCACCACAAGAAGTCATCAGGAAACCCCTGAAGCTTCGCCGCCTCGAAGTGCGTGATCGGCCGGTCCTCCGTCGGGTGGAGGTAGCGACCCTTCTCCGGCTTGAAGAACTCGGTGCGGACCGTCACTGAAGGTTCCCCCAGGCGTAAGCGGCCCATGACGTCACCGGAACCCGCATCGTGCGAGTCCCAAGATGCGGTGGAAAGGTACTCGAGCCTGCCGTCCGTCTCAGTGCCTCCGCGATCCACCCGGACGACAAAGGTCTCCGAACGATGACGTCCGGAGCGGGCGACGTCGCGTGGCCCGGGCTCGCCCGACAGCTTGACCGAGAGCGTGGTGCCAGCCCCCTCGCCGTCGAGGACCTCGTAGTCACCCTCCACCGCCAGATTGCCCTGCCCGTCCCGGAACTCCAAGACCTTCCTGAGCAGCGCCGTGGCACCGCTTGCGGTGGTGAGCAGGTACGTTCCGCGGAGGTCCTTTCGATTCCCCTTGGGTGGGATCGCCCGATACCTGGCCAGGGAGATCGGCTCGGGTGACCGGGTGATATGCAGGTCGGTCGTCCGGTACGTCCCGACGACCTTCCCGACGACCGGACGGCGGTCAGGCAGGTTGACCGCCGTGAGCGGGTTGCGGGCTGAGCGTTCGAAGACGGCGTCCACGCTGGCCCACGGAATCAGCCGTGGCCTGCCGTCAAGGCTTTGCTGGACATCGCCGTTTCCGCTGGCGGTGGCACGGGCATGCGTCGGTGCGGGATACGCGAATCGCGACGGGTCCAAACCGGCGTTCGTCCGGACACCGATCACGATCGCGCGACGGCGCGCCTGAGGGGATCCGTAATCGGCGGAGTTGAGGAGGTACCCGCGGGCCCGCGAGGGCTTGCTCTCGTCGCCCGTGCCGGGCGGGTCGACGAGGACGTAGTTCTTGAGCGCTCCGCTGCGCACACGGTCCTGCAGGTCTGCGAACTCGGGTGACCTGACGAACCTGTCGACGTTTTCGATTACGAAGACCCTTGGCTGAACGTGCTCGACGACGCGTATGAACTCCTGCCAGAGCTGGTTTCGCTCTGCCTTGACCTTGTCCCGGTTCAGCCCCGAGAACCCCTGGCACGGGGGACCGCCCACGACGACGTCGATCTCGCCGAGACCCGACGGGATCCAGTCGACGATGTCTTCGCAGTAGACCTTGGCCGGCGTGACGCCGGCCGGGAGCCTCGGGGAACGTGCCCCGAAATTCATCTCGTACGACGCCGCAGCAGCGGCATCCCATTCGACTGCTCCGACGGTCCGGAAGACAGGCCGATCCTCGCCCCTGCTCGGGCGGAACTGGTGGAATCCCTCGGTGAGCCCTCCGCACCCGGCGAACAGGTCGAGCACCGTGATCGGTGCGGGTCGCGGCGCCGAGCGGTTCATGGGCAATATCGTAGGTCCGCTGCCGGCCCACTTCTGACCTGGCTGGACGAAATGTCGCGAGACCTGCGCCACGACGTGGACGCCGCATCGCCGACGAGCCGGACCAGGCTCCCGCTAGCGTGGGTGAATGGTCGTCCTCCCGCCACATCCTGGCGCCTCGTCACCCGGCGTGAGACGCCGCATGAGCGCCGCCCGACGTCGGGACACCAAGCCGGAGGTCGACGTGCGCCGAATACTCCATGCTCGCGGCCTGCGGTACAGGGTTGCCTACCCCGTGCCGGGGCGGCCGCGACGGACGGTCGACATCGCCTTCACCAGGACCAAGATCGCCGTGTTCCTGGACGGTTGCTTCTGGCACGGATGCCCTGATCACGGCACGCTCCCCACGGCGAACAGGGCTTGGTGGGTCGCCAAGCTCGGGGCGAACGCGGCTCGCGACCAGGACACCACGACGCTGCTCGAGAATCAGGGTTGGCTTGTCCTGAGATTCTGGGAGCACGAGGGAGCGGAATCTGTCGCGGGCGCGGTCGCCGCAGCGGTCACCGCGCACCGAGCGCGGTGAGTATCTTTGCGGCTTCTGTCGGCGCGCCGGTCCAACCATACGTCTCCACCCCTCGAATCACCTCAGATGCTGCATCCGGAGGTGCGACCAGCTCCAGTGCTCGTCCGTCGTGCGACTGCATCGGGTAACCACCACGGCGAGCTGATGTCCATCCCCATCGACTGCGTGCTGAAATTGCTGACTAGCCCCCTGTGTCCCGCTCGGGACGTGTCGTATCCGTCGTGTACTGGTGGGCTCGGTCGATCGTCGACTCCACCAAGACCGTCCAGCCGAGCTTCCCGGCTGCGTCGGCATCCGCCGAAAGTTGGGCCTTGACGCGGCCGGGGCGCCATCGTCAGCGAACTTCTTCTGCCACTTCCACACCGTCTGCCGCGGTCCGAACGCCTCGCTGGGCAGTCTCGCCACGAGATCCGTCCGGTACCGGTAGGCGACACTCTCAACCACAGTGCAGTGGTCCCTGAAGGAGCGACCGAACTCGCCCGCGTTCGACGGCAACACCCGCGCGATCCGCTCCCACGGCTCATCGGTCAGGACCTCGAACCGGCTCACGGCCGCGAGTCTGCCGCGAGTCTGCGCAGTTCCTTACGCGGGCGGTCCCATGGCAGAACAGATCGTCCTGGCGGGCGACAGCCCTGCACTCCAGCACCGCCTGGTCGGGCTCCGTGTCTTGCCCGACGACGACCAACCCGAGCTCGTCCAGGCGGCAAGAGGTGGTCAGGTCAGGGCGCAGCTCTGGAGTGCTGGAGTGACATGGCCCCGACCTGCCCGCACGCTTCACCCGGAGTCATTCTGCGATCGAGACTCAACGCATACCGGCGGGAGCTACCCTGGCCTGGCCGCAGATAGGCTTGACAATGACGCAGGGGGTTACGTGCCGATGTCCGCAGATCCGATCGATGGGCCGTACAGCATCTTCCTCAAACTCCTTGAGAAGATGCCGCCCGCGCAGGCTCTCGACGACCTGCGGACCCTCACCGTCCCGGAACCGGTCGTCCAGGCGATCCGCACCCGCTTTGAGGAAAGCGTTGCGATGGTCAAGGAGCTCGACGAGCCCGCCGTCGTCGAGAACAAGGGTCGGCAGCCCTGGTATGCAGGACCGAAGCCCGACGACAGATACTGGCCTGCCGTGAAGAAGATCCTCCGCGCCGACGGATGGGCCGACGACGCGATCACCTCTCTCGACAATTCCTCAACACGGATCGTATCGCTACTCGACCACCCGCAGGAGAAGACCTTCCGCTCGCGAGGCCTCGTCGTTGGCTACGTGCAATCGGGAAAGACGACGAGCTTCACCTCTGTCATCGCGAAGGCTGCTGACCAAGGCTACAAGTTCATAATCGTGCTTTCCGGAATTCACAACGGGCTGCGCCGGCAGACCCAGAGCCGACTCATCAAGCAGCTCGTCGAACCCAACCCATCCCAATGGCACCAGCTGACCAACATCGATCGCGACTTCTCCCCCATGCCGAACCCCGCGGCGTACTTCGGTAAGGCGTCAGGCCCCCGGGTCCTATGCGTCGTTAAGAAGAACGGCGCGGTTCTTCGCAAACTCGCAGCATGGCTGGAGGCTGCATCCCAACATCTCGTCGACACACCAACGCTGATCATCGACGACGAGTCCGACCAGGCCACCGTCGCGACGAAGACGATTAATCCGCTGATCCTACGGATCATGGAAGGTCTGCCCCGTAGCGTATACCTCGGCTACACGGCAACTCCGTTCGCCAACCTCCTCATCAGCCCAGCTGCCGCGGACCTGTACCCGCGCGACTTCGTTGTGAATCTGCCGAAGCCGGCAGGTCACTTCGGCACGGAGGTCATCTTCGGACGGGATCCGGTCGAGGGCGAAGAACCTGAGGACGCTCCTGACGGCTACGACATGGTCCGATTCGTCCCGGACGACGACATCGAGCACGTGCGCCCAATGACAAGGGAGAGCATCGGAACGTTCACTCCCACCATCGTCGACTCGCTTCGGGATGCGCTCGAATACTTCCTCCTGGTTACGGCCGGGCGCCGTGTCCGAAAGACCGGCAACCCGCATAGCACGATGCTCATCCACACCAGTGTGAACACTGCGGTGCACCTGAGCTATCGCGGCCCGCTAAAGGCGCTCCTCAATGGTCTGCGCGCCGATGTCGCGACCGGCGACGCCGTCGACCGACTCCGCGCCCTTTGGGAATCCGAGACGAAGCGCGTCCCGGCAGACGAGTTCGGAGAGGCGCCGGTAGACTTCGACGATCTCCTCGTCGAGCTTCCAGGTGTGATCCAGGCTTGCCGGGTCGTAATGGACAACTCCAACAGCGACGACCGTCTCGACTATGAGAACGGTCCTGTGGTGGCCGTCGCGGTGGGTGGGAACACCCTCTCCCGCGGTCTCACGCTCGAGGGCCTCTCGGTCAGCTACTTCGTTCGCGCCGTTTCCGCGTACGACACCTTGCTCCAGATGGGCCGCTGGTTCGGCTTCCGCAACGGCTACGCGGATCTCCCCCGCATCTGGATGACCGACGAGTTGGCTGGCTGGTTCCGACACCTTGCGATGGTCGAGCACGAGATGCGCGCCGACATCGACCGCTACATGACCGAAGACATCACGCCCCTGGAATTTGCAGTCCGACTGCGAACTCACCCAGCGCTCCTGGTGACTGCACGGGCCAAGATGAGGGGCGCCGTCAATGCCTCCGCCTCATACGGTGGTCAGCGCCTCCAGACCCACTACTTCCACACCGACGCCGACTGGCTCAAGCAGAACACCGAAGCAGCACGGGGCCTGGTGAAGGCTGCCATCGCCGAAGGGTTGGAGCCCGTCTCGAACGATGGGCGGTACGTCTTCCACGGGGTCTCTTACACGTCCGTGCTCGGCTTCCTCACCGAATACTCGTTCCACGACGACTGGGCCATCGCGACGAGCGAGCTTCTAACCGAGTACATCCAGCGCAGGGTCCGTACCGCCAACGCCCTCCGTAAGTGGAACGTGGCTGTCATTGGCAATCCGACCGGCAGAAGCGAATTCTCTTTCGGTAACGATGTGACCGTCGGTCTCGTCAACCGTGCCAGACTCCGCACCGAGCGGGTCGATTTTGCCGATATCAAGACCCTTATGAGCCGCAAGGACGCTGCCGTCGACTTGCCTGGTGACCACACGAAGGCCACGGAGGAGGATTTGAAGAGAGCGCGCGCTACCTTCGCGCCGGCGACCGGCCTGATCACCCTCTACCCGATCGACAAGGGCTCCGCGCCGGCCACGACCCGTGCCGCGAAGACACGCGAGAACCTTAGCGCGGCTGAGCACGTGATTGGCGTGGGCATCGTGTTCCCACCAGTCCCGTCCGGCGACGCTGAGGCCCACTACGTCCAGGCGGACCTCTCGGGAGTTGAGTTCGAGGAGCTAGAGGAAGAGGATTTCAGCGCCGTGGAGGACGACGAGTGAGCATCAAGAATCGAGTCACTTTCGAGGAGCGGTGGGCGAGCCTCCGCGCGATCCCGCCGTCGACACACACGAAAATGCGGGTCCACGAGCTCCCCTACACGACCCCGTGGGGAAGCGTTTGCCTCGCGACCGACCGCGATGAGATCCGCCATCTATTGGTGCCGATTCTCTCGTCCACAAGGGTGCGCTCCGGGCTCGACGGTCCAGGCCTCGTGCTTCGCAAGCGTGTGCTGGAAGACGTCGGGAGCCGCACGACGTTCGTCGACCTCTCCTGCCCTCGCCCGGAACTGCGGTACCTCTTCGACGACCTGTGCTCCGACATAATGGTCGAGCTCTCCGGTCTGGAGCACCAGCCCTTGAAGGCGGTCTACCAGGTCGTGGACCGATGGCGCTCGCTCTTCGATCGCCCGGGCGGGCTCCTCTCGGACCAGGCCGCGGCGGGCCTGTTCGGCGAGCTGCTCGTCTTGCGACGACTCTTGAAGAACGATGCCAGCGCGCACCGGTGCTGGACCGGACCACACGGTGCCCGACACGACTTCGAGATCGATAACCTCGCCGTTGAGGTGAAGGCGACCGGCGCGAACAAGGGTCGCATCGTCCGAATTCACGGCCTGGACCAGCTTGAGGCCCCAGAATTCGGACGGTTGCTGCTCGTCGTGCTCCGCCTCGAAGACAGCCGACGATCGGGCGGCGGGACCACGCTCCTACAGCTCGCCGAGGAAGTAATCGCGCTTTGCGACGACGAGCCGGCTGTGCGTTCCTTGCTGGCAGCCGTCGGGTACGTCCTCGGGGTCGTCGAGACCAACGACACGCGCGCCTGGTCGGTCACAGAGGAACGGTGGTACGACGTCAACGATGACTTCCCGCGCCTGACCCGAACGGCACTCTCCACGGCGGGCGTGAGCGACACCGTCGTCGACGTGGACTATTCGCTCGACCTCACGGCTGAGATCCCCGCCCCCGTTCCGATTGCTGACGTCGCGACGATCCTCAAGACAGGAGCGGCCTGAACCGATGACTGTTGTCTCCACCGGCACCGGACCACGCTGGGAGTCCCAGCAGTACCCACCAGAGGGCGCCGCCGCAGCGGAGGGCATACGCAGTCAGCTCGGCCGCCCAGCGTTGGATCTGCTGACGGTGCTTGTCCGCGAGGCGGCGCAGAACAGTTGGGACGCCCGGTCGGGTGGCATCGACGTCAGCTTTGGCCTCGACCTCTACACGGTCAGCCCAGCGCACGCTCCGACCTGGCGGAGCCTGCTGCTTGAAGGCGGGCCAAGGAACTCCGACATCTTCCCGCTACGCAAGGCGCTGGGGCAGACATCAATTCGCGTTCTGGCGGTGTCGGACCGCGGAACGAAGGGTCTCGGTGGACCGACCAGGGCGGACGTCGTGACCGACGGCCCGCGGGACTTCGTCACGTTTGTCCGTAACGTCGGCGAACCGCGGGACACCAGGCTCGGCGGCGGCACCTACGGGTTCGGCAAGGGCATCTTCTTCATGCTCTCGCAGGCTCGCACCGTGCTGATCCACACACGAACCCTGCACGAGGGTCGCCTGCAGACGAGGCTTGTCGGATCAGCGCTTGCCCATAGCTACACAATGCAGACCCTCGCTGGCGGCGAGGCCCGGTACACGGGCCGTCACTGGTGGGGCAGGCCCGTCGACAACGTCATCGAGCCCCTCCTCGACGACGAGGCCGACGACGTCGCGGGTCGCCTGGGGTTACGCCCTTTCGGCCACGACGAGACCGGGACGACCGTGGTGATCGTCGACCCGGAGATCGACGAGACCTTGGGCTCCGCGAGTGACGTCGGCACCTATCTGGCGGAGACGATCATGTGGCAGCTCTGGCCCAAGATGTTGCCTCGCCATGACCGGCTGCCAGCAATGTCGTTCCGCGTGACGGTCGACGGGCAGGAGTACGAGATCCCCGACCCTGTCACGACTCACCCGATCCAGATGTTTGTCGAGGCGTACCGGCTGATGAACAGCCCCGAGGCACGTTCCATCGAGCTCGGCCGCCCACGTCGACGCCTCGGTGTCCTGGGGCTCCACGCCAGCCTCGTGTTGCCCTGGACACCGACCCGCGCCGCGGAAACGGCAGGGTTTACGAAGAGCCTGGTCCACCACGTGTGCTTGATGCGGTCGGCGGAGCTCGTCGTGACGTACCGTCCAGGGATCGAGCCAGCAGCGGAGCTGAAGGGCTACGCCGGAGTCTTCCGGGTCGCCGAGACGCTCGACGAAGTCTTCGCGCGGGCCGAGCCGCCCACGCACGACGCCTGGAACGCGGACAGTCTCTCCCCCGACGAACGGAGGTACGTCAACGGCGTCTTCCGCCGATTGAGGGAGGCTCAAACCGAGATCAACGGGCTCCAGGTCTCGGTCGGCTCGAGCAACAACGGCATGGCTCTCGGTGCTGCCAGCAACTACTTCTCCGCCCTCGTCCGTGGGTCCGCCGGGTTCGGAGGCCGTCACGCCGCGGCAGGTGGCCAGGGAGCAGTGAATCAAGCACCCGTCAGACAGCCCCCGTCGGCCACGCCTGGCACGGCCGGCCGCGCGAGGAGCCGGGCCGGCGACGACTACACACCTACCGCACGCGTCCGGGTCGAATACGTCGGTGACCCGTTTCTCACTGTCCACGAAGGTGCAAGGACCCTTGTCCAGGAGTTCCGATTGTCTGGTGCGCAGACCGCCCGCGTCGACGCCAAGCTGTCGATCGCAACCGCGATCGACGCGGCGGGCCGCGATCGAGATCTCCTGAACCCGCCTCAGGTCCTGGGCTGGACTGGACCGGACGGGAACTCCGTCGACGCCTCATACCCCGTCACCATCAGTGACGACCGCGGTATCTGGCGACTTCTTGTCCGCCCGACCGAGGACACGATGACTGTGGTCGAAATCCAGGCCGAAGCGGTTCACCTGTGAGTCGGATCGCGTACCCGTACCTCCGCCCAGCGGCCGAGACCGTGGAGGCCGGGCCGTGGCTCTTCATGCTCGACGACGCTGCCGTCGACCTACCGGAGAGCCTCGACCAATGGGACTACAACCTCGACCTCCATGTCCGACGAACGGTCCGAGTCGATGTCGACCTCGTCCGCGAGCAGTGCCGACTGCCTGAGGACGCGGCCGTCGACCTGTGCGTCGTCTGGCGGTCAAGCGGGTCCGGCCTGTTTGGGCGGGCTACGGCGCTCCGTCTCGTCGGCCGCCAGCCCGCCGAACTTGACTTGGACGTCACGATCCCTGGCACCGCTGTCGGCGGAGTCCTCGACCTCGACACCGTCCTCGTCCTGGCCGAGTCCCGCGAACGCAGCGACGTCCTCGCACCGTGGCGTGCCGGGTCGATGCTCTGGCAGCAGCGCTCCTCCATCCGCCTGCAGGGCGACGCCTCACAGTTTCCGATTTCAGTCGTCGACTTCGCCGCGACCTCGTTGCCTGACCGGGCAGGTTGGCACTTGGAAATAAGCGGTTCGATGGATTCCGCCGCAATGGGATCGCTGCTCCTGCTCGTCAACGAGCAGCACAAGCCCGTCGCCGAAGCGTTCGGCAACGCCGGAAGGCCCCGCGCAGCGGACCGCCTCGTACTGTCCGCCGCCTACGCGGACGTCGCTCGTACGATGATCGAGCACGCCCTTGCCTGCGACGAGTTCAATGACGACGCCGAGTTCGACGATGAGACGCTGGGAGCCATGCTGATGGACGTTTTCCGCGGCGTCTTCGGCGACCGAACAGTCAAGGACATCCGGCTCCGCGCGAAGGACAGTCCCTCGCTCGTCGCCACCGAGGTCCAGGCCGCGGTGAACATCTTCGGGAGCGAACGATGAGCACGCTCTACCCGCGCCTCCTGGGGAGCCGTGTCCGCGTCCTCTTCGCGGAGCTTTCCGAGGCATCGTCAGCAGCCGACCTGGTCGCCCGAGCCACCACCCACGACGACGCCGCCATCTACGTCGCAACCGGGGGTACCAGAGCGCCCGCCGAGCGGCTCGCGACCCTGGCTGACTCGGTCCGGAGCCTCGCCCGCCTGCACGGGTATCCCGACGACGCTCGACGGACGACGGAGTTCGATGTCGCGCTCGCGCGCCTGTTGCACATGACGATGGACCTCGCGCCAGCAGAGGCGGCATCCCGGGAGATGTGGGCATTCCTGTCGTTGGACCTGTTGCCCGATGTCGCATACTGGCGCTTCCCGCATCCGCCCGGAGACCGAGTCATGAACACCGACATCACACGGCACGTGTTCGGACGTCTTTGGTGGCGCGCGGCCCTTGTCCATGACCCCACGCTCGAGGATCCCTACGAGGCCCTTGCGATCCTCGGTGAAGCTGACTTCGACCACGTCTACGCTCGCCGTGCTCAGATCGGCGCAAGCCCCAAGATCGTGCGGAACCTGCTCCTGGTATGGCGCGAACTTCGGTCGCGCCGCGAGCTCGAGGGTATCAACGAAAGGGATGCATTTCGTACGATGCTCGTGCTCCTACGACGCGTCGTCCCGTTCTTGTCTCTCAATGCACTTGACGACGCCGCCCTTGCCACCGAGCTCGAGCGAACTGCCCGCCAGGCGATCGAGTCACTTAGGTCCGGTCGACCGGTCTGACGATGATGATGGTTGGTCCCACAACCAGCTCAACGCAGATGAGGGAGTAGCGCTAGCTGGCTGGCCGAGGACGAGTCGAGGCATCCTAATGACGGCGTTCCGGCGCTTCCCATCCAGAAGACTTAGACGTGAGCGACGCTAACTTCTGCCCGCCTGACCTGACGTTGGATCGCACCCACGCCGGCTGAGCGCGGACGGATCCGTGCAACGGACCCGCCAAGGTCATCGACCTCGACGTGGAAGCTGTATGGCGTCGCATCGATGCAGAGCTCGGGGACCTGACTGACATCGTTGACGCGGCCCACCATGTGGCTGCGGACGAGGACGTCAACGAGCCTGAGCGCAAGATGCTGAGTGCGCTGCAGGGCTGGCGCGCCCGTCCGGCCAACCGGACTCTCGGCCCCGGGCGTCAGCGATGACCACCAGGATCCCTGCCGCAACTGTCTCGCGCCTAGCACCTCGGGGGACCGTCCGAGTGTCGCGCCTAGAGTGACCCCACCTCGAAGGCAACGACGTGTGCGTGACCCCTTCACACCAGCGTCCGGGCATGGTTTCGTACAGTGGTGACCGATTCTTTCCGCCCCGCTCTGCCAGATCCCACTTCTTGGAATCCTCGGGGTGGAAAGGAGCATCTGAAGGACGCCCTGAGGCGACGGTGCCTTGGGGTCGAGAGGCTCGTTCGTCTGCGTGCGCGGCTAGAACGCGAGATGAACATCGACAACTTCGATTCGGGTCCAGGCATCGAGGACGTCGTGCGTGAAGAGCTGAGGCTGCTCCTGCCTTCGCGCTACGGCATCCGGTCGGGTGTGGTCAACGACAGCACAGGTCTCACGGCTGGTGATTTCGACGTGCTCTTGTTGAACGAGACATGGTTCCCTTCGATCAAGGCGGGGGCCACTACCGGTTCGAGGCGATTTCACTTCCCTGTCGAGGCGGTGTACGGGGTCATGGAGGTGAAGCAATCACTAAACGCGACGGCGCTGGACAAGGCGATGGAGAAGCTGGTCTCCGTTTCCAGACTGCAGCGGGATCCCGCGCCCGAATTGCTCGTCGAGAACCGCGTGACCCACGTCGAGGGGGACCAACCCATGCAGCCGCTGTTCACCGCCGTGCTGGCTACCGACCTCGGCCCGGACGAGGATCTGGAGGAACTCGTCCATCGGTTTGTCGCCATTAATGGACAGGTGCAGCGACGGGAGGTCGTAACAGCGCTCTGCGTGCTCGGGCACGGCTTCGCCTCATGGTCGATCCGGACAGAAGACGGCCCACCAAGGCTTGCCTTTTTTGGTGGCGACGAAGTGACCGAGCACCTCAGGCCGACTTTTCTGCGCACCAGCCCAGACGCGACAGACTCGGCGTTCTACGAGCTGTTCACGTTGACGCTGGGATATCTCAGCACGATGGTTCTCCCCGTGGACGAAATTGCAGTCAAGTACGGCGCCCCGCAGCAGGTCCGAACACCCGTAGGCCGAAATTGGGACATGCATCCAGACGGCTGCACGTGTTGGGACATGGGGCAGCAAGACGTCTTGTGACGGTTCTGGAGGTTCTCAATCCCTGAGGGGGTGCATGGCTGCACCGTGAGAGGACCCGGACGAACTTCGGGATCACGCGATCCGGGTGACGGTTGATCCGCGCCGTGATCCGGCGACGACGCCGGGTGTTGGCCAGGGTCGGCGCAGCTCGGGGTCAATCCCGAGGTCGTCCACCGGCGTAGACGAACCGTAGGAGTCGAATGTCGCGAGCTGCGAAGCGCTACGAGCGCTGCCACCCGACAGCGTCGTGATGGTGCTTGAACGTGTGGAATGCCTTATCGCCGCCGCGTTCGTCGCCGTCGCGGAGGGCCGCCATGGCACCGACGGCACGGACTCCACTTGGGCCGAGCCGTTGTAGCTGATCCACTCGCGCTGGGCCCCTGAACTGGTCATAGTCGGCGATCCCGTCCACGGCGAGGTGCGGGTCCTTCCCGAGAGCGCCAAGCGTCACAGTGCATGCCACGGAAGTGCCGGTACCGCGTATTGCACCTAAGTCTCGCCGCTCGCGCCGGGAGCACCCACGTTGACGTCGACCGTGCCGTACCCCGCGCCACCACGACCAGACGGCGATCTGTGGGTCAATGCTTCCACCAGAGCGAGCCCTGCGACATCGCCGGAGGTCGGCCGCGCTAGTCATGAGTCAGGGTCCCGAGCGCGGACATGAACAACGTGGCTGTCGCCGAACGGAAGCTCCGCCTGAGTTGAGACGCGGGACCACTCGGACAGTCACATGCTTGGTCCCACGCCCTCGGCCGCTGAGCGACTGCCGCTCGAGATCGCCTTTGGCTGCTGGTTCCTGGCGGCAGGAGCGAGCGCCGAATGCGGCTGCTTCCGCTCGGCTTCGATGAGTTTCCGCCGCTCGGCGAGAGCGCGGGCGGCGGCACCGGGGAGCGGACTGTGGACGGCGGGAATGCGGCTGGCGATGAGATCGGGCGTGGCGCGGCGTCGAGGCTGTGCCGTCGCACTGGCGAGTCGTGGAGTCAGGACTGCGGCGACGTCGGCGGCGTCGTGCAGGCTGCTCCAGGCGACGAGGACCGGCATCAGCCTGTCAACGTCATACCCGTACGCCTCGGCCCGTCGGAGGCCGGCGGCGAGGACGCTGAACGCGTCGGACTGCACCGCCTGGTTGGCCTCGTCTGCCGTGAGGCCTCCGGCGTCGCGGAGTGTCCATTGCACGAGCCGGGTCCAGCGGTCGCGTTGTGCTTCGGTGGCGATGGCGTCGTACTCGGCCGCGAGCTGGCGGATGCTGGCCCACCGGTCGTGTTCGGCCTGGGCCACCTGTTGTGCGGACTGCTCGACGCCGGTGTGCGCCAGGACCCCTGGCAGGACGCGGTGCGCGGTCACCGCCGGGTCGGCAGGGGTGGCGTGCAGCGGGTCGGGCTTGTCCAGTGCCACGTAGGCGGTGTTGGTGCGCCGGCCGCGGGTCATGGCGACGTACAGGATCTCGCGAGTGCTCGACGGGGAGACGACGACGTGCGCGGTGTCGACGGTCATGCCCTGGGCGCGGTGGGCGGTGACGGCGTAGCCGAGGTCGACGTGCTCGGCCACATAGGTCGCGGGCAGCACCACGCTCCCCCGCCGTCGTCCCTCGGGGTGGGCCTCGAGGCCGCCGTCTCGGCGCACCCGGTCGATGGTCCACCGGTCGCCGTTGCGCACCCATCCGTTCGAACCCATGCGTAGGCGGCGGTCGTTGCGGCGCGTGACGATGACGTCGCCAGCAGACGCGCGCGCGTCGTCGCGCAGGACGACGTCGCGACCGGCCGAGGTCAGGCCGGAGCGGATGCGTTCGGCGCGGGCGCGGTCGTTGAGCTGTCGGACGGTATCGGCGGTCTCGGTCACGAGGATGCTCGCCCTGCCGTGCTCGGTGTCGTGTCGCCAGGCGGTGTAGGCGGCGTCGACCATCTCGTCGGTGCTGCCCTCCCGGATGCGCCCGTGTGTCTCGTACTGGTCGATGACGGCGGGGTCCCCGTCTCGCAGGCGCAGCGAGGCGGACTTCTCCCAGTCGTGCACGAGCCTGTGCACCTCGGTCAGCCGCGGCACATCGTCGCCTCGTGCCGAGACCAGCATGGCGAAGGCGCCGCCCGCGTCCACGGACTGCAGCTGGGCAGGGTCGCCGACCAGGACTGCCTTGGCCCCGACCCGCGTTGCGCGCGCCGTGATCGTGTCCAGGGTTCGAGTGGAGGCGAGGGTCGCTTCGTCGAGGATCACCAGCTGACCCGGTACAAAGTCCGCGCGGCCGCGGCGGTGCTCGTGGATCCATTTCGCGGTGTTGTCGCACGGGATCTGAAGGTCGTGGGCGAGCACCTGAGCGGCCGCGGCCGATGGTGCCATCCCCACGACGCTCCCCCGACCGTGCGTAGCGATCCAGCCGGCGGCCAGCGCGCGCATCGCCGTCGTCTTGCCCGTGCCGGCCGGGCCGACGAGCACGTCCAACCGCCGACCGGAGGTGAGCAGCTGCGCGACGGCGCGAGCCTGCTCGGCGTCGAGCCGGACGCCGTCGGGCGTGCTGCCGGCGACGACACGCGACGCCGTCGTACGGGCGACGACCGGCCCTCCCGTGTCGTCGGCCAGGCGCAGCAGCCGGTCCTCCATGCCCAGCAGCTCATGGCTGGTGAACTTCTCACTGTGCTGCGGGCGCAGGGTGCTCGTCCCGTCGGGCCGGCGCATCGCCGCGGGCGTGCTGGCCAGCTCGCCCGGCGTGAGCTGCACGGAGCGGCGCACGGCGGCGTCCACCACGAGCGCGACGACCTGTTCACGGTCGGCGGAGGTCGCCATCCGCCAGCCCATCGTCTGCCGCGACGCCTCCGCCCACAGGTTCCAGTGCGTCCAGGTGGCGCGCTTCTGCGACACGACGTCGACGACCTGGGCGGCGACGTGGTCGACCAGGTCCGGCGGGACGGCGTCCGCACTCGGGACAGGTACCGACCCGCCGAGAGCCACGCGCTGCGCCCAAGCCGTCGGCTCGCTGCCGAGCAGGGGCTGGGCTCGACGCCGCCACTCCGCGGTCAGCTCCGCCAGGGAGTGAATGGTCTTCTCGGGGCGCGTCTCGAGCGTGGCCTGCGCGCGCAGCTTCACGACCTGCCTCGCGGACGGTCGGCGCCCGCGCGTCGCGACGAACTCGTCGATGAGGCGGTCCTTGACTACCTCGATGTCGCGGCTGCGGGAGGAGAATTCCGCGAGCAGCTCGTCGGGGACACCGGCGATCTCCCACTGCGTCGACCTGTCGGGTCCGCGGTCACGTCGCTGCCAGCCGACGCCGAACGTGTTGGTGAGCCGGTCGGCGAGGACGGCGTTGTAGTGCTCGGAAAGCGCGACGACGGCGTGGTGCAGGGCGCGGGAGTCCAGGGTGCGCCACTGACCGTCATGGGCGGCCTTGACCTTGTTCGAGATCACCAGGTGGGTGTGCAGCTGCGGGTCGTTTGCGCGGGAGTCCCAGTGGTCGTACGCCGTCGCCGCCACCCCGACCACCGGGACCTGCGCCACTCCCCCGTGACCGGTCCGGGTGGCGGCGACCTCCCGCTCGAGGAAGTCCAGGACCTGCGCGACGGCGTCGTGGTGTGCCGCGACGATCAGCTCCTGTGTCGTCGCGTCCGCCAGCCCCCACAGCACCGACACCGACTTCGGTACCGAGAACGTCAAGTCGAAGCCCGCCGTCGCCGTCTGGCTCCCGCGCGCCGCCTCCTGCGCCCGGATCCGCGCCACCTCGGTATCGAACTCCGCCGCAGGCAGCGTCCGATCGATGCCGTGAACCCGTCGCGTCACACGCTCCTTCGCCGTCGGGTACTCGCGGAACTGCCGACCCAGCGGCTCACCCGTCAGCGGGTCCACCCCGTGACCAAGCAGCGCCTGCAGCTGCGACGGCGTCACCGTCATCCCGGGCTGCAGCACGCCGTTGCCAAGGTGCTCGACACCTCGGCCCATCCACACGCCGGGCGGCGTACCTGCCTCGGTGAAGTACCTCGTGAACGCCGACGCCCGCGGCTCGTTCCCGTCACCGGTCACGACCGATCGCAGCAGGTACGCGTAGCCCTGCCCAGCCGAGATCACGCGCATCGAGACCGTCACACCTAACAGGTGTGCAGCGGGCTCCACGACCGATCAACGCCAGGATCACACCGCCGATCGGCAGGGATCGGTCGTCGACGTCAGTCGACGTACGCCTTCGCGCTGCCCCAGCGCATGCGGGGCTTCCACGGCATCTCGAGAAGCGAAGCAAGCACGCCCTTCGCGCTGTCCTCCATGACCGTCCCGTCAGCCAACACGACCCGGTACGAGCGCACCTTCCGCCCCGTTCCGACCTCGACCCTTCCTGCCACCACCGCATCGACGATCGCTCGGACCACGTCCACGCTCGACGGCGTCCGCGGCAGCTGCCACCCCGGGCAGCCCCCAAGCCCGACGATGATGCCGTCCGCGTCGTGCATCAGCCAGACCTCCAGCGCGCCGTCCGTCGCAGGTCGCACGGAGAAGCCTTCGACGTCATCGTCGACGGTGGGCCCAGACACCTCGGCTCTGGTGGCCAAGTCGCTGCGCAGCGTGGACGCCAGGCGGCGAAGCTCGGTAGTTACGCGATCGTTGGGCAGTTCGCCACCGGCGCTCGTCATGGGCGGAATGATGCCGCAACCACGCCGACTCGCGGAGCCTTCAGCGGGGCTCTGCCAGCCTCGGGTGCCAGACGTGTGAACACTCGAGTCGCGCGTCCGCAGCAGCACGGAACGAGGTCCAGGATCGTCCCTTCAGATTACGCCGTGGGAGCCGTCGGGTAGCGGACTGTCGGCCACTTCCCGCCGTCGGGGTGCTGGAGGCTCCGGCGCCGCACGTACACACCGACACTCCACTTCGTCCCACGCTCGTCGCGCGGCTCCCCCACGGCGATGTAGCCACGGTACGGCGGCGTCCAGAATTGGTGGCCACCCCACCCCGCACCACCGTCGATCCCGTCGATCGCGTCGACTAACCAGGAGCGAAGCCACGGCGCGTCGAAGCCAAAGTCCTTCAGGGCGTCGTCGAAGGTACGCGGTCCATGGTCATAGCGCGGGGTCGTGTCGGCGACCGAGTGGCTCACGGCGTTCATGGCGACATCGTCGCCGGGCTCGTCGCCGTCGTCATCTGTTCAAGCGGGCGAAGTTCGCGCCGAGGGCGGGTCGTCACCAGTCGAAGACGCGCGCCACGACGCTCCCGGCGCCGCGGACGAGCCAGAAGATGCCGCGCCCGATGTTCACGACGAGGCTGATGAGGTCGAACAAGTCCAGGACTCGAGCGATGCCGCGCCCGAGGGCTCGGAACGGTCGCCACACCTGGTACCAGAAGCCTCGTCGCGACCCGCTCGGCTGATTCACGACCGCAGAGTGCCACACACGACCCGTCCTCAGGGCCGCTCGACCACGGGCCCGGTCACGCGGGCCGCTAGGGTATTTCGCATGCGAAGTGGCGACACGACGACGGTCAAGCCCGAGGAGCTGCGGATCCAGATCCCGGCGGGCGGGTGGGTCGTCGGCACGGTGCGCAAGCCCGCCGACGAGTCGCCGCGCGGCGTCGTGGTGATCCACCCCGCGACGGCGGTGCCCGAGCGCCTGTACACGGGGTTCGCGGAGTTCCTCGCCGAACACGGGTACGTGGCCGTCACGTACGACTACCGCGGCACGGGCCGGTCGGGCAGCCCGCGCGAGCATCGCGGCCTGCGCATGCGGGACTGGATGTCCGACGACGTCCCCGCGGTCGCGGCGTGGGCGCGCCCGCGGTTCGGCGACGTGCCGCAGCTGGCGATCGGGCACAGCATCGGCGGGCACGCGCTGGCGCTCGGGAACGGCTCGCGGGGCCTGGCCGGGTTCGTCACGGTCGCGTCCCACGTCGCCGCGACGAACACGATCCCCGACCGGGCCGAGCGGGCGCGCGTCCGTCTGATCCTGCGGGCTCTCGGCCCCGCGACGGCCCGGGTGCTGGGCTATGTGCCCGGCCGCCGCATGGGCCTCGGGGAGGACATGACCGCCGCCGCGATGCTCGAGTGGAGCCGCTGGTCGACCATGCCGCACTACTTCTTCGACGACCCGACCATGACCGCCGCCGCGGACGCCGCACGCGTCTCTGGCGACGTCCTCGCCGTCGGGTTCACCGACGACCCGTGGGCCACCCCCGCGCAGATCGACGCGATCACCGACCGCCTCACCGCCGCCCACGTCGAGCGCCGCACCTGGAGCCCCGCCGACGGCGACGTCGATCAGATCGGGCATCTGGGCTTCTTCCGCCGCGGTCTGCGCGACACGCTGTGGCCCGAGCTCCTCGCCTGGCTCGACGCCCGCGCCGAGTCCTCCCCGGCGCAAGAGGACGGCAACGTCCGCTTCCGCGCCAGGAAGCCACGACGATGACGCGCCGCCCGCCGCGACTGGTGTTCCTCACCACCGCGGCGGAACGCCAGATGCGGCGCTGGATCGCGCGGCGCGGCAGCGCACACACCACGGGGAACGGCGGCCAAGGATTCGGCGCCCCTGCCGCCGGCGTGCTGCTGCACCTCGCCGACCACCCCGGCGCGACGATCGGCGAGGTGACCGCCGCACTGCAGGCCTCCCCCGCCGGCGCCAGCGGCCTGCTCGCCCGCATGGAGCGCGCCGACCTCGTGCGCCGTCGCACCGACCCCGACGACCGCCGCACCGTCCGCCTGGACCTCACGCCCACCGGCACCACCGCACTGGGCGACGTTCGCGCCGCGCTGGCCGAGCTGAACGACCGCCTCACCGACGGCTTCACCGACGACGAACTGACCACCGTCGCCCGCTGGCTCGAGCACGTGACGCGCACGCTCTCGTAGCACGCGATCCCGTCATGGCGCCGTCTCACGGACGACACGCGCGTCGCCGACGTCCATCGTCTCGCCGACGGCCAGGCGGTCGAGGCACCAGCGCAGGTGCCAGTGCGGCTCGCGGTCCGGGTTCGCGAACCCGCCGTCCAGGAGGAACGCCGCGGCCGACCCGGCGCCGGCGAACC
>Ga0180218_1000746_pt1 | contig 25042 bp, 26 predicted proteins | sample eDN3rd37CKraftBY_FD_151334 | JGI IMG/M metagenome (GOLD analysis project Ga0180218, IMG submission 151334) | Enriched backyard soil microbial communities from Emeryville, California, USA - eDNA 3rd pass 37_C Kraft BY (version 2) (version 2) | ecosystem: Environmental > Terrestrial > Soil >...
CGTCGGCGCGATCGATCAGGCCGATGGTCTCCAGCCACTGCGTCGCTCGCTCGATTGCGGACCGCTCGGCCTTGCGGAACGGCGTCAGCCCGAGAATGCCGAAGATCGAGAAACCGGATGCGCGCATCAGCGGGTTGTGCTGCGCGACCAGGAGATTCTCCAGAACGGTCATGCCGCGGAACAGCCGGATGTTCTGGAACGTGCGCGCGACCCGTGCCTGCCGCGCGACGGAATGGTCCGGCATGCGCTCGAGGAGGTACAGCGCGCCCTTCCTGCGGACGCGACTTTGCGCCGGGCTCGCCGTCAATGCGTCGATGTGTTGCCAGACCGATGGATCGCCGCTCTGCAGGGCGATGCGGCCCTCGGTCGGTCGGTAGAAGCCGGTGATGCAGTTGAACACTGTGGTCTTGCCGGCGCCGTTCGGCCCGATCAGCGCGGTGATCTCGCCGTGGCGCGCGACGAAGCTGAGGTCATGCACCGCGACCAGCCCACCAAAGCGCATGGTGAGGTGTTCGACGCGCAGGACATCGTGCGCGAGGCTCATCCGCGGCCTTCCTTCACGAATTTTGCGGCAATGGTTTTCTTCTCGTGCAGGAACGCCGTGGGATCGCGCGTGGAGATCAGGCCGCGCGGCTTCCAGATCATGATCAGCACCATGCCGAGGCCGAACAGCAGCATGCGGTAATGCGTCGGATCGAACTGGCTGCCGAACACGCTCTTCAGAAAGTCCAGTTCGCGCAGATATTCGGTGCCGCCGATCATCAGGATGGCGGCGATCGCGACGCCGGCCTGGCTTCCCATGCCGCCGAGCACGACGATGGCGAGGATCATCGCCGATTCCATGAAGGTGAAGCTCTCGGGCGAGATGAAGCCTTGCCGCGCGGCGAAGAACGAACCGCCGAAGCCTCCGAACATCGCGCCGATGGCGAACGCGGACAGCTTGGTCTTGGTGGTGTCGATGCCAAGTGCCCGGCAGGCGATCTCGTCCTCGCGCAGCGCCTCCCAGGCGCGGCCGATCGGCAGTCTGCGCAGCCGCCAGGTGACGAAAGCGGTGAGCAGCACGAGGCAGAGGATCAGGTAATAGAAAAAGATCGTCCGGTAGACCGGCGAGAATTCAAGCCCGAACACCGCGGCGAAGCCGTCGTCATTGGCGTTGAACGGAATGCCGAAGAAGGTCGGCCGCGGAATTCCGGAAATGCCGGCATAGCCGCCGGTGAGGTCGACCCAGTTGATCAGCACGAGGCGGATGATCTCGCCGAAAGCGAGCGTCACGATCGCAAGATAATCGCCGCGCAATCGCAGCACCGGAAAGCCCAGGAGGATGCCCCAGAAGGCGGCGAGAATGCCGGCGAGCGGCAGCAGCATCCAGAACGAGAAGCCGAAGGTTTTCGCAAGCAGCGCATAGGAATAGGCGCCGACTGCGTAAAACGCGACATAGCCGAGATCGAGGAGGCCCGCGAGGCCGACCACGATGTTCAGCCCGAGCCCCAGCATGATGTAAATCAGGATCTGGATGCCGAAATTGTCGATCCACTTGACCGATCCCGCAAGGCCGCCGAACGCGATTACGATCACCGGAAACATGAAGGCGAAGCCGAGCGCGAAGGGCGCGGCGATCCTTGCGATCCTGGCGCGCGTTTCGGCCGCTTTGATGCTGGCGCCCTCGGTGCGCGCGGCGGCCCGCCGCGCCGCGAGCGGATGAACCACGAGCGACATCAGGAGGCTGATGCCGACCACGAAGGCGACCATCACCGCCAACAGGTAGGGCCGCGGGTTGAGGACGAGTTCGTTGCGGATATTGACGGTGGTCTGCAGGCCGATCAGCGGCAGCAGGATGCCGAATGCGACCAGACCGGCAACGATCGCCTCGCGGATCGCGCGCTGAATGTCGACGCGCGCTGGCACAGGCTCCGGCATGTCAGACCTTTTCGACCTCGGGCCGGCCGAGCAGGCCTTGCGGCAGGAAGATCAGCACGATCGCAAGGATCGAGAACGCGGCGACATCCTTGTAGTCGATCGAGAAATAGGCGGACCAGAAGGTTTCGATCAGCCCGATCAGGAGCCCGCCGATCACCGCGCCCGGCAGCGAACCGATACCGCCGAGAACCGCCGCGGTGAAAGCCTTGATGCCCGGCACGAAGCCGTCGGCGAAACTGACCACGCCGTAATACATGAGATACATGGTACCGGCGACCGCCGCGAGCGCGGCCCCGATCACGAAGGTCAGCGAGATCGTGCGATCGACATCGACGCCGAGCAGGGCTGCCATCTTCGGATCCTGCTCGGTGGCGCGTTGCGCGCGGCCGAGCGGCGTCTTTGCCACCAGATACCAGAACGCGGCGAGGAGGAGCGCCGTCACGCCCCAGATGATCAATTGCCGGTAGGAGAGGGTGACAGTGTAATTGCCGCTGTCCATCAGGACGAACACGTCCGTGACCATCGGCGGGATCGACTTGTTGCGCGGACCCTGCGCGACCTGCACGAAATTCATCAGGAAGATCGACATGCCGATCGCGGAGATCAGCGGCGCGAGCCGGAACGAGCCGCGCAGCGGCCGGTAGGCGACGCGCTCAATGGCCCAGCTCAGGAGCGACGTGATCAGCATCCCGACGATCAGCACGACAAACAGCGTCAGGAAGATCGAGGAGATGCCGAGCACCGTCGACAGCACGAGCACGGTGATCAGCGCGACGAAGGCCGACACCATGAAGACGTCGCCATGCGCGAAGTTGACCATGCCGATGATGCCGAACACCATGGTGTAGCCGATCGCGATCAAACCGTAGATCGATCCCAGCGTGATGCCGTTGATCAATTGCTGGACAAAAACTTCCATGTCGGCGCGCCTTCCCCCCGGAGTGTCGCATCCGGCCCCCGCGATCAGGTGCAAGGTTCAGGTTGCGTTCAAGTTGCAAACCTGCGCCTGCAAAATTCGCGCCTGAAAACTCGCGCCTGAAAGACTCGTTAAGTCTTAGCAGCGGGGGTGCGGGGCGGCAACGCGACGCGCGCCCGCGGTGTGCCGCGCAGGTGGGCCGTGCACAGGCGCCGCGCTGCCTCCGAATTGTGGCGGAACCCCACATTTCATGGGCGGATTGAGTCAAACCTTCGTGTGACTCCGCACGGAACGGCCGCCGTTTGCGCTGCGTTATCGGTGCAGGGGCGGGTAAACCAGGAGCCTCCAATGTCTAACGAGCGTAACCAAGGTCAGCAGCAGCAGAGCAACCCGAATCAGGGCGGCCAGCACGGCGGCGGACAGCAGAAGCCCGGCCAGCAGACCCAGAATCCGGGGCAGGGTGGCCAGCATGGCGGCCAGCAGAAGCCCGGTCAGCAGCAAAGCCGCTGACGCTGCACTGCAACAAGACGGTTGCACGGAAGGCCTCGCCTAGCGGCGAGGCTTTTCCATGTTGGCTCGTCAGACAGGCGGTTGGCCGGCCGACCGAACGCGTTTAATCTGGGCTCATGAGCGCCGGGCTCCCACTGTTCCATCTCTACGGCGATCCGCCTGACGATCAGGCGTTCGACTTCATTCATGTCGAAAGCATCGCATCGCGATCCTCGCTGCACGACTGGCTGATCCGCGCGCATCGGCATCGCAACCTGTTCCAGATTCTTCTGGTCGAGCGCGGCGGCGGTGAAATGACGCTCGAGGCCTCGATCAAGCCGTTCACCGCGCCCTGCGCGGTCATCATCGCGCCCAATGTGGCGCATGGCTTCCGCTTCCACGCGAACGTCACCGACGGCTTCGTGATGAGCTTCAGCGAGGATGTCGCCTCGCTGCTCGGGCAGCGGTCGGGGGAGGCGATCGCGCAGCTCAAGGCGCTCGCGGCAGAACCGATCATCGCGCTTAGCCCGGCACGCGACGGCCGTCTCGCAAAGCTGTGCGAAGACCTGAGCCAGGAGATGTTTCTTGCGCGCGACAATCATCGCCTCGCGATGCGGGCCCTGCTTGCGCTGATCGCAATCGAGGTCGGGCGGCAATCGGCGAGCCGTGCGCGCACCGGCGCCGTGACGCTCGCGCCGGCCGACACCACGGTCGATACACTGCAGCGAATGGTCGAGGACAATTTCCGGAAAGAGCGGCAGATCGGTTTCTATGCATCCGCACTCAACATGACAGCGGACCGCCTGAACGATCACGTCAAGCGCGCAGCCGGCGTGACGGCCGGACATCTGATCCGGCAGCGGGTGCTGACCGAGGCCAAGCGCGAACTGGTGTTCACCGGCCGGGCGATCCACGAGATTGCGTACGAACTCGGCTTTGCCGATCCGTCGCATTTCGCGCGCTTCTTCCGCAAGCAGACCGGCATGAGCCCGCAGGACTTCCGGGCCGCGCAACTGGGTTAATGGCCGCGGCGCAAGGCGGTGCGCGCATGCGGCCGCCTGACGACGGTAACATCGCCAGGGGCGCCCTTAACCTAAACAAAACCTTTCCATTGAAGCGGCAATCGTAAACAGCAGAGAGTCCGGCTCCCTGAAAAACCGAGGCAAAACCGGGGGTGCGAACAATGCGGTGGCTTCCGAGAGCGATCCCGGTTCTGATCACGATCATCGCGCTCGACTTTGTGCTGGTGTTCGGCTTCGAGGCGTTCAGGGTTCTGTCGTCACCGATCTATGGCCTCGACCAGGTTCCGTTTGCCAACCTTGTTCACGGCATCGGCCGTGTATTCGGTTTGAGCGGATACGGGCTGTACAATCTCGCCGCGTTCTTCGGCGGCGTCTATCTCACCATTGCATTTGTTTTCACGCTGCATCTCGCGACCCGCCTCGGCGTGCTACGGGGCGGGTGCATCTCGCACGACCTGCTCGATGCAGCGCTGATCCTCGTCGTGATCGTGACGATCATTGCGGCGACGCCCGCAATGCTGAAGGGTGCGACCGAAATCCTGGTCCAGGAGCGGCTGCCACTCTGGCTGGTCGGCCTCGCGGCCACGCTGTCGATGATCGAACGTCTGCCGGACACTGAAACCGTCCAGCCGACATTCTTGGACCGGCTGTGGGAGCGCTATGCGGCACGCCGGAAGCGGGCTGACAGCACCATCGTCACACCGGCGCTGCGCCATGAGGCTGATGCCCGCCGCTGGGACGACCTTCGCGATGCCGGCGGCCTCGTGGTCGAACCCGCGCGGATCGTACGGCCGACCGGGTCCTGGTTTGCGCCCGGACGCAACTGATCGCTATTTCGGGCGCACCTCGCGCAATCCGCGATCCGGCGACTTCAACTCGCCGCTGCGCCTGAGCCGCACACCCTCGATCAGGGCGCGGGCGCAATTGCGGACTTCATCCTGTAGCGCGATGTCGGCGTCGAGCGCCGCGTGGCTGGTCGCGTAGGGCTCGTAATACCCGATGTAACGATCGATCTCCGCCATGTGGCCTGCCGGAATCAGGCCGATGTCCGAAAGCCAATCCGACAGAATGCGCCGCAGATTCTCGACGCCGCTCGCGTCGCCATGCGCCACGACCGAATAGACCCGTCCGGCGAGGTGGCGCGGATACGACCAGCCGTCGAGCTCGATCTCTTTGGCGAGCTTCGCCGATTTGCCTTGCGTCGAAGTCGGATCGGGATTGCCGCCATCGGCGCAGACCAGCCGGTCGATCATCAGCTTGAGCGAGGAGGGCACCTGGTACCAATTGACCGGACACAGGACCATGACGCCGTGGGCGGCGACCCATTTCGGATAGATCTCCGCCATCCAGTCGCCGGTCTGTCCGATCGCGTGATTGGGATAGCAACTGCAGGGCCAGTGACACAGCGGCATCGCAGTAGAGACGCAGGACTTGCAGGGATAGATCACCCGTCCGTATTCGGATGCCAGCCGCGAAAGGTCGAGCAATTCGGATTCAAAGCCTCGCTCGCTGTCCACGATCTCCTGCGCAAGCTTCGCAAGCCGCCAGGTCTTGGAGATTTCGCCCGGGCAGGTCTGATCGCTGCGTGACGAACCGTTGACGATCAGGATGCGCGAGGGTGATGCCTTGTCCTGCTGACGCGCCTGCGCGGATGCGACAGCTTCGCTCGCGGCACGCCACTCGTCCGACAATTCGTAGGCCGGGTCGGCATAGCCTGCGCCGGCCGGCTTCGTGCGCGGTGACTTGTGGTTCTCGCTGTACCCCGTCCAGGCCGCGTCGGCGATCCTGTCGATCTCGGCCGCCAGCGGTTCGAACAGCGGATCGTAAAACCGCGCCTTGAACCGGCGCACGAATTCGTCGCGCGAGAGCGCGACGGACGGCATTCCCGTTCGGGGATCGGTATTCGCCATGGCGTTTGCGGGCGCTCCAGCGGATCGCCCAAGCCAACGCGCATGGCGGTCTTAGGTTCGAACGGGGCCAGATCAGGCCTTGCCAAGCTCGGCGATAATCTCGCCGGCTTCCTTGAAGGCGTGGTTCGCGGCCGGCACGCCGCAATAGATCGCCTGCTGCATGATGATTTCCTTGATGTCGTCGGGCGTGAATCCGCCCTCGACCAGGGCCGCGCGCACATGCATGCGAAACTCCGCCCATTTGTCGAGCGCGAGCATGGTGCCGATCACCAGCACGCGGCGCGTACGCTCGTCGTAATGCGGGCGGGTCCAGACCTCACCCCAGGCATAGCGGGTGATGAAGTCCTGGAATTCGGAATTGAACGGCGTCTTGCCGGCATTGGCCTTGTCCACCCAGGCATTGCCGAGCACCTTGCGGCGCCGCGCCATGCCGGTGTCGAAGCGTTCTTTTTCGTCCATGATCGATCTCCGGGTCAGCCGAGAAAGCCGGTGACTTCCGCGATGTAGGCGGCCGGCTGTTCGACATTGCTGATATGGGCGGCGTCGACGATGGCGAGCTTTGCGCCCTTGATGCGGTCGCGGATGAACTCGGCCGCCTCGACATTGGTCGCCATGTCTTTCGAGCCGGCGATGATCAAGGTCGGCGCGGTGATGCTCTTGATGATCTCGCGATGATCCATGTCGCGCACCGCCGCGCAGCAGGCGATATAGCCCTCAACCGGCGTCGCGATCATCATCTCCTTCATCCGCGCGGTCTCCGCCGGATTGTTTTTCTGGAAAGTCTGCGTCAGCCACGCATTGATGACCGTGTCGGCGATGGCCGCGACGCTGCCGGCCCTGGTGACGTTTTCGATGCGCGTGTTCCAGGGCGTCTTGTCGGGGTAATAGGTCGAGGTGTTGGAGAGGATCAGCTTGTCGATGCGGTTGCCAGCATTGGCGCCGAGCCACATCCCCTCCATGCCGCCCATCGACAGGCCGAGCCAGTTCACCTCGTCGAGGTTCAGTCCGTCCATCACCGCGATGGCGTCGCGCGAGAGCAGCTCCATGGAGTAGGGGCCCTTGGTCACGCCCGACTTGCCGTGACCGCGCCTGTCGTAGCGCACAACGCGATATTTCGCGGTGAACGCCGCCATCTGCGGATCCCACATATGTTTGGTGGTGCCGAGCGACGATGACAGCATCAGCACCGGCGCGTTGTCGGGGCCTGTGACTTCAACGTCGATCGGGCAGCCGTCGTGGGAATTGATAACGGGCATTCAGTTCCTCCAGTGACTTCTGCGAGTGCAATATCTCTCCGTTCATTCCCGCGAAAGCGGGAATCCGGAGAGCATCTTCAACAAGGTCCGGGTCCTCGCTTGCGCGGGGACGAGCTGGCCAAGGCCGGGTGCGGACATTTATCGTCCCGTCTTCGCCGTCGCGATCAGCCGGTCGATGAATTGCTGCGCGACCCCCTGGTAGCTCATCGGATCGAACAGTTTCGACAACTCGCCGGCAGGCACGACAGCGGTCACCTTCGGATCGGCGGCGAGCGCATCCTTCAGCGACTTCTTCCCGCTATGGGCGCGCTTGCTCGCCTCTTCGACGAGCTTGTGTGCTTCCGCCTTGCCGATGCTTGCAGCGAGCTTGAATGCGACCGCTTCGGCCATGATCTGTCCGCCGGTGATGTCGAGATTGGCGCGCATGCGCTCGTCATCGACATCGAGCCCTTCGGCAATATCCACCACAGAATTCAGTGCGCCCGATGTGACGAGCGCGAGCGCCGGGAAGGTCGGCCATTCCGCGGCCCAGGCGCCGGCCGCGCGTTCGTGCTCCTGCACCTGCGCGGCAAGAATGGTCGCGCAGAGCTGCGGTGCGATCGCCGCACAGGCGAGGCCCGCGGCGGCTGCGACTGGATTGCGCTTGTGCGGCATGGTGGACGAGCCGCCACGGCCTTCGCCCGCGGGCTCGAAGGCTTCGCCGACTTCGGTCTGCATCAGCAGCGCGACATCGCGCGCGATCTTGCCGCAGGTGCCGGCAAGGAGGGCGAGCGCGCTGGCCACTTCGCCGAGACGATCGCGGTGCGTATGCCACGGCGCGTCCGGCAGAGGCAGATCGAGTTCCCTGGCGAAGGCGATCGCGACTTCGAGGCCGCGGTCGCCGAGCGCGGCGAGCGTGCCGGTGGCGCCGCCGAATTGCAGGACGAGATCCTCATTGCGAACGCGCTTGAGACGAGCACGCGCCCGCGTCAGCGCCGCCGCATAGCCCGCGACCTTCAGTCCGAACGGCATCGGCAGGGCCTGCTGCAGCCAGGTGCGGCCCACGGTTGCCGTGTGGCGATGCTTCTCCGCGAGCGTCGTGAAGGCGGGGATTGCGCGGTCGATCTCGGTCAGGAGATCGTCGATCACCGCACGCAATTCGAGCACCAGCGCGGTGTCGATGATGTCCTGGCTGGTCGCACCCCAATGCACGTAGCGGGCCGCCTCCGGATCTTTTTTGGCGACCTCCGCGGTCAACGCCTTGACCAGCGGGATCGCGAGATTGCCGGCCGAGACCGCGGCCAGGCCGAGAGCGCCCACATCATAGAACCTGGCATGGCAGGCATCGGCGATCGGCTTCGCAGCGCCCTTCGGAATCACGCCGAGGGATGCTTCCGCTGCCGCGAGTGCAGCTTCGGCCCGCAGCATGCGGTTGAGCCGCGCGCTGTCGGACAGGATTTCGCGCATCGCCGCGCTTGAAAACAGCGGGCCCATCAGCGCGGAGGGAAGCAGAGGTGTAGACATGTGCAAAACCTTGGCGCGCCTCGATCGGGCCCGCACACTAGGCGCGTCGAGCAGGTCCGCCAAGTGCGGCGCCATGCGGTATGAGCAATCCGGCATGTCGCGCCAAGATGCAGGCTTGCTTCGCCATGCCGAAATCGGCGATACCGCCGCATGTTCGATCTGACCCTTTCCTTCGACAACGGCCCCGAGCCGGCCGTGACTCCGGTCGTGCTCGACGAACTCGCGCGCCGGCAGATCAAGACCACGTTCTTTGTCATCGGACAGAAGCTCGCGCAGCCGGAGAGCCGCGCGCTTGCGGAGCGCGCCAGGGACGAAGGCCACTGGATCGGCAACCATTCCTGGACGCATTCGGTGCCGCTCGGCCAGCAGACCGGAGCCGATGTTGCGGAGCGCGAGATCGGGCGCACGCAGGAGGCGATGGCCGGGCTCATCCATCCGCACCGGTATTTCCGTCCGTTCGGTGGCGGCGGCAATCTCGACCGACGTCTGATGTCCGGTCCGGTGCTCGAATATCTCACGCGCGGCGGCTACACCTGCGTGCTGTGGAATTCGATCCCGCGCGACTGGGCCGATCCGGACGGCTGGGTCGAAACCGCCTTGTCGCATTGCAGGGCGCAGCCCTGGACGCTGATGGTCCTGCACGATCTGCCGACCGGGGCGATGGCGCATCTGCCGCGTTTTCTTGATAAGGTGGGTGAGGCGGGTGGCCGCATCCGCCAGGATTTCCCGCCCGACTGTGTCCCGATCGTGGATGGCAAGGTCGTACGTCCGATCGATGACTACGTGGCTGCGGCCTGATTTTTTCCAAGATGGAGTAACCGCCGATGGCGATGACGATGACCGGAGAAATTCCGCTTGAGGCAAAGCGGGATGTGGTGTGGGCGAAGCTCAACGATCCCGAAGTGCTGAAGGCCTGCATCCCCGGCTGCGAGGAGTTGAACGTTGTCGGCGAGAACGAGTTCGAGGCCGTTGCGGTCAACAAGATCGGGCCGGTGAAGGCGAAGTTCAAAGGCAAGGTGCAGCTGACCGACATCGATCCGCCGAACGGCTACAAGATTTCCGGGCAGGGCGATGGCGGGATCGCCGGTTTCGCCAAGGGTGGCGCGACGGTGCAACTGACCGACAGTGAGGGTGGCGGCACGCTGCTGAAATACGATGTCGAAGCTCAGATCGGCGGCAAGCTCGCGCAGCTCGGCCAGCGCCTCATCAACGGCGCGGCGAAAAAGATGGCGGACGATTTCTTCGCGCGCTTCGCCGAAGCGGTGAAGGCCGGCTGATCGCGGGCGCGTGTCATGGCAGACAAGGTCGCGATCATCACCGCGGGCGGTTCCGGTATGGGAGCCGCGGCCGCGCGCCGTCTGGCGAAAGACGGGTTTAAGGTTGCGATCCTGTCGTCGTCGGGGAAAGGCGAGGCGCTGGCGAAGGAGCTTGGCGGGATCGGCGTCACCGGCTCCAACCAGTCGAATGACGACATCAAGCGGCTGGTCGATGCGACCATGGCGACGTTCGGCCGCGTCGATGCGCTGGTGAACAGCGCCGGCCACGGGCCGCGCGCGCCGATCATCGAGATCACCGACGAGCAGTGGCACGCGGGCATGGATGTCTATTTCCTGAGCGCAGTGCGTCCAACGCGCCTCGTCGCGCCGATCATGGTGGCGCAGAGGGCGGGCGCGATCGTCAACATCTCGACCGCGTGGGCATTCGAGCCGAGCGCGATGTTTCCGACGTCGGCCGTCGCGCGCGCGGGCCTTGCCGCCTACGCCAAGATTTTCGCGGACACCTATGCGGCCGACAATGTGCGCATGAACAACGTACTGCCCGGCTGGATCGACAGCCTGCCAGCGACCGAGGAGCGTCGCGAGAGCGTGCCGATGCGGCGCTATGGCAGCGCGGACGAGATCGCTGCGACGGTCGCGTTTCTGGTGTCGGAAGGGGCGGGCTACATCACCGGCCAGAACATACGCGTCGATGGCGGGCTGACCCGGTCGGTATAAGCGTCGGACGCGAGCGCTAGTTCATCTCGCGCGGCTGGCCGACATTGCGGCGCCAGACTTCAGCGAGCGAACGGCCGGCGCGCGGCGGTTCGGGGCTATAGGCCGAAACCAGCGTCGAGAGATTCGAGCCGCCGCGCAACAGATCGGCGGCCTGCTGCAGGATCGCCTTGCGAATGTCGCCGTTCAGCGGGATCGAGACATGCGTCACGATCGAGTCGGTGATTTTGCCTGCGCTGAGATTGTAAGAGCCCGGAATGCGCGGATACGTCAGGGTGTGGATGTTGATGCAGTTCTCGACCGGGCAACGGTAGACGTCGCCCCATATGGTGGCGGCGTCGAGCGTGATGATCGTCGGGTGGAATTTCGCCTCTTCAACCATCTTCTTCCCGAACATGTAGGCGCGCGCGCCGCCGGCCGAATGTCCGATGATCAACACCGGCTCTTCGCTGCGGCTGAAGATGCCGAGATGGTTGTCGATCACGACACGCCAGCCCTGCTGTCGCAGATCACTGGCAAGCGGGGCGAGAGGGGTGAGGATGCCCGGCTGATATTGCGCGAGCCCATTGAACAGCAGCGCTGTCGGCTTGACAGGGGATTGAGCTGCGACCGGAGTCGCAATCAACGCCGCGGCAAGGGCGAGGGCGAATTTCATGTACACTTACTCGTTACGCAATACGGTCGGTTTAAGGCGAAGCCGTAAACCGAAAACTTACCTACAGATCTTTGGCTAACAGCGGACTAACGCTGATTGCCGTGCGCTGATACCGGCGCGCGCGGTCCGCGGGTCGATCCTGACTTTTTCGCGAAAAAAGTGCGGCGAGCCGGTGGCGGCGAGAGCGGTCCGCCGTGCGCTGAGTCGCTCCGCCGATCCTGCAAAGCAGCTCCGGAGGCGGTCCGAAAAGGCGCCGCTTGACCGCCGCCAGCGGCCTGTTAAGACTTGTTCGTGTTCCAAGTTGCCGAAAACGGCAAGATTTCGGCTCCGGGGGGAGCCACCGCGCCGGTTTCGAGCCAAAAACACTGCGATTTCAAGCCGAGGGAGGATTTCATGGCATCCGTCACGATGACCGTGAATGGTAAGCAGACCAGCGCCGACGTCGATGAGCGCACGCTTCTGGTCCAGTTCCTGCGCGAGAATCTCCGGCTGACCGGAACCCATGTCGGTTGCGACACGTCGCAGTGCGGCGCCTGCGTCGTCCATGTCGACGGGGTCGCCCGAAAGAGCTGCACCACGTTCGCCTGGCAGGTGGACGGTGCGAAGATCACAACGATCGAAGGTATCGCCAACGGAGCGCAACTGCATCCGATGCAGGAGGCCTTCCGCGAGCATCACGGCCTGCAATGCGGCTTCTGTACGCCCGGCATGATTATGGCCGCGATCGACATGGTCAATCGCAAGGGTAACGATCTCGACGACAAGACCATCCGTCACGAGCTCGACGGCAATCTGTGCCGTTGCACCGGCTACCATAACATCGTGAAGGCGATCGCCGCCGGCGCGAAGGCTATGGCGAAATAAGGACGCGTCTTTTCGACAATTCGGGAAGGAGTCTGTCATGACTGCCACCGGAATTGGCGCACCAGTGCGCCGCAAGGAAGACCACCGCTTCATCACCGGCAAGGGCCACTACACCGACGATCACGCGAGGCCGGATCAGGCTTTCGCTCATTTCGTCCGCTCGCCGCACGCGCATGCGAAGCTGAAGAAGATCGACACGTCGGCGGCAGCTACGATGCCGGGCGTGATCGCGATCTGGACCGGCGAGGACTTCGCCTCGGACAAGCTCGGTCCGCTGATCTGCGGCTGGATGGTCAATTCCAGGGACGGCTCGCCGATGAAGATGGCGCCGCATCCGGCGCTTGCAGCCGGCAAGGTAAGCCATGTCGGCGACGCCTATGCGGTCGTGATCGCCGAGACGCTGACGCAGGCCAAGGACGCCGCCGAAAAGATCGTGACCGATTTCGAAGTGCTGCCGGCGGTGATCGATCCCGCGAAGGCGCAGAGCAAGGACGCGGTCCAGATCCACGACGTCGCGCCGAACAACACCATCTACAACTGGCATATCGGCGATCCGGACGCGAACGCGGCCGCGATGCAGAAGGCCAAGCACATCACGAGGCTCGACTTCATCAACAACCGCCTCGTGCCGAACGCACTCGAGCCGCGCTCGGCGCTGGCCGAATATGATGCGGGCTCCGAGAACTTCACGCTCTGGACCACCAGCCAGAACCCGCATGTCGCGCGCCTCGTGATCTCGGCGTTCATCGGGGTTGCGCCGGAACACAAACTGCGGGTGATCGCGCCCGATGTCGGCGGCGGCTTCGGATCGAAGATCTTCATCTATCCGGAAGAGGTCGTGTGCCTCTGGGCCTCCAAGAAGGTGGCGCGTCCGGTGAAATGGACGGCGGACCGTTCGGAAGCCTTCGTTACCGACGCGCATGGCCGCGATCACGTCACGCATGCCGAACTCGGCTTCGACGAGAACAACAAGATCGTCGGGATGAGGGTTAAGACCATCGCCAATCTCGGCGCGTATATGTCGACCTTCTCGTCGGCGGTGCCGACCTATCTCTACGCCACGCTGCTGTCGGGGCAGTACGACATCCCCTCGATCTATTGCGAGGTGGATTCGGTCTACACCAACACCGTGCCCGTCGACGCGTATCGCGGGGCAGGGCGTCCCGAGGCGACATTCGTGGTCGAGCGCCTGATGGAAGTTTCAGCGCGCGAACTCGGCGTCGATCCGGCGGAGCTTCGCCGGAAGAATTTCGTGCGGACTTTCCCGTACCAGACCGTGGTGGCCTCGCTTTACGACGCTGGCGACTACGACGCTTCGCTCGCCAAGGCGATGGATATCCATGACACGAAGGGCTTCAAGCAGCGCAAGCGCGAGAGCGCGAAGCGCGGGAAGCTGCGCGGCATCGGCTATTCGACCTATATCGAGGCCTGCGGCGTTGCGCCGTCGGCGGTGGTCGGCTCGCTCGGCGCGGGCGTCGGCCTGTGGGAATCCGCCGAAGTGCGGGTGAATCCCACGGGCTCGGTCGAGGTGCTCACCGGCAGCCATCAGCACGGCCAGGGACACGAGACGACGTTTGCGCAACTCGTGTCGGACCGGCTGGGCATTCCGATCGACAATGTGACGGTGGTGCATGGCGACACTGACAAGGTGCAGTTCGGCATGGGCACTTATGGCTCGCGCTCCGGCGCGGTCGGCATGTCGGCGATCGTGAAAGCGCTCGACAAGGTCGAGGCGAAAGCCAAGAAGATTGCCGCCCATCTCCTCGAAGCCGCCGAAGGCGACATCGAGTTCAAGGACGGCAAGTTCTCCGTCGCCGGCACCGACAAGTCGATCGGCTTCGGCGATCTCGCGCTGCAGGCCTATGTCGGCCACAAATTCCCGACGAACGAAATCGAGCCGGGACTGAAGGAGGGCGCGTTCTACGACCCGACCAACTTCACATTCCCGGCCGGCTGCCACATCTGCGAACTGGAAGTCGATCCGGACACCGGTGCGGTGACGATCGACAAATGGACCGCGGTCGATGACTTCGGCACCATCATCAATCCGATGATCGTGGAAGGGCAGGTGCATGGCGGTATCGCCCAGGGCGTCGGCCAGGCGCTGCTGGAGCACGCGGTCTATGACAAGGACGGCCAGCTCATGTCCGGCTCGTTCATGGATTACGCCATGCCGCGTGCCTGGAATTTCCCGACTTTCAAGGTCGACGTGACCAAGACCGAATGCCCGTCGAACCCGCTCGGCATCAAGGGATGCGGAGAGGCGGGCGCGATCGCCGCACCCGCCGCGGTCATGAACGCCATCACCAATGCCATTGGCACCGAACAGATCGACATGCCGGCGACGCCGGCCGCGGTCTGGCGCGCGCTGAAGCAATCGGCGCCTGCGCGCGCCGCCTGATTTCGAAAGGACCAAGACAATGTACGCATTCAAATTCGAGCGTCCGACCACGGTGAAACAGGCGGTGGCGCTGCTCACCGGCAACGAGGACGCAAAGGCTCTCGCCGGCGGCCATTCGCTGATCCCGGTGATGAAGCAGCGGCTCGCGGCGCCGAAGCTGCTCGTCGATCTGTCGAAGATCGAAGGGCTCAGCGGCATCGAGGTGACGCCGCGCACCGTCACCATCAAGGCCATGACCAAGCATCGCGACGTCGCGAATTCGAAGGAATTGCTGGAGGTGATGCCCGCACTCGCCAGCGTCCCGGATTCGATCGGCGATCCGCATGTACGCGGCACCGGCACCATCGGCGGCTCGGTCGCCAACAACGATCCGAACGCCGATTATCCGGCGGCCTGCCTCGGTCTCGGCGCGACCATCGTCACCAACAAGCGCAAGATCGCGGCCGACGATTACTTCAAGGGGATGTTCGAAACTGCGCTCGAGCCGGACGAGATCATCACCGAGATCGCCTTCCCGATCGTGAAGAAGGCCGCGTACGTGAAGTTCAAGCATCCGGCTTCGGGCTTCGCGCTGGTCGGCGTGTTCGTGTCGAAGCGCTCGTCGGAAATCCGTGTCGCCGCGACCGGTGCCGGATCGAATGGCGTGTTCCGCATCCCGCAATTCGAGGAGGCGCTCAAGAAGCGCTTCGCGCCGAAGTCGCTCGAAGGCATCACGCTGTCGCCGGACGGCATGAACTCCGACATTCACGGTTCGGCGGAATATCGTGCGCACCTCGTCGGCGTGATGGCGCGCCGCGCGGTGGCTGCGGCGAACGAGCGCGGCGGCGAGGACGAGTAGGGCGCTCGTCCGACGACGATCTCTTCACAGTCACGAAAACGGTCATGCCCGGCCTTGTGCCGGGCATCCACGTTTTAGGACGGCGAGAACAAAAGACATGGATGGCCGGGACAAGCCCGGCCATGACGGGTGACCGGATTCAGGACGAGGCGAGGGCTTCGTCAGAGGGCGCCGGCTCCAGCTCCGCCAGCAGGCTTCGCAGGTTCAGCGGCTCGGTCTTCATCTGGATTCCGCCATCCGCGTCGCGCGGCCATTCCTCGCGCGGGCGATCCCAGTAAAGCTCAACGCCGTTGTCGTCGAAGTCGCGCAGATACAGCGCCTCGCTGACGCCATGGTCGCTCGCGCCGTCGAGCTGGATGCCCGCCTTGATCAGCCGGCGCAGCGCATCGGCGAGGAGCCGTCGCGTGGGGTACAGGATCGCGATGTGGTAGAGACCGGTGGTGCCCGGCGCGGGCGGCTGGCCGCCGCGGCTCTCCCAGGTGTTGAGCGCGATGTGATGATGATAGCCGCCGGCCGACATGAACACGGCGCCGGGGCGGCGATAGGTCTCCTCGAAGCCCAGCACATCCCGGTAGAACGGCACGGCACGGTCGAGATTGGCGACCTTCAGATGCACGTGGCCGATCCGGACGCCCGGATCGATCGGGTGGGCGGGCGTGTCGGACATGGCTGCTTCCTCGGCTGTGGCGTTCACGATGCGTGGAACCGCGCTATATGTAGGCTGGACGTTGCGCCGGGCAAGCTGGCATATCCGGGCATTCCGGCGCCCCGGAACGACACGTTTTGAAAAGGTTTGCAGGTGACCAAAGCCACGCCAGTCGCCGTTCCGGCCTCCATCGACGACACGCTGAAACTGCTGACGGCCGGGGATTATGTCGGCGACCGGTCGCTCGCGACGGTGCTTTTTCTGGCGCTGAAAATGGGTCGGCCGCTGTTCCTGGAAGGCGAGGCGGGCGTCGGCAAGACCGAGATCGCCAAGGTGCTGAGCGAGACGCTGGGCCGCAAGCTGATCCGTCTGCAATGCTACGAAGGGCTCGACGTTTCGGCCGCTGTCTATGAATGGAATTATGCCGCGCAGATGATCGCGATCCGGCTGGGCGAGGCCGAGGGCAACACCGACCGCGGGCGGCTGGAGGACGACGTGTTCTCCGAACGCTTCCTGATCAAGCGGCCGCTGTTGCAGGCACTCGAACCCGACACCGCCGGCGCACCCGTTCTGCTGATCGACGAACTCGACCGCACCGACGAGGCTTTCGAAGCCTTCCTGCTCGAAGTGCTGGCCGACTATCAGGTCACCATCCCCGAACTCGGCACGGTGAAGGCGCCGCATCCTCCGATCGTCATCATCACGTCGAACCGTACCCGCGAAATCCACGACGCGCTGAAGCGCCGCTGTCTCTATCACTGGGTCGGCTATCCGGATGCCGAACGCGAGCTTGCAATCGTGCGCACCAAGGTGCCGGGGATCGCCGAGAAGCTGTCGGCGGAGATCGTCCATTTCGTGCAGCGCCTGCGCAAGATGGAGTTGTTCAAGGCGCCGGGCGTTGCGGAGACGCTGGATTTCGCAACCGCCTTGTCGGAGCTCGATGTGGTGGCGCTCGATCCTGCGACGGTGTCGGATACGCTCGGCGTGCTGCTGAAGTATCAGGACGATATCGCGCGGCTCGACGGCACCAAGGTGAAGGAATTGCTGGACGACGTGCGCGCGCAGATGAAGGCGGCGGAGTAAGCGGTAATGACGGGTCGAGAGACCTAAAATGGAAACGCAGGGCCGGCTCGCCGAGAACATCGTCTATTTCGCGCGCGCATTGCGCACGGCCGGCATTCCCGTCGGTCCCGGCTCGGTGATGGATGCGCTTGAGGCTCTGCGCGTCGCCGGCATTTCTAACCGGCAAGACTTCTACTGGACGCTGCACGCCGTGTTCGTGAAACGGCACGAGCACACGATCCTGTTCGATCAGGCGTTCCAGATCTTCTTCCGCAAGCGCGCCTATTTCGATCAGCTGATGGCGATGATGCTGCCGCAGGTGGTGCCGCAGAAGGACAATGCGCCACCGCCTCCGGCCACGAAGCGCGTGCTCGACGCGATGTTCAAGAGTCAGCAGAAACCTCAGGAAGAGAAGAAGAAAGAGGTCGAGCTCGATGCGCGGCTGACGGTGTCCGACCGCGAGGTGCTGGAAAAGAAGGATTTCGCGCAGATGTCGGCCGCCGAGATCGCCGAGGCGAAACAGGCGATCGCCAAGCTGGTGCTTCCGCTCGACGAAGTGAAGACGCGGCGCCTTCGGCCGTCGCTCCACGGTCACATGATCGACCTGCGCCGTACGCTGCGCTCCAGCATGAAGGCGGGGGGCGCGGTGATCGACCTGAAATATCTCGGGCCGAAGACGCGCCAGCCGCCGATTGTGGCGCTGCTCGATATCTCGGGCTCGATGAGTCAATACACGCGGCTGTTCCTGCATTTTCTCCATGCGGTGACGGACAATCGCAAGCGCGTGTCGACCTTCCTGTTCGGGACGCGGCTCACCAATGTCACCCGTGCGCTGAAGCAGAAGGATCCCGACGAGGCGCTGGCCGCCTGTTCCGGTGGGGTGCTGGACTGGTCGGGCGGCACGCGCATTGCGCCGTCGCTCGCCGCGTTCAACCGGCAATGGAGCCGGCGCGTGCTGGGGCAGGGCGCGGTGGTGCTTCTGATCACTGACGGGCTCGAGCGCGAGCCCGGCAGTCAGCTTGGTTTCGAGATGGACCGGCTGCACCGCTCCTGCCGGCGGCTGATCTGGCTCAACCCGCTGCTGCGGTTCGAGGGCTTCGAGGCCAAGGCGAGCGGCATCAGGACCATGTTGCCGCATGTTGACGAATTGCGGCCGATCCACAATCTCAATGCGATGAAGGATCTGTGCCGCGCGCTGTCGGCCGATGGAGACGGCAAGGCCGAGGCGAAGTACTGGTTGAACAAGGTGGCGTAGGACACGAGTCCCGAAAGGCTTGCCTGGCCCTCATCAGGCTCCGGTTTTCGGATCAGTTCATGTTCTACAAGAGATTCAAATGCAGGCCGTAAGGGGATTCAGATGACTCAGAATTCGCTGGCGACGGACGAGGATATCCTGAAAGCCGCAGAGGACTGGCGGAAGGCCGGGCGCGGGGTTGCGCTTGCGACGGTCGTCGAGACATGGGGTTCCGCGCCGCGGCCGGTCGGCTCCAATCTCGTGATCGACGAGGAGGGCAATTTCCTCGGCTCGGTGTCGGGCGGCTGCGTCGAGGGCGCCGTGGTGACGGAAGCGCTCGACGTGATCGAAAGCGGGAAATCCAGGACACTGGAATTCGGTGTTGCCGACGAGACCGCATGGAAGGTCGGCCTGTCCTGCGGCGGCACCATCCGCGTCTATGTGGAGAAGGTGGATTAGGCGAAAGTCTCGCCTCCCGGACGCAATACAGCGCGATGGCGGTGCATTGCTGAGCCGGGAACCATGGAATAGGTCCCGGTTCTGCAGCGCATCACTTCGTGCTGCGCCGCGCCCGGGACACGAGCGCAGTTGAACGAACATGAAGCTCAGTATCCTCTCCGCACTCAACACTGAACGCGCCAACAGGCGCACGGCGGTGGTCGTGACCGACGTGGCAAGCGGCGAACAGCGGCTTGTGAAGGGCGCCGATGTCGCGAACGATCCGCTGCGCGAATTCATCGAGAAGCATATCCGCAGCGGCAAAAGCGGCATGGAGGAGACGCCGTCCGGCAAGGTCTTCTTCACCGTCCATGTGCCGCCGGCGAAGCTCGTCATCACCGGCGCTGTCCATATCAGCCAGGCATTGGCCCCGATCGCAAAGCTGCTCGGTTATGACGTGACCATCGTCGATCCGCGCACGGCCTTTGCGACACAGGAACGCTTCCCGGATGTGAGGGTGATCGCGCAATGGCCGGACGAAGCGTTGCCCGGCCTTGGCATTGACAAATACACCGCTTTTGTCGCGCTCACGCATGATCCCAAAATCGACGACCCTGCGCTCCTCCACGCGCTGTCGAAGGATTGCTTCTATATCGGCGCGCTCGGCTCGCGGAAGACGCATGGCCGCCGCGTCGAGCGTCTGAAGGCGCAGGGCATCAGCGACAACGAGATCGCGCGCATTCATGCGCCGATCGGGCTCGATATCGGTGCGGTGTCGCCGCCCGAGATCGCAGTCTCCATCATGGGTGAGATCACTGCGCGGCTGCGGCAATCGCCGGAGAAGTCTTCTCCCTCCCCTGAAAGGGGAGGGTCGGTGGGCGCGTCAGTGCGCGCCGGGGTGGGGTCATGACGAACTCCGCCCAAACCTCCACCCGACTGCCGTCGCTTCGCTCGGCAGTCGACCTCCCCCTTACAGGGCGAGGTAAAGGAGCGGACACATGAAGTTCGGTCCCGTCAAACCCGACGAGGCGCTCGGCGGCACGGCGGTCCACACCATCCGTGAAGGCTCGCTCGTCCTCAAGAAGGGCACGGTGATCGAGCCCTCGCACGTCGCTGCGCTGAAGGCGGCGGGCATAGCCGAAATCGTGGTGGCGCGGCTCGACGCGGGCGATGTGTCGGAGGATGACGCGGCCGCGGCGCTGGCCGAGGCCTCGAAGGGCGAGGGCGTCCGGACCGACAAGGCCTTCACCGGCCGCTGCAATCTCTTCGCCGAGAGGGCGGGAATCCTCGTGGTCGATCGCGAACAGATCGACGCGATGAACCGCATCGATGAGGCGGTCACGGTGGCAACGCTGCCGGCCTACAAGCCGGTGGTCGAAGGCGAAATGCTCGCCACGGTGAAGATCATTCCGTTCGCGGTTCCTGGCGAAGTCTTCATGTCCGCCATGAAGACGGCCCAAGCCGCAAAGCCGCTGGTACGGGTCGCGCCCTACAAGATCAGGAAAGTCGGCGTCGTCTCGACGCTCCTGCCAGGTCTGTCGCCGAAGGTCGTCGACAAGACCCTGAAGATCACCGATGAGCGGCTCGCACCCGCCGGCGCGCGCATCATTGCGGAGCGGCGTGTCCCGCACGATCAGACAGCGCTCGCCAAGGCGATCCGTGAAGTCGAGAACGAGGGCGCCGAACTCGTCATCGTGTTCGGCGCGTCCGCGATTGCCGACCGTCGTGACGTCATCCCCGCGGCGATCGAGGCGGTGGGCGGCACCATCGAGCATTTCGGTATGCCCGTCGATCCCGGCAACCTGATGCTGATCGGGCAGGCGCATGGCCGTCCGGTGCTCGGCGCTCCGGGTTGCGCGCGTTCGCCGAAGGAAAATGGTTTCGACTGGGTTCTGATGCGTCTGCTCGCAGGTCTGCCGGTGACACGTGCCGACATCACCGGCATGGGCGTCGGCGGTCTCCTCATGGAGATCGTGACCCGTCCGCAGCCGCGCGAGGAACCGCTGCCGCGGGAGAGCGGGCGTTTCGCCGCTGTGGTGCTTGCGGCCGGACGCTCGACCCGCATGGGCGGACCGAACAAGCTGCTCGCGACCGTGACCGGCAAGCCGCTCGCCCGGATCGCCGCCGAAGCCGCGCTCGCTTCGAAAGCGCGGCCGGTGGTCGTCGTGACCGGCCACCAAAGCGAGACCATCACAGACGCTCTGCGCGATCTGCCCCTCCAGTTCGCCCACAATCCGGATTTTGCGGAGGGGTTGTCGACCTCGCTCCGCACCGGTCTTGCCGCGTTGTCCGACGACATCGACGGTGCGGTCGTGATGCTTGCGGACATGCCGCAGGTCGATCAGGCATTGATCGACCGCCTGATCGCGGCCTACGATGCTGGGAAGGGCGCTCTGATCGCCGTGCCGGTGATCGACGGCAAGCGTGGCAATCCGGTTCTGTGGTCACGCCGCTTCTTCCCGGAATTGATGACGCTGTCGGGCGATGTCGGCGCGCGTCATCTGATCGCTAAATACAGCGAGGCTGTGGTCGAAGTGCCGATGATCGGCAACGGCGCGCTGATCGACGTCGACACACCCGAAACGCTGAATGCGGTGAAAGCCGAACTCGAACGCGGCTGATTGCCGCGCGATGTTGCGCGCCATCGGCGACTCACGGATTTTTCCGCGCGGAAATATTCCGGGAGAGAGGGGATGCGCGCGCTCCGCGCAGCGTTCTGTGCTGCGACTTTTCTGACAACGACAATTCTCGTTCACGCGCCCGCGTCTGCGCATGGTGCGCTCGCGATCGGCGCATGCGGCGCCTATGGCTTCTCGCGCGGTTACGCGGCAACGTCTCAGGCAGAGAAGGAAGCGCTTTCCAGGTGCAGCGGAAAGAACTGCAAGATCGTTGCGTCGGTGCGCGGGACCTGCATGGCGTTTTCGGTCGAATTGGCGAACCCTTGCGGCGCGTACGGTTATGCGACCGGAGAGGGGCTCGCCAGAACACAGAACCGCGCGCTGCGCGAATGCTCGCGTAACGGCGGCAAGGATTGCGTGATCCGGGCCTTCGCCTGCGATTGACGCATTCAAGTCATTGAAATCGTTGAAGTTTATCCCGCTCACGGTTTTGTGCGGAGGGACCGACTTGCGCATGACCGTCTCGCCAAATATGACTGACTGGTCAGTCATAAATTTGTTCGAGCGATGCCCTCCAAGGTCCGGAAAGAAGCTTCCCCTGTCAGCGCCAGTACGGCGCAGCCGGCCGCTGCGCCGACGGCGCCATCCAAGGATGCTAAGCCGCTCGGTGCGCGCGAAATCCGCAGCGCCGCACGCCGCGAAGCAATCCTGAATGCTGCGCTGGAGGAATTTTCCTCTCAGGGTTTCGCGGCGGCGCGGCTCGATGATGTGGCCAAGCGTGCCGGTGTCGCGAAAGGGACGATCTATCTCTACTTCGCAGACAAGGAAGCGCTGTTCCAGGAACTGGCGCGTTCGATCCTGTCGCCGCTGGTCGGACACCTGGAAGGTCTTGCGAAAGTCGACGTGCCGTTTCCGGTGCTCGCGCGTGGTCTCGTCGATGTCATGGTGCGGGAAGTCCTCGGCACGCGGCGCAAGGACATCATCCGCCTGATCATCTCTGAGGGTACGCGGTTTCCCGCGCTCGCCGAGTTCTATCACCGCGAAGTGCTGAGCAAGGTTTTCACCGGTCTGCGTATTGTGTTGCAGAGGGCGGTCGAACGCGGCGAATTGCGGCATCGGGAGCTGGTCGATTTCCCGCAATTGCTGGCGTCGCCGCTGCTTGTCGCCATCGTCTGGAACAGTGTGTTCGGCCATCTGCAGCCGCTCGATGCGCGGGCGATGCTGAACGCGCACATCGATATTCTACTCGGCCGCGATGGAGGCGGGTCATGATCGCCCGGCAATGGATCGGCGCCGCCAGTCTCGCGCTTTGCATGCTGCTCTCCGCGTGTGGAAACGGCAACGACAACGTTTTGCAGGGCTGGATCGAGGGCGACTTCATCTTTGTCAGTGCCGACGAGCAGGGCCGCATCGAGCAGATGATGGTGCGGCAGGGCGATGCGGTGAAGACCGGACAACTCCTTTTCGTCCTCGATGAGGACTTGCAACAGGCCGATCTTGGCGTCGCGCAGGCTACGCTTGCGAACACGAAACAGGCTTTCGAGCGCGCCCAGCAGCTTCTGCAAAGCAAGGCCGGCACGCAAAAGGATTTCGATGTCGCGCAGGCGTTGTATCGCGAGGCGCAGGCGCGGCTCGCGGCCGCCCAGACGCGGCTGACCCGGCGACGCGTGTTGAGTCCCGTCACGGGGCTGGTGCAGCAGGTCTATTACCGCGCGGGCGAAACGGTACCGGCCAGCCGCGCGATCGTCTCCATCCTGCCACCTGGAAATATGAAGGTGCGGTTCTACGTTCCCGAGCCGATGTTGGCGCGGCTTGCGATCGACGACCCAATCAGCTTTGCCTGCGACGGCTGTCCGGAGGGAATGACAGGCAAGATCAGCTTCATCTCGCGGTACGCCGAATACACGCCGCCGGTGATCTATTCGCAGCAGGAACGCCACAAGCTGCTTTATCTGATCGAGGCGATGCCGAATGATCCGGCCGCGCTCCGGGTCGGCCAGCCGGTCGACGTCACGGTGGCGCCGAAGCCAGCGTCCAAATGAGCTGGAAACTGATGACCGCCAATCCGGAGATCGCGATCGACGTACACGGGCTGACGAAGTCGTTCGGCAGCCGGGTTGTCGTGCGCGATCTTTCGTTGCGGGTGAAGAAGGGCACGATCTACGGCTTCCTCGGGCCGAACGGCTCGGGCAAGACCACGACCATTCGCATGCTCACCGGACTGCTGACGCCCGACAGGGGCGACGGCACCTGCCTCGGCTATGACATCCGCACCCAGGCCGACCAGATCAAGCTGCATGTCGGCTACATGACGCAGAAATTCAGTCTGTATCAGGATCTGTCGGTACGCGAGAATCTGGAATTCGTGGCGCGCCTGCATCTGATGAATGATCCGGCCAAGGCTGCGCGCGACATGATCGCACGGCTCGGCCTGACGGGCAGGGAAGAGCAACTCGCCGGCGAATTGTCGGGCGGCTGGAAGCAGCGGCTGGCGCTCGGCGCCTGCACGTTACCCTCACCACAGCTTCTGCTGCTCGACGAACCGACCGCGGGAGTCGATCCCAAGGCGCGGCGTGAATTCTGGGATGAGATACACGCGCTCGCCGCCGAAGGGCTCACGGTGCTGGTTTCGACCCATTACATGGACGAAGCGGAGCGCTGCCACGAGATCGCATATATCGCCTATGGTGTGCTGCTGACGCATGGCTCGGTCGATGCGGTGGTGCGTCAGGCGGGACTCACGACCTTCGATGTCAGCGGTGCGGATTTGAACGGCCTGCTGCATGAGCTGCAGGGCAAGCCCGGCATCGACATGGTCGCGCCGTTCGGTAACAGCCTGCATGTGTCGGGACGTGACGCGAGTGCGCTGGAAGCGGCGATCAAACCCTACCGCGAGCGGCCGGGTCTCACCTGGAAAATCTCCGAACCGACACTCGAAGACGTGTTCATCGACCTGATGAGCCGTGCGAAGGATAATTTCCAGTGACGGTCCAGCCTCCATCGGCCACGCCGGCGGCGAACACAGTGTCGCGATGGACGGCATTCTGGCGCCGTACGCGGGCGATGCTGATCAAGGAGTTCATCCAGCTCCGGCGGGACCGCGTTTCCTTCGCCATGATCGTTATGATCCCGTTGATGCAGCTTGTCCTGTTCGGCTACGCCATCAACACCACCCCGCGCAATCTGCCGACCGCCGTGCTGTTGCAGGAACACAGCGATGTGGGCCGTTCGGTGCTGAAGGCGCTGCAGAACACCCGCTATTTCAAGGTCACGCATCAGGTC
>Ga0180218_1000747_pt1 | contig 24996 bp, 19 predicted proteins | sample eDN3rd37CKraftBY_FD_151334 | JGI IMG/M metagenome (GOLD analysis project Ga0180218, IMG submission 151334) | Enriched backyard soil microbial communities from Emeryville, California, USA - eDNA 3rd pass 37_C Kraft BY (version 2) (version 2) | ecosystem: Environmental > Terrestrial > Soil >...
GCACCCGATCAGGCTGTGCAACCCCGACCAGCTACGCCTGATCGGGTGCTCACTGCCGTGCCTCTATCACATTGAGGGGGTCCCTTTTGGAAGAAAAAACAGGGTCCCGATTCTGTGGTTATTGACACTGCAGACCTCCATCTCGCAAAAATCATCCTGGCCTGATCTTCTCCAGAAGTTCCCAATGAAGGCTAGCCTTCCATGTGCGACCGCCGACCCGAAGTATAGATATGCTCTAAACGACTCAGGGAAGCTCACTGGCGAGCGTTTGCATCTCGCACACGCTTGGGTGTCAAAAAGTAGACAGTGTTCGCCAGCGCGCTTCTCTGAGTCGTTGAGCATGTAGATACATAGGAATGCGGCCGCTCTGTGAGAACCGGAAGAGGGGCTGGTCCTTGGCCGGGATCCTCAGAAGCGTCCGAACAGTGGATGGTTCGTGTAATGCTCCTGCTCGTCCTGCTTGGCCTTCGCTTCTGCTTGGATTGATCGCTCAGCGTCACTGCGGGGCCTACGTATAGATGCAGCTGTCCATGGTTTGCCGGAAGCAGTGGGAATATTTCGCTGGTTTAGAACGTCGGCCAGTTCCTGATGAGATAGCTTCTCTGGGAATTCCTGCAGAACTGTCTTCATCACTTCCACGCGTTTCCGAGCTTGAAGCTGCCGTGCTTCTACACCGCGTTTCTGAGCATCCGGTAGATTAGGATTGCCAAAGACAACTCCCTCATCCTTCCTTTTCTTCATGCCCCTTTTGGTATTCTCAGAGATAGCCTTGCCTACACGCTGAGCATGCGCCGCTCTTGAGGCAATGATAATAGGATTATTCATCGCACCGGTGTCGGCACAGATTACGGTGATCCTACTACTAAGAATGATGTCTTCGGTCGTAGCAACGTCCCTGGAGAGGCGATCAAGGCTGAAGACGATTATAGGCCTCCCTGAGGCAGCTTGTTCTATTGCTGCTTGAAGACCAGGGCGGCGATCAGCGCTGTCCTCGCCCGTGGCAGAACCAACGTCCAGATAGTCTGCTATGATGGTATAGCCGCTAGCGTTAGCATAGATCTCGATGGCTGCAGCCTGAGCTTCCAAACCTATGCCGCTTAATCCCTGTCCTTCGGTTGATACACGACGGTATGAGATGGCCTGTAGCTGCTTCTTACGCTTTGCCATGACGTGTCCCTGGTGGAGATTATAGTTGAGGTAGTATGAGCACGACTATCCGATGCCCATTAGTCGTGCTCATGCTCTGATTGTAGGCTATCCGGCGCTTCGCGGTTCACTTAGCGCTCTGGCACACTGCTTAAGCAACAGGCGATGTAGGCTGCTGCGGCACACCAGCTAATTGAGGTCTAGGATAGACTTGGAAAATGGAACCGCTCGCGTGTCGCGACGCTCCGGCAGGCATACGCTCTGCTAGAATCCAAAGGAATTGGAGATTGCCTTTTTCAGAAGCTTGCCAAACACTGGGGCATCAAAACCGGGTTTGTTGGCTATCGTCATAGCATCGCGTATTTGCAGGGAACTGGCGATAAGTTTCGCCAACGCCTCAGCGTCGTTGCGCGAGCTTGCCGGAACGCTGGCCTTCTTCTTGTAGTCATCGGCCTTCACGTGGTTTCCAGTCTTCGCCGCCTGGGCAATCTCAAGCTGCTGTGTTTCCGATAACTTTCCGAAAGTGTAAAGTAGCGTATGGGGAAGAATTTCGACCTTGGCTTCAGGCTCTAGCTTAACGATTTCATCCCATCCCCGCGCTCCGTCCATGTAGCGTTTAACAGTCGTCCCATTCCAACCGAACTCGTGTTCATACCATTTTGTAAATTGCCCATGTTTGAGCACGCTCTTCATGGCGATCAAATCTCTGCCGATGGCAACAAGGTTTTTCACACTCTTGTCGTGTAGGTCGCGTATCCTGCCGGCAGCTGCGTTCATTTCGTTCAGAAGCTCAGGCGGTATGACCACCGTGCCATCTTCTTTTTTGGCTATTTCTGTGGGTGGCTTCGCCTCTATCGACCCTGTGTTGCCCGTGGCCAGGGCCAAATTTTCCACTTTGTTAATTTTCGGCTGTGCCGCGGCTTCTACCCACGTATCCTCAGCTTCGAGCTCCTGAACAACGTCATCAACAAAGCTGTCGGAAAACTCAAGCTCCTCAACTTCACATTCAACGATTTCCTCCTGCAGGGCGTCGATGTTATCCAACGCCTCGTAATCCACCTGGCTGATACCGCGCGGGGCTTTCTCCGTTGAAGCTGTGCTTACGTTCGTGCTATCCATGAAGGTATCTCCGTCATTTGTTATGTTGATGGGGGTTGCTGAAAACGGTGTGGTGTGGTCGCCAAACTCTCCCACGCCGTTTTCATTTTCATCTTTTCTCATTTCAGCACCTTCCACTGTGGGAAGGTCCACCGAACCTGTTTATCTAACTGCTGCAGCATCCTTTTGAGCTGCACGACGTCGGCAAGTGCCTGCTTGCGCGCTTCTGGCCTTGTGAGATCGCCAGCTTCAATCTCAGCTATCCGATCTGTAATCTCCTTTCGCTTGTAGTCGTTGATGATTGTTGCCAACCCTGCTGCGGCATCGATCAATGATGCAACGATCAATTCGGCACGTTCGATCGAATTGGCTGTTTCTGGGACCTCCGCGCCTTCGAGATCTGGCGGAAAGGTAGCCGGGCTGTCATCGTTGAATTCCGGCACGCTCACGTTTGCCAACTGCAAAGGAAGCTCAAACCCGTCTTGATCTGGATGCTCACCGTAGAATTCGAAGAACGGCTTAGTCTGAAGAGCGGCGGTGATGTCGCCCGGCCTCTTTCTGGCCTCCTTCTGCTTCTCGTAGTGTCTGCGCTGTCGTTCAGCATTGGACAAAGCCATGATTGTCTCCCGATTTTTCGTTATAACCAGCTTCTAACGAATTTGGATTCGTCGTGTCAATCAGAAACTAACGAAAAACGATGGCTCTGCTCAAAATTCGCCGCCGGCTACCGAAACTGCCCTTTGGCGGCGACATCGACCCGGACGCTTTCCGGCCATACATCGCCAATCATGCAGAGAGCTTCATTGATCTTGGCGGATCTGTCGCCAGTTAAGGGGCAAGGCTCGATAGCCTCAAGTTCTTTGACCAGCCGGTCATAGATCCAATCGGGGATGTAGTTGGGCATGTGAACTCCTGGATTGTTGAATGTTAGCTATTCAGCTTTGTGAGCCGAAATCCACTCATTGTCCAGTGGTCGCATCGAGAAAAACGCAATAAAATCAATAAGTAAGCATTTACTTATGTGGGTTTTGCGGCTGTCGTGCGAAGGCAGATAGTGTCTTCAGGACCGCTTTTGGGCTATTCAGATCGTGCCGCTGGCGGGCGTGCGTGGTGATTTTTAACAGATTGTGATTTTTCAGCTACATGTGAGATGTAGTGCACCGGCATAGCCGCACGAACACGGGCTCAAGGCTCACAGTTGTTAGGCAGCTCACCCTTCATCAGGTGGCCCAGGGCTTCAAAGGTTGCCTTAAAGAGTTCAGCGGCACAGACGCTTCGCTGCGTTCCACATGATCCTTATCGTGCGTCCTGACTATCTACATAACTGCAATTGAGACCTGCATTACATGAGACGTAGGACCGACGCACGGTGTTGGTCAGAAGACCGGGTGGAATCGATCGATCGGCCTTGTCATTGCAGACCTTTTGAAGCGTCTCTCGCACGGCTAGAGATATTGGACGATCTTGGTCTCGCCGGGCATTTCTTGGCGGATGTAAGGGAGTTCATCTTGCTCGCCTTCATCCATATCAGAAGTCAGGCCATGTTGACGTTTTGACCGTTTTCTTTTCCCGCCCCGTTTTGTCAACATGATGTAAAGGTGTTTTCGGGCGAATTCTTACCCGAAATAAGAGTTCGCACTGCTAGAAATGTTGACATGACGTCAACATAGCTGACTTCCATCGACATCCAGATCAGGCGGTATGTTGACATAAACGGCAACGATCTTGACGTGATGTAAAGATCAATCACCGCAATCTTCCCGTCCGAGGCGGTAAACGGTCGAACCGTCCTGTCATTGATAGAGGTGGATTGGATCTCCGGTTTGCGCGGCAACCCTAGGCATCCCCATCAATGCAGCTTGATTTTTCTAGGACATCACTCCGGCGCGTCTGCTGGACTGAGATCAGCCCAGACGCGACACCAGATCTTCTGCCCGGAGGTGCGAGTAGCGCTGGAGCATGCGGAGCTCCTTGTGTCCGGATACAGTCGCGACTTCGATGACGTTCCAACCACGCTCCAGGAGACGTGTGACGGCTTCATGGCGCAGATCGTGGAAGTGCAGATCAGGGGAGCTAGCTCTCTCCCGGAGATGCTGCCAGGCTTGCTCAACAGCACTCTTGGTGGTGTTGAAGACCTGATCGCTGGTCGCAGTCTCCTTGAGCTCCCGGAGGACGGCAGCGGCTCGCGTCGATAGTGGAACGTCCCTACTGTCACCGTTCTTAGTGAGCGGCAAGTGTGCAAGGCGTCGCTCCAGGTCGACGTTGTCCCAAGTGAGCCCCAGCAGCTCGCCCTGGCGCATCGCTGTCTCAAGGGCGAGAATGATCAGCGGGCGCATGAGAGGGTTGCGTCCGGCGTCAGCAGCTTCGAGCAAGCGTGCTTCTTCTCCCGGTTGCAAGCGGCGATCTCGTCCGCGTGGAGGCTTTGGACGACGGATCATGCGACACGGGTTCTCGGACAGATGCACGCCCCACTCCTTACGTGCGATGTCGATCGCATGTCCGAGGGAGTTGAGCTCACGGATGACTGTTGCAGGAGAAGCGACGGCCAACCGCTCATCCCGGTAGGTGGCGATGTGCTGAGGCGTCAGCGTTGCGAGCGTCCGATGAGCAATGTCACGCTTGAGCATCGCCTTGAGCCGGTAGACCTCCGTTGAGGCTGAGCGCTTGTGCGGCGTGATCTCCTTGAGATAGCGCTCGAACAGGTCGCGCACCGTCATCTGCTCAGCCAGGCGAGTGTCTGGCAGCGAGCCGCAGCGGTCCAGTTCAGCTTCCAGATTGCGCGCCCACTTCTCGGCGTCGATTTTCGTGTCGAAGCTCTTGGCACGCGGGGGAATTCCTTTACGTCTTACCTGCGCTTGCCACCGGCCTCTGAGCCGTCTGATCGTTGCCATGAAGCACCTCCTTGTTCTGTGCCTCATGATGCGTAGGACGCCCTCAGGAGGGTGCCAAGGAGCTTTCCCGGTCCGATGTGACCAGATTGTGCCGCGGCACTGAAAGGCGCTGTAGGGTGCCTTCCTGAGTCGCTACGGGCCCTTGCAGGATCAACGGGTTAGATCAGAGGATACGTGCCGGAGAGTGCTGCCTAAGAATGGCAGCTTTATTTTCTTTCTTGGCGCTGTTACGGACCTATACCGTTTGTTCTAAGCAGCCAACGGTTCTACCGCAGCTGGTATCCGAGGTGAAACTTCGATCTCACAATCGTTTGACCTATAGCGCTGCCGAGTCAAATCTCCTTGTCTAGCATCCGGATATCAGCAGGCGCACGATCGACGTTTGACACCGAAAAAAGGGGGAAACATGCAGGAAACTAAAGAAGACGCAAAGGAACGGATTGATCGCGCATATGCGCAGTTCGATCGTCGATTGGCTGGACGAGCCCAAGCGAGCGAGATGATGATGCATTCGGGGTCACTGGTGGCCAAATCGATCTTGCTCATCAATGGTGGTGCCGCGATCGCGCTCCTCGCATTCTTGGCCAATGTATTCGCCGTCAATGACTTGGACACCGATCGCGCACGTCTAATGGGGGCCTTTACGATCGCTTGTCTATTTTGCCTGGGGCGTTTTCGCGGCCGTGGTTTGCATGAGCGCGTCATTTTTTTGCCAACCAGGCCACGGTGCAGGACTATGACAGCGAGGCGCTCAGCTTCCATCCTCCGCATGTCAAAGACACACCAGCCTCGCTGCGATGGCGGAACGTCTACCGCGCATTTCTGGCAATCGCCGTCATAAGCGCCTTTGCATCAACAGCTCTTTTTGCCCGGGGGGTCATGGAAGTAGCAGCCGTGCTTTACTGAGTGCCTACAGCAGCGGCACATGGGCATCCGCTGTGGCGAGGTCCACTGTGACTACTATCCAATAGAAAAAACGCTTCGATGACTAAGAGGCTTTCTGAGATATGGCCCATTGATCCCTCCAGAGCCATAAGGTTCATTTTCCTCGCTGGAATGGCGACAACCAACGCTTGGAGGTCTGGGCCCGCGACTACGCGGCTTCAGCCGGCATCAGTTCGATCGTGATCCGCATCTACTCCCCACCCTAAAAAAGAGTGCCGCCTCCGAAGCGGATCTTACGTCGGCGTTAATACCGGTTAACCCGATGAAACTTACTGCTATTGGTGCTGAGTTAACGCGCTGGCAATCGCCAGAGCGTTACTCGGCTGGCGAAAATGAGGTAAGTCAGAATGCGATTTTTACGGAACTATTCATACCCTTTCTTTCTAACAGTAAGCGGCACCGCTGCCACTGTCTCTGATGTGCTGCAGAACCCGATCGCGGCATATATTTTGATGGCTGCATTGCTGGTCACCGCTGGTGTCGTCTTCCTCGGCGGTTATGTGAACTGGATCGATCGGGTCGTTGAAGAAGTATTGCCAGATAATCTGCGGCTCAGCTTCTCGAGGATGCCTTTTGCGGCATCGTGTCTCATTCTCGCGCTGATGCTGGGTGCCTTCACGACGCTGTCGGCAAAGGCTGCGGATGAAGGCGGCTTGATTGCCTCGAACTATCCGGAAGTCCGAGCGCTCCAGCTTCGCTTGGGTGTTGTCCAGCGGTCAGTAGACAGGATCGAGAGGAAGACCGATCAAATTCTTGATGCGACACGTCAGTGGCTTTCGATTACCGACTTCCGTGTTTGGCAACCGCTCAAAGACGTTCACATTCGGATAGAAAATCTCACTCCGTTTCTATTCACGAGCATAGCGGGTAAAATTTCCGATAACGCTAACGTCGATATTGAATTTGGGGGGTATGCTTTAGCTGCGGACAACATTCACTGGGAGAACTTCGCCCATACGGGAAGTGCTCCAGAGAGAATGATTGTGTGTCTATCTGCCAAGCGCGCAAGCGACGGTATTTGGATCGGTGAGACGAGAACCTACGTGCGCGGAAAAGAGGATAACGTTAGCATCAATTATATGTTGGAGAGCGTAGACGGGCCGAAGCAGCTCGACGCTAAAGGTTGCGAAGGATAATTTTCAATTTTGCGAAGCGCTATTGCAGAGGGTTCGCGCGCCGCAAATCTGCCCAGGGCTGTCGGCTAAGGGGTTAGGGATACGCAGCCGACGGGCGTGTAGTGGGCAGCAAGTCTTAACACTGCATAAACTTTGGTGCCCACCCCTGCTGGGGCAATCACACTGCGACTTGCCAAGCGAAGCTTCCAGGTTCGTGGCACTAATCGGGGTGGGGCGGTTCTATTCAATCGCACTGTGTCCTGCGCAAAGCTGATGCAGATGCTGGATATGCAGGAACCGTGCATCGGAAGCCTGTGCGACGAGGCACTATCGGGGTAGCGTAGCACAGAGTAAGCAACCTCGCTTATGATTCCGAGGAGTCGCATAGCCGGTTAACGGCCAGAGATGCCCAGCAATGCAGATAGGATCTGTCTGCGCTGCGCGTTGGCTATGGGCTGGTCAATGATCGCCAGAAGGTCGATATCGCTGTGCGCCGCAATCCCGTAGAGACAGGAACCATGCAGATACACGGCGAAAAGAAGTGACTGCTAGAATCGACCTCAGCGCTTCGTGAACGGAGTTGATCTGAGGAACTTGATCTATTGTATTTGCGTTCAATGCAGCCTCCCGAGGAAGTCGTTCAGGATGGGGACCATCCGACGGTCGCAGCAATGACAGGCAGCACTACGCTCTTGCCTGGAGGTTTTTAATCACGTCTGCACCAAGCTGCCGGGTATTTTTTGGTTGCGAGTTCGAGTTCAAGAGATCAACACCGATCTCTGCTGCAATCTCGCGCAACAGTGGCTTGGCTATTGGTTGAACCACCCCGTCCATCAGGACAGTAATAGTTCCGTTCTCATATTGCCGGACAAGCAGGTTCTTGTAATGCGCATCGCTCACCACCGTTAGGCTTTCGACCGGTCTGACCTGGCGGCGTTTGGAGGCTATCCTGTAAACGAAGCTGTTGGGATTGCTTCCAAAGTCTTTCAGATACTGTTCTGCTGAACAGTCGAGCAAGGTTTCCACAGATAGCCCGGCCTCATCGTCCACATTTACTCGCAGCACCATGATCCGATCAACGAGTGAAAAGGTCGAGGGATTGAAGGAAACATGGTTGCTGGACGTGATCGTTTTCACCGAGATGCGCTCGTTCTCGGCACTGATTACATCATAGCCCCGCTGCTTCGACTCGAGGGCCATTTGGCCGCGGGTGATCATGGCCGCATACAGTTCGCCAATTCGGCCGGTCAGATGGTTCAGCTCAGCCGGGGCCACACCCCAACTCAGTTCCTTTTCAAACCAAGACAGAGCTTCTGCCAGCGACTGGATGATCTGCGTCTGTGTCAGCGCCAAGGGTCTTCTCCCGTCTCCTGCAGCCGAGCGTCATTGAGAAACGTATCCCAGCAGCGCCTCGCGGGGAAGTGGCGGGGTTGTGCCGCGTCAGCGTGTGCCTGATCACACGGGCGTCACAAGTCCTTGCCCCATAAGGCCTTGTAATATTGGATAAATTTCTGGGAATCCGTGTTCGGAGGGCAGCACTCTATCCAGCTGAGCTACGGGTGCCTGTTCCAGCGCATCGCCGGAAGCCGAACAGCCGCCTTCATAACCTAAGCCTCCCCATGCATCAATGGAGAATGTGCGTTTCTCCCAAGGCAGAGGTCACAGGTTCGAAGCCTGTCGGGTGCGCGACGGAGGCCGTGATGGGAGTGGCGGGCTTGTGGCGGTTGTGTGCCGGAGATTAGCGACCACCGTCTGGATGGTGGGCCACCAGTGACGAGGTGCGAATGGCGTTCTCTCGGCCCCTGGAGGTGACGCCTGGTGGCTTTGTCTAACTCGGGCTCTGTGGAAGCAGTGCGCCCCCTTTTGAAGCAAGAAGAGACGGCACCTCATCGGCTGCTACGGGACGACTGAACAGGAAGCCTTGCCCGATCGTGCAATTGCGTGCACGAAGATAGCGGCACTCTTCGGGGGTTTCTATTCCCTCGGCAACGGTTTGCATTCCCAAGCGCCGCGCCATCTGGATAACCGCATCGATGACAGCAGTTGCCTTCGGATCTTTCTCATCGATCTGCTCGATGAATGACTTGTCAATCTTGATCACGTCGACTGGAAACTGCTGCAGATGCGATAGCGAGGCGTAACCGGTGCCGAAGTCGTCGAGTGCGACCATCACTCCAAGCGTCCTCAGTTCCTCAAGCATCCGGGATACTTCGGGGCCAAGCTCGCCGATCAGCACGGTCTCGGTCACCTCAATGTCAATCTGCGAAAGGCTTTGCTGGTTCGCTTCGGCATGGAACTTCAATCGTTCGGCCAAGCCACTCTGCCGGAAGTCACCGGCAGAGACATTGACCGCGATGCGGCCTGGATCAATCCCTGCCTGCCGCCAGCGGGCAATATCGGCGAACACGCGGGCGAACATGCGATCGGTAAGTTGGACCGTAATGTCGGCATCCGAAAAAGCGGCGGCGATCTCGGACGGAGGAAGGATATGAAGGTTCTCGCCACGGATCCGCAAAAGTGCTTCCCAGCCCATGATACGGCCTGTGCGGAAATCGATCTTAGGCTGATAGAATGGAACTACCCGGTCCTCTTCCAGCGCTTGCCTCGCTGCTGTGAGCATCCCGGATCGTCGGTCCGACGCGTCCTTCAAGGATGGGGTGAACTCGAGGATCGTTCCGGGAAGTTCTTCTTTTGCAGCGTAGAGGGCCAAATCTGCAGCGATCAGGAGTTCTGCGGGATCATCACTGTCGCGCGGCCAGATCGCTACTCCGGCGCAATAGCTAATGGGAACTCGCATGTTGCGAAACTCAATCGGCTTGCCCAAGCTCTCCCTGATTTTATCTACATGATCCTTGTAGGCATCCGCTTCTGGAAGATCGGGTAGGATGACTGCGAACTCGTCGCCTCCCAATCGCGCTACAGTCACCTCACCTGGAAGGGCCTCCGTCAAACGCCTCGCTGTCTCCTCCAATACTCTGTCACCGGCCACATGTCCGAGCGTATCGTTCAACTCCTTGAAGTTGTTCAGGTCCAGCACCATCACGGCAACAAACCGCCCGCTCTGGCGGGCCGCATCGATGGCTACCCGCTTGTGCTTCCGGTATAGCGCGCGATTTGGCAGTTTCGTGAGCGAGTCATGATAAGCCGCCCAATTGAGCTCGGCTTCCGCCTTCTTCTGCTGGGTAATGTCGAGCATTGACCCGACAAGACGGACGGACTGGCCTTCCTCGTTGCGAACGATGACGCAGCGTGACCTCACATCGATCCAGTCTCCGGAAGCCACCAAGAACCTGTATTCCTCGTGCCAGAAGTCGGCACCGCTCTCCAAAGCTCTTGCCTGGCTGGCAAGAACCCGCTTGCGGTCGTCGGGATGGATATGATCAAGCCACCAATTAAGCTCTGTTTCATGCTCCAGTTCGGGAAAGCCTAGAACCTTCTCGTAAGCCCCTCCCCACTTGGCCCGCTCGCGCTCGAAAGACCAGTCCCAGATGACATCGTTCGCAGCAAGAGAGGCCAGGCGATAACGTTCTTCGCTGGCTCGAAGAGCCGTTTCAGCGATCACGTGTTCGTGGATGTCTTCGAGGCTGCCATACCAGGCCAGAATATTTCCATTCTCATCCTTCCGCGGCCGGGCACGCGCGCGAAACCATCTGTAGGACCCATCGGCGAGTCGAATCCGGTAACGCGTGTCCGCACGTTCACCATCACCCGTCGTGACCGCTTCTTGCCATCGCGCTTTCACAACCGGCAAGTCGTCCGGATGAATCACGCTGGCCCAATTCTCACCAACTCCCTGTTCGTGTGGAATGCCTGTAAGCTCGCCCCACAATGGAGCGAGCTCCGTCACGCGACCGGCCCTGTCAGCCAACCAGGCGATCTGTGGATTGAGTTCAACGTAGGCGCGATGATGATCTTGCGTTTCCTGCAGCGCTTCGAGTGCAGAAATCAACCGCTGCTGCTTCTCAGCAGTTAGCCGTGAAGCACGTTCCGACTGCCAGGTGTAGGTAACAGCCGCGCCGAGAAGAACCAGAAATACGGCAACAACGACAGCCGCCAGTTCGTCGGCAGACGCAATCATCCCAGCGCCGTGCTCGAGTTCGCCCCCCGGAACGATCGTTACACCTGACATGGCCGTGAAATGAAGGGACACGACCGCCGTGAATAGTGCAATCGCAGCGGGCCACGCTAGAATTTGTTCTTTCCAGCTGACGAGAAGATGCCCTGCAAGAACACCGAAGCCAATTCCCAATGCGACGGCAAGCGCATTTGTTATTGGGTCATGGACGATGCTCCCGGGAATCCAAAGAGCTTGCATATCCATATAATGCGCGACAGCTATGCCCACGCCTAAGATCACGCCCGTGGCCACGCCGCGCTCGCGCCACAGAAGCCCGAACGCCCCTCCCGCCAGGGTTACGCCGACCGACATGAGTAGCGCGAAAGAGGCGTCGACAAGATCAAAACGGATGCCGAGATCTCTTCTGTAGCCCAGCATGGCTGCGAAGTGTGTTGCCCACACACCCAGGCCCGTTACCAATCCAGCGAGGAGAAGCCAATTTAGCCGGTTTCGATGAACCACTTGCTTTAGGCTATATTGTGCAATAGCCGCCCCCGTCAGGCTCCCGATCGCACAAATGCCGATTGCTAGCGCCACATAGCGCAAATCGTGATCATGGACTACGGTCTCATATAAGCTCGGCATTTGTTATACCTACCACGCACCGGATGTCGTTGGCGATCGTTCAGAGCAACGACCAACGATGCTAACAACGGCGTCGGTCACAGGTTTGAATCCTGTCAGGTGCGCAATGCCGGCCGTGCCGGAATGTGACCGGTGGCTAACCATTCGTCCTGATGCTGTCGTTATGAAATGATGAACAAGACTAGTCCGGTTTGGTAATCGGTTCCAATGTTCTGGATCTACGCTTGGCGAGAAACTCTTTAATACGACCACCGTATTTGGGATCATCTTGTAAGCTCGCAAGGAGACGCATCATCTCTTCATGAGATATCCCCCGACGCAAGAGTTTGTTGGCATACATTCCTCCTTTGAAATGCACGCCACGGATCTTTGCATTCTTTGATCCAATCAGTGAGACGAGTATGCGGGCACGTGCAAGCTCTGCAGGCGATGGGCTTTCGACGGGACGCTCTAGTCGAGGAACAGCTAGTGGCCTTTGCGTGAGGTTCGAGGGCGCGTAGGAAACACCTGCCGCGGCCTGCCTGCTGACAGGTGTCGTAGCGATCTTGGACCAAATTGTCTTCATTTTTCCTCCCCGCCGAAACCTCTAAGAAGCGAAGGATGCTCAAGTGGGGGCCTTTTCGCAAGCTTCTTCGCGCAATCGATGAACTGGCTGAAGAGAGTTCGGTGTCTTGCGGACGACGATCGGCCGACTGATGAGCTGCCCCCTTCCCATTTCTTCACAAGCTAGCCTAGGTTGGTCACAAGTGACGAATCAAGAGAATGCAAGCTCATGCTCACAGGTGAAATTCGCTCTAAGGTTGATCAGGTCTGGAATGCGTTTTGGGCAGGCGGGATAGCCAATCCTCTCGAGGTGATCGAGCAGATCACCTATCTGCTGTTCATGCGGGGCCTGGACGACATCCAGACGCGTGAAGAGAACAAAGCCAATATGCTTGGCAAAGCGATAGAGCGGGTGATCTTTCCGGAAGGTGTCTATCGCACGGTGCGTGATGATGAGACCGGTGAGATCAAGGAAGAGATCACCTACGCCATGCTTCGCTGGTCGCGCTTCAAGAACGATGATCCGGCGCGCATGTTCTTTATTATCTCGGAGAACGTCTTTCCGTTCTTGCGTGAAATGGCAGAGAAAGGCACTGCGCACGCCGAGCATATGAAAGGTGCCCGCTTCACCATTCCCACGCCTGGGCTGCTTGCCAGGGTGGTCGACATGCTGGCGGAGATCCCCCTGGAGGATCGCGACACCAAGGGCGATCTCTACGAATACATGCTCGGCAAAATCGCGTCAGCCGGGCAGAACGGCCAGTTCCGCACGCCGCGCCACATCATCAAGCTGATGGTCGAACTAACGCAGCCGACGCCGCAGGATGTAATCTGTGATCCGGCCAGCGGCACATGCGGCTTTCTCGTTGCGGCAGGCGAATACCTGCGCGAGCACCACAAAGGTCTGTTCCGTGACGCCGAGCTGAACCGCCACTTTCATCACGGCATGTTTCACGGCTACGATTTCGACCAGACCATGCTGCGCATCGGCTCGATGAACATGCAGTTGCACGGCGTCGAGGGTGCCGACATCCGCTATCGGGATTCGCTGTCCTCCAGCCATGGAGATGATGCCGACAAGTTTTCGCTGATCCTCGCCAATCCACCCTTCGCGGGTTCGCTGGATTATGAGACAACCGCCAACGACCTGCTCGCCATCGTCAAGACCAAGAAGACCGAGCTCCTGTTCATGGCGCTGTTCCTGAAGCTCTTGAAGCCAGGTGGCCGCGCGGCGGTGATCGTGCCGGATGGCGTGCTGTTCGGTTCGTCGAAGGCGCACAAGGCTATCCGCAAGATGCTGGTGGACGACCACAAGCTTGATGGCATCGTCAAGCTGCCGTCAGGGGTGTTCAAGCCCTACGCTGGAGTGTCGACAGCCATCGTCTTCTTCACCAAAACCAATTCCGGCGGCACGGATCACGTCTGGTTCTACGATCTGCAGGCCGACGGCATGAGCCTCGATGACAAGCGGCAGATGCTGGTGCCGGAGGAAAAATTCGGCCCGGTGCCGAAGAAAAAGCTCGGCGAAGACGAGCACGCGAAGAACAATCTGCCCGATGTCGTCGCCCGCTGGGCGAACCGCACCGGCACAGAGCGCGACAACCCGCGCACCGGCCAGAGTTTTACGGTGACGCGCGAAGAAATCGCCGCCGCTGATTATGACCTGTCGCTCAATCGCTACAAGGAAGTGGTGCATGAGGCAGCGGAACACAAGCCGCCGAAAGAGATCATTGCTGAGCTGCTAAAACTGGAGGACGAGATTGCCGAGGGGCTGAAAGAGCTGGAGGCGATGTTGTGACTGTCGTTGCAGTTGGAGATATTGCCGAGCAGCTGCGTGGCGTATCCTATTCAAAGGCCGACGCAACTACGCAGGAAGAAGCGGGCCTTGTTCCGGTCCTTCGAGCTAACAACATTTCTGAGAATGGGCTTACCTTCGACAATCTAGTCTACGTGCCTAAGAAGTATGTGCGTCCGCACCAATATCTCAAGCAAGGCGACGTCGTCATCGCGGCCTCAAGTGGGAGCCTCGATGTCGTCGGAAAGGCGGGCGACCTGAGAAAAGATTTTCACGGGTCATTTGGCGCCTTCTGCAAGGTGCTTCGCCCCAATCAGAAAAAGGTAGATCCAGTTTATTTCTCTCATTTTTTCAAGACAGCCACCTACCGCGGCAAAATATCAAGTCTGGCGGCGGGCGCGAATATCAACAACCTGAAGAATGAGCACCTCGACGACCTCCTGATCCCCCTCCCGTCCCTCGACGAGCAGAAGCGGATTGCGGCGATCCTGGATAAGGCCGATCAGCTGCGCCAGAAGCGCCGCCAGGCCATCGCGCTGCTCGACAGCCTCACCCAGTCGATCTACCTGGAGATGTTTGGTGAACCCGCTTCCCAACCATGGGCTATGGCAACGATCGGTGAAATCGCAATAGATATAAGAACCGGTCCATTTGGCAGTCAATTGCTGCACTCGGAATTTGTCGACGATGGGATTGCCGTTTTGGGGATCGACAACGCTGTCAATAATCGTTTCGAATGGGGAAAGGCTCGCTTCATCACCAAGGACAAGTATCGGCAGCTATCACGATACACTGTTAAGCCGGATGATGTGCTGATCACCATTATGGGCACCTGCGGTCGCTGTGCTGTGGTGCCACATGATATTCCCATAGCGATCAATACCAAGCATCTGTGCTGTATCACTCTGGACAGAAGTCGGGTGCTGCCGCAATACTTGCATGCCTGCTTCCTGAACGATCCAGGCGTGCTACGGCAGCTAGGCGTTCAAGCGAAAGGCGCTGTAATGCCGGGGCTTAATATGGGAATCATCAAGTCGTTGAACATTCCAATTCCATCGATCGCGCTTCAGCAGATTTTTGAACAGAGATTGTCCGCTTTATCTCAGCATTTGATTGCTGCTGAGATGGCCGCGGGTCAGTCTGACGAGCTCTTTTCCTCTCTCCAACACCGCGCCTTCGCTGGTCAGCTGTGAGGCTCGAGTATGATTGGGACTTATAAGCTAATACTGCCCGCACCTATGCTGCAGCGTGGCTTCTGGCTGTATGCTTGGCGCGTCATAAGCCCGTCAGACGATGAGCTGGTCTACGTGGGTCGGACGGGAGACAATTCCAGCCCTAATGCGTCCCCTGCGTATATCCGGATGGGCCAACATCTCGGCTCGGCCAAGACGCAGAACGCGCTTCGTAAGCACCTCCTCCAACGGAATATAGCGCCAGAGACGTGTCGTCAGTTTGAGCTTGTGGCTCACGGGCCGATTTATCCGGAGATCGAGAAGCCCGTAGATTTTAGCCATGAGGACAAGCTGTTACGTGTCGAATTAATGGAGAAGCACGTTCCACTTCGAAATATCGTTGGAGCGATGGAAAAGCAGTTGGCGGAAGATCTCGCTGCCGCTGGCTATCATGTTCTCAATACTGTCAAATGGTCCCACGATCTTGATCCGGAGCTTTGGAAGCCGGTTCGTGAAGCATTCGCTGAACATTTCGAACTGCTTCGGGGCTAAGGCATGTCCAACTTCACCTTCCTCGCAGCCGAATTTCCGGAAATCTTCGACAGCGCGAAGCGGACGGAGGGGTTGGTGCAAGGTGATCCACGGGCAGCGGCATTTTATGCGCGCCGCACTGTAGAACTCGCCGTGCAATGGGCCTACAAGCACGATCCCGATCTGAAATTTCCCTATCAGAGCAACATTTCGGCGCTAATCCACGAGCCAAGCTTTCAAAAGCTTGCCGGTCAGGCGGTGTTTGCCAAGGCGCGGATCATCATCAAGATCGGCAACCAGGCCGTTCATGAAAGCCGCGAAACGAAGCCCACCGAAGCGGCGAACGTGGTGCGTGAGCTGTTCCATTTTTGCTTCTGGCTGGCGCGCACTTATGCACGCAAGGAACGCCCCACCGACGATCTCGCCTTCGATCCCGCGCATCTCAGCCGTAAAAACGATGTGGTGAAGCGCGCCTTCGTCGAACTCACCCGCATGAAGGCCGAGATGCAAGCGAAGGATGCGGCCTTCGAGGCGATGCTGCGCGACAAGGCTGATCTGGACGCAGAGCTGAAACGCCTGCGCGCCAAAGTGGCTGCTGCACGCCGCGAGAACGAGGCGCGCCCTGACGATCACGACTATTCCGAAGCTCAGACTCGCGATCTCTATATCGACCTGCTCTTGAAGGAAGCAGGCTGGAAGCTCGACAGCCCGCGCGACCGTGAGTTTCCAGTCGAAGGCATGCCAAACAATGAAGGAAAGGGTTTTGTCGATTATGTGCTGTGGGGCGACGACGGCAAGCCGCTGGCGCTGATAGAGGCCAAGCGCACCAAGCGTGACCCACGCGCCGGTCAGCAGCAAGCCAAGCTCTATGCCGAGTGCCTTGAGAAGCAGTTCGGCCAGCGACCGGTGATCTTCACCTCCAACGGTTACGAACACTGGATCTGGGACGACACCGCCTATCCGCAGCGTGCCGTCTCCGGTTTCTACAAGAAAGACGAACTGGCGCTGATGATCCAGCGGCGGACCAGCCGCAAGCCAATCTCTGGCCTGCCGATCAACAAGCACATCGCTGGTCGTTACTACCAGACCCGCGCCATCTCCCGCGTCGCCGAGACTTTCGAGACGCACAAGCAGCGTAAGAGCCTGTTGGTGATGGCGACTGGTTCAGGCAAGACGCGCACGGTGATCGCCCTGGTCGATCTGCTGATGCGTGCCGGTTGGGTCAAGCGCGTGCTGTTTCTCGCCGACCGCGTTGCGCTGGTGAACCAGGCGCTGCGTGAGTTCAAGCGGCAACTGCCCGAAACCTCGCCAGTTAACCTCGTGACGGAAAAGAATGCAGAGGGTCGCGTCTTCCTCTCTACCTATCCGACAATGATGAACCTGATCGATGAGCGGAAAAGTGGCGAGGCACGTTTCGGCCCTGGTCACTTCGATCTCGTCATCATCGATGAGGCGCATCGGTCAGTCTATCAGCGCTACGGCGCGATCTTCGACTATTTCGACAGCCTACTGGTTGGTCTCACAGCAACGCCGAGGGAAGAGATCGATCGCAACACATACGGCCTGTTCGACCTTGAGGATGGGGTGCCGACTGACGCCTATTCACTCGAAAAGGCGGTGGAGGACGAATATCTCGTGCCGCCGCACTCCGTCTCCGTGCCGCTCAAATTCCAGCGTGAGGGTATCCGCTACGACGATCTCTCCGACGAGGAAAAAGAGCAGTGGGACATGCTGGAGTGGGACGAAGAAGGCGATCCGCCTGACAGCGTGAATGCCGAAGCCGTCAACAAGTGGCTGTTCAACGCTGATACGGTCGACAAGGTTCTCGCCCATGTGATGACGGAAGGACTGAAGGTTGCTGGTGGCGACAGGCTTGGCAAGACTATCATCTTCGCCAAGAACCAGGCGCATGTAGAATTCATCGAAGAGCGTTTCAATCGTGCCTATCCGCATCTTGCCGGCCATTTCGCCCGCGTTATCACCTTCAAGACGGAATATGCCCAGAGCCTGATCGATAATTTTTCGAAGAAGGATGCAAACCCGCACATCGCGATCTCTGTCGACATGCTCGACACCGGCATTGACGTGCCGGAAGTGGTCAATCTGGTTTTGTTCAAGCTCATTCGCTCGAAGACAAAGTTCTGGCAGATCATCGGTCGCGGCACCCGGCTGTGTCCGGATCTCTTTGGCCCAGGCGAGCACAAAGAATTCTTCCGCGTCTTCGACTACTGCCAGAACCTCGAGTTCTTCAATCAGAACCCGAAACCTGACGAGGGTCGCAACGCAAAGAGCTTGAACGAACGGCTGTTTGCTGCCCGGTTTGACCTGGTGCGTGCTCTTGATGAGAAGGCCAAGCTTGGCGTCACCGGCATGTCTGACACCAATCAGGATGGTTACGACGCCGGAGAGGGCAAGCCGCTCGACGAGAAAACCATCCGCCACGACGCGCTGGATACGCTGCGGACTTATGTTGCAGCCATGAATCTCGATAACTTCATCGTGCGCGGCAAGCGGCGCGCGGTGGAGAAATACAAAGACGCTGGTGCCTGGAGCGACCTGACGGACGAAGTGCGCGACGAACTGCTCGACGAGGTCGCCCCACTGCCGAGCCAAGTGAAAGGAGAGCCGGAAGAAGCGAAGCGCTTCGACCTCCTGATCTTCAATCTCCAGTTGGCGCTGTTGAAGGGTTCGAAAAACTTCGACCGACTGAAGAAGCAACTGCTCGAGATCGCCTCGGCTCTAGACGAGCAGACCGCTATCCCGATCATCGCGGCCCAGCATCCGCTCATCCTCGACATTCTTTCCGACCCCTGGTGGGAAGGTATCACTGTGCCGCTTCTCGAGCTGGTGCGTCTGAGGCTTCGCGGCCTCGTTCAACATATCGAGAAGGGCAAACGCAAAATCGTTTACACCGACTTCGAGGACGAGCTTGGTGTAGGCGCGGAAATCGATCTGCCGGAGGTGGGTGAGGTTGATTTCGCGCGGTTCAAGCGCAAGGCACGGCATTTCCTGCGCGAGCACGAAGATCATATCGTCATCGCCAAGCTGCGTCATGGCAAGCCGCTGACGAAGACCGACATCGCTGAACTTCAGTCGATGCTGCTGTCGGCCGGGATTGGCGACCAGAAACACCTGGAGAAGGCCACCGAAGTTGCCAGCGGATTTGGTGCCTTTGTGCGAACGCTGATCGGACTCGACCGCTCGGCAGTTGCGGAAGCGTTTTCAGACTTCATTGCCGACAGCGGGGCTACCGCTGATCAAATCGAGTTCCTCGACATGGTGATCGAGCATCTTACCGAGAAAGGCGTAATGGATCCGGGTCTGCTCTATGAAAGCCCATTCATCGACGTGGCTCCAGAAGGGCCGCAACAGGTGTTCGAGATAGAGAGAGCCAAGAAGCTGGTTCAGCTTATTCGTGGGTTTAACGATTCGGCGGCTGCTGGTTAGCTCGCAGCACTCTACGCCATGCTCTCTTTGCCTCAGGGAAGCTCCCTAGCGAGCGTTTGCGGTCCAGATGCTCTCTGTGCGCTCTTCGGCATTGGTCGTCCCGGTGAGCTTCTCTCGGCATGCGAACCGTCAGCTACCTCACTGTGTTCGCTATCTGGTTTATGGGCAGCCAGCTCAGCCATTGCCAGGGTATGCGCAGGTCGTCTGACCTTCTTGCGGTAAAGGTCACTATCAGTGCGAGACATGATCTCGCGAAAGCTGGTTCCAGGTTGACATTGTTGTGCCCCTACGGAGATCGATAACGGGACGTTTTTCAGCCCACTTCTGGTGCGGAACTCCTGAGCTGCAATCATGTTTATTTCACCAGAAAGCTGTTCTGCTTCCTTCACCCGAGCGTGCGGGACAAAGGCGCAAAACTCATCTCCACCTATACGTGCTATAAGGCACCCGTCTCCCATAACTGCCGAAAGGGCGGAGGCAGTGGCCATAATAGCGTCATCGCCGATAAGATGACCATGTCGGTCGTTGATCTGCTTGAGGTAGTCAACGTCGGCCAGAATGAACTTGCCGCCTGACCGGTGCCTCATGGCGCTATCAAATTGAGCTTCGAAGCTGCGTCGGTTCAACAAGCCGGTTAATGGATCCGTATTGGCTTGTTTTGCAAGGTCCTGGGCTTCTTTCAAGAGTTTCGTGTAGGCGGCTTCCAGCCTCTCCAGCCATGAGAATACCACAACGGAAATCGGGAAAGCGATGACAAGCGGCAGGATTGTTCGAACCAAGATCGTGATGTTGTCGGATTTTACGCCCGCTAAAAGCCGAATTCCCGTGGAAATCGTGATCGACATTGTCGCGACGACCAATGTGATAATGGCTGCCCGCTTCAGCACGAACCGTGAAGGAAATTTCACTGCCCTGACCCACCCCGATCGCATTGGCATAGTAACGCAAGCTGTTCTGACAGTGCAGAGGCGAGAAGTCCAGCGGTGCTGTCCATGTGGAGATGCTCTGGTTGACTCAGGGAAGCTCACTGGCGAGCGTTTGCAGTCCGGATGCTCTCAGAATGCTGGAGCGCCACCGATCGCGCCAGTGGGCTTCTGTGACTCAAATGGAGCAGCTGGTCGCAAGCATCGGCGGCGCGGCGCAGCGGCATGCTTTGATTGGCTCAGGGGAGCTCACTGGCGCGCGTTTAGGACCGGAATGATCTTGGTGAGCAGATTTATAGCCGAGCGCGCCGGTGAACTTCCCTGCATGTTGCAGATTGCTTTCTTAAATCCCCTCGGCTCGCCCAGAGGATGAAGCCTCTCGCGTCTTTTTTTCTAAACGACGACGACGTTGCGCTTCACGTTTCTGCTCTTTCTTGTATGCCGCACGCTCCGCATCGGTCATGTGATCGAGTTTCCTGTATGGCCGAACCGGACTGCCCTTCTTGTCCGCGTATCTTTTACGCTCGCATTCGGCACGGCGTTCTGCACGGGCCTTCGGGTCGCTGAGAATACGCCGCACTTCTCGCCCCTGCTCTTTCCAAATTCGAGCGCGATATTCGCGGCGTTCTTCGGCGGCTAAAACTTCCTTGTATCTTTCGTATTGCTGTTGCCCAATTTCGCCCCCGATGCCGTATCTCTGCGCTGCCTTCTTAATAAGGTTCTTGCGCGCTTGGCTTGCTTCTGGTCGTTGCGCAGGTGTGTGCTCCGGGTGGGCGTCAAATATCGCGTCCAGATCGGCTATTATATAAGCTGCCCTGTTGTCGCCGTGCCCTATTTCTATCTCGATGATGGGGGTGTCTTCCGCTCGTTCGAGGTTACGCAGTGCCCGCTTAACGAAGTCATCATCGGACATCCGGATTTCGCCTAGTTTGTTCGCTTCTGTGTTCGTCATATTCTGCTCACTCGTTCTAATGTTTGTATTTTAAGTTCAGTGATCCGTTGCCGGAGAATGGTTTTGGTAAATGATGAAGCGTTTTTCTTGCGAGCTTCCCTTATAAGTATAGTATATAGTAAAAAAGATATATAATAGCCGAAACAAGCAAGAAAAAAGCTTCATAGCTAGGGATAAACTTCTCCGGCCTAAGTTGACGCAACGCGTCATAAACTGATCTACACTCCGGCACTCGGGCCTTCGGCCCTCCCTGCGCGGCCCTTCGGGCCTTGCCGGCGCGCTTCGCACGCCGGATCAGGCTTTTAGTTTGTTCCGGGAATTCCCGGAATGAACCCGAACCATCTAGCTCTTACCGATTAGGATCCTCCGGCACATTCAGGGCCTGCGCCGTCTCATCCTCATGACGAAGAAAAATGGCCCCGAGATACAGTTCCTGGATGACTGCCCAGGACAAGCCATGCGGGACGCTCATGCTTCCTGCGGCGCGGGTCTGCTCGTGCGTATGCTTTGATTGACGCAAGGAAGCTCGCTGGCGCGCGTCTTGACGTCGGACGATAAAGTTATCAAACCCGACAACGAAGCGAGCCTGTGAGCTTCCCCGACGGGCTGATGATCGCATGGTAGCCCGTCAGCCGTCACTTCAAGCCGCGTCGATGATCTCACCGGTTTTCGGATCGACATCAAGAATCTCATCATCGAAGCCCGATGCACGGTCTCGTTCACGCTGCGCCACCCAATCATCATTGTCCGGCTGAAGCGGGCCACGTTCCTGCGCCTCGCTCCCACCTGGCTTGATCATGTTCAGGAAGGACAGCCCGAGCTCATCGAACTGGAGGCGCTCAGCGCGCTGCCGTTCATCCATCGCCGCCAGGCGCATGCATACTTTCATCGCCTCGGCCGTGCGACGATCAAAGTCGCGCCGGATCCCGGCGTAGACTTGCTTCTTTCGATCTTGAAGCACCGAAATCTGGTCATCAAGCACTGAAATCTCGTCATGCCAGGCGCTGACGTGTTTTGCTGTAACGTTCTTCATTCGAACCCCCATTTGGTTGACTTGAAGCTGTATAGCGGCGAGCCGACGAAATGCTGGTCGATTCTGAAATTTATTTTTGCCTCGTGCGCGGTGCGCCATACGCGCGCGAACATGATCCGGTATACCTACGCGCGAGCTGAGCCAGAGCCGTTGGGCCTTACGCGTATGCGCGCAGCGCACCGCGCGCGTATGAAGGCATTTCCGTAGATGAATCTACTCCCAGCGACATAAGGGTCTGGCGAAGTCATCGGCATGATTGTAGATGCTTCTACGGCATGAAGGAGAAACTCATGGCGGGAAAACAGAAGCGAGATAACGCATATTATGAGAAGCAGCTGCAAAAGCTACACCCCAGCATCCATGCAGATTATCTTGCCGGGAAATATCCATCGCTGAACCAGGCTCTGCATGTTGCAGGAATTAGAAAGCCCCGGACCAGACTATCGGAGCTGAAGAACGCTTGGGAGAAAGCGCAGCCGACAGAGCAACGACAGTTTCTGCAGTGGCTACAGAAGCAGGGAGCGCTACGGACACCTCTCTCCGGACCCGTCTCATCGAACTCGGTTGTTGCTGCGGATCGCAGGCTTGAAAGCTGGGCAATCGCCCGGATCGACGAGATCATGACGAAGCTGAACCTGATGATGGGTGATGTGATGCACCAGATGGGCTTCAAAAAGCTGAACCCGTCGCTTGGTAATGCCATGAGACATGGAAGCAAACTGAGCCCGGAGGTGATCGCCGCCCTTGAGATATGGCTCAAGGACAACGAGAACGCGTGAGGCGGAAACGTAGATGCATCTACTTGCGCGGTGCAGTTTCTGGAGCATCGACGCGTCCACTCAGCGGGTGGCTCGGGAAAAGCCGATCACCGGAATACCTGCCGAATTGGCGAATTTCAGATCATCATGATTATGGAAAAACTATCCGGATCGACCCGCAAACTATTCACGTTTAACGGCCAACCCCTTTTTGCCCTTAGCTTTGTCTAAGCGAGAGCCAGGCGAGCTCTTCTCCCGTTACAGTTCAGTTCGATACCGCAATCGTGTAGGGATTCGCAGGTTGCGGAGACCAGAAAAAGCATTTTGGCGCGCTTTTATGTAAACTTAGTGTAAACTTTCTCAACTGTTCCGCCAGTTGATGAGACAGATTCCGGTTGCGGATGTAAACTTTGGACTACAAGCTGCAAACCTGAGGATGGGTGGATAGAACCACGAATACTACCGGCACCAGAATGCATCCGGATCAGCAGAACGCTTTTTTTCTAGGACTTCGCTCCTGGGCAACCCTGACGTAGGCGCTGGACTGAAATCAGCCCAGTCGACTAACGAGATCTTCGGCGCGCAAGTGGCTGTAACGTTGGAGCATACGAAGCTCTTTGTGTCCGGAGACGGTCGCGACCTCGATCACGTTCCAACCTTTTTCAAGTAAGCGTGTTACGGCTTCATGGCGGAGGTCATGAAAGCGGAGATCAGGCGAGCCAGCTCTCTCGCGCAGATGCTGCCACGCTTGCTCAACGGCACTCTTGCTCGTGTTGAAGACCTTATCGCTGGTTGCAGTGTCTTTCAGTCCCAGAAGAACAGACACAGCGCGCGTTGAGAGTGGCACGTCCCGGCTATCACCATTTTTCGTGAGCGGCAGATGCGCGAGGCGTCGCTCCAGGTCAACGTTGTCCCACGTTAGACCCAGAAGCTCGCCCTGGCGCATCGCTGTTTCGAGTGCGACAATGATCAGCGGACGCATGAGCGGGTTGCGACCAGTGTCAGCAGCTTCAAGCAGGCGCTCTTCTTCTCCGGGCTGCAGTCTGCGATCTCGGCCACGCGGAGGCTTCGGACGACGGATCATCCGGCACGGGTTCTCGGACAGGTGAACGCCCCACTCCTTGCGTGCGATGTCGATTGCATGTCCAAGTGAGTTGAGCTCGCGAATGACAGTAGCAGGTGAGGCAACAGCCAACCGCTCATCCCGGTAGGTGGCGATGTGCTGAGGCGTCAGCGTTGCGAGCGTCCGGTGAGCGATGTCGCGCTTGAGCATCGCCTTAAGCCGGTAGACCTCGGTGGAAGCAGAACGCTTGTGCGGCGTGATCTCTTTCAGATAGCGCTCGAACAGGTCTCGCACGGTCATCTGCTCAGCCAGGCGCGTGTCCGGCAGCGAGCCGCAGCGGTCGAGTTCTGCTTCTAGATTGCGGGCCCACTTCTCGGCGTCGATTTTCGTGTCGAAGCTCTTGGCACGCGGGGGAATTCCTTTACGACGAACCTGGGCCTGCCACCGCCCTCTGAGCCGTCTGATCGTTGCCATGAAGCACCTCCTTGTTCTGTGCCTCATGATGCGTAGGACGCCCCCAAGAGGCTGCCAAGGAGCTTTCCCGGTCGGATGTGACCAGATTGTGCCGCGGCACTGAACGGCGCTGTAAGGTGCCTTCCTGAGTCGCTGTGGGGCCTTACAGGATCAACGGGTTAGGCCAGGTGATACGTGCCCGAGAGTGCTGCATTGAATAGGCAGCGGTCACAGGTTCGAATCCCGTGGGGGGTCCAGCAGCCGAAACTATGACTGAAAAAGGGAATATGGAACAGTCTGCATATCGGAATGTCGAGAAAAGGCGGCGTTTGGCGGCAAAAAGTTCGCATCGCTTACGGTCGATTAGTCGCCTTGATCCTTCGCAGTAGCCAAATTGTGCGGCTGTGGATGGCAGCTATGCGCCCTTGA
>Ga0180218_1000751_pt1 | contig 24826 bp, 30 predicted proteins | sample eDN3rd37CKraftBY_FD_151334 | JGI IMG/M metagenome (GOLD analysis project Ga0180218, IMG submission 151334) | Enriched backyard soil microbial communities from Emeryville, California, USA - eDNA 3rd pass 37_C Kraft BY (version 2) (version 2) | ecosystem: Environmental > Terrestrial > Soil >...
CTGAGCGGCACCGATGCTCACCGCGGAGCCGCCTGTCCGGGTACCACCGTGATCTGAGGAACCCCCGCGGTATCGCCGATCGTGGCGTCGACCCCGTAGACCTCCGCGAGCAGCTCGACGGTCAGGACCTCACGCGGGGCACCGACGGCGACCACCTGCCCGCGATCGAGCACGCAGATGCGGTCGCAATAGGCGGCGGCGAGATTGAGGTCGTGCAGCGCCGCGATGACCGTCGATCCGGTGGCACGCAGAAGGCGCAGCGTGTCGTGTTGATGACGCAGATCCAGATGATTCGTCGGCTCGTCCAACACGATGACATCGGTGTGTTGTGCCAGTGACCGCGCGATCAGCACACGTTGCTTCTGCCCACCCGAGAGCCTGCCGAACGGCGCGTGAGCCAGATCGGCGATGTCGAGCGCCGCCAGTGCCGAGGCGATGATCTCGCGGTCGGTGGCGTTGTCGGATTCGAACGAGCGTTTGTACGGCGTGCGGCCCATGGCCACGATGTCGTACACGGTGAGCTCGAAATCCGTCGTCATCTCCTGAAGTACCGCCGCGACCCGCTGTGCGGCCCGCTTACGTGGCAGCTTCCACAGATCGGCACCGTCGATCAGCACATTGCCTGCCGTGGGGCGTTGCGCGCGGTAGATGGTGCGCAGAAGAGTCGTCTTCCCGGCCCCGTTCGGGCCGACGACCGCGACCATCTCACCCGGCGCGACACGCAGCGAGACACCGTCGACGACGGGTCGGTTGCGGCGCATCGTCGACATCACCACCGAGATCCGGTGCAGCCGCACCTCCGCCGTCATGCCGGTGCCCTCCGTCGCATCAACCACAGGAAGAACGGTCCGCCCACGAGCGCGGTGAGCACACCCACAGGCAGTTCCTCGGGAGCGCCGACGGTTCTGGCCGCGATGTCGCACACCACCAGGAACGCCGCACCCAGCAACGCCACCGCGGGCAGCGCGCGCCGGTGATCCGCGCCGACAAGGAATCTCACCGCGTGCGGCATGATCAGGCCGACGAAGCCGATCGACCCGCTGACCGCGACCATCGCACCGACCATGAGGGCCACCACCACGAACATCGCCGCGCGGAAACGATGGACATCCAGTCCGAGCGAGGCCGCGGCCTCCTCCCCGGTGTAGAGCAGGTTCAGCGGCCTGGTCACCGCGAGCAGGACCACGACGCCGATCAACACCACCACGGCCGGAATCCACACCGCGCGCCAGGTCGCGCCGCCGAGACCGCCCAGCATCCACCGCAACGCGGCCTGTGCCTTGTGCGGGTCGTCGGAGGTGACGATCAGCAGGCTCGCCACCGCGGAGAGCACCTCGGCGACCGCGACGCCGGCCAGGATGAGCCGCACCGTGGTCATCCGTCCGCCGGAACGCGCAAGGAAGTACACCGCGACCAGTGCCGCGAGCGCACCGACGAACGCGGCAACCGGCAGCGTGACCAGTTGCCGCACACCGGCCCCCGCGACCAGTACGGCGACCGCCCCGACCGTCGCGCCCGAGGACACGCCGAGCAGCATCGGATCGGCGAGCGGATTGCGCACGACGGCCTGCAGAACCATCCCGCACGCAGCCAATCCGGCGCCCACGACCGCCGCGAGCACCACCCGCGGCAGGCGTGCGTCCAGCACGATCGAGGTGCGTACCGCGGGCCAGGTCTGCTCGGCCAGTGCCGGATGGATGCCGTTCAACACGATCTGCCACACCTGCCGCGGCGCGATCGGCACCGATCCGATCGCCACACCCGCGGTCATCACGAGCAGCAGGAGCACCACCAACGCGCCCACCACCAGGGCGTAGGGCAGCCGCGACCGGACCGTCACCTAGAACCGGTCCGGATGTAGTTGCCGCGCCAGCGAATCCACCGCCTTGGCCACCCGCACACCCACCACGACCGACGACAGCGGCAGCACCGCGAAACGCCGGTGCACGATCGCCGGCACGTGGGCCAGCATGGGATGGGCGGTCAGGAACGCCTTCTTCTGTTCCGCCGACTCGTCGCCGTAGTCGTAGATCAGGATCACGTCCGGTGCTCGGTCGGCGAACTGCTCGAACGACACGTCGGCCCACACCTTCTGCACGTCGTCGAAGAGATTCACCGCGCCGGCGGCCTCGATCATCTGATTGCCGATGCCTTTGCCGCCGGAGGTGAACACCGACGCCTCCCCGCTGTCGTAGACCGCGACGCGGACCGGCTCGACGCCGTTCACGGACTCTGCGGTTTCCGCGAGATCGCGATGCAGCAGGTCGAGCAGGTGTCGCGCGCGCTCCTCGACCCCGAAGATCTCTCCGATGGTGCGGATCTCCTCGTCCACGGTCGCCATCGTCGCGGGTTCTGCGCTGCAGTCCTCGATGTTGAGGTGTGTGTTGATGCCGGCGTCGGAGAGGCGTTGTCGCGCGCGACCTTCCTTGTCGTCGAACGCGCTGTCCCAGCCGCCGTAGACGAAGTCCGGTTCGACCGTCAGCAGCGCCTCGTACGACGGGTACTCGTCGGCAAGGACCGGTATGCGATCGTAGGCGCCCTGATACTCGGGCAGGATCGCGTCATCGAGGAATGAGGTGCCCACCATGGAATCCTCGAGCCCCAATGCGAGCAGTACCTCGATCGCATGCTGGTTGAGTGCGACGGCGCGGGTGGGTGGCCGCTCATAGGTGGTGGTGACGCCGCAGTTGTCCACCGTGATCGGGAATCCGGGTGCGGCAGCCTGACCGGCGTCGGACGCTGAGGTACTGGTACATCCCGACGCCACCAGCGCGATCGCCGAAACCACCGACCAGCATGCGATCGAGCGCCGCGCCGCCATGTTCTCTCCATTCCTCTCCGGGGAGATCCGCCCCAGACCCTGCGAGGTGGTGACTGCGGTGAGTGTCTGACTCTCGACGCCCCGCGGGCATCGATCACAGTGGCGGGACCGTGCCGGATTCGCACCGGCTTCCTCGATCCGCAGTCGCCTTCGGCACCGATGGTGTCATACCGCACGCCTCAGCGCGGACCCGCCATCGGCAACAACGCCATCTCGCGGGCGTTCTTGATCGCGGTCGCGACCTGCCGTTGCTGCTGCGGCGTCAAGCCGGTGACGTGGCGCGAGCGGATCTTGCCGCGCTCGCTGAGGAAGGTGCGCAGCACCGCGACATCCTTGTAGTCGATGGTGGTGACGCCGAGCGCCTCTAGCTGATTGCGCCGCGGTTTCTTGAGTTCAGTTGCGGCCGTGCGCTTTCTGGACTTCTTGACTGCCATCACCAACTCGCCTTCCGCACACCGGGCAACTCGCCGCGATGCGCCATCTCGCGCACCCGCACACGGGACAACCCGAACTTGCGCAGATGCCCGCGTGGTCGGCCGTCGACGACATCGCGGTTGCGCAACCGCACGGGACTGGAGTCGCGCGGCAGCCGTTGCAATGCGCTGACCGCGGCCGCGCGCCGCTCTGGCGAGCTGGCCGGATCACGGATGGTCCTCCTGAGTTCGGCGCGCCGTTCGGCGTAGCGCTGCACCAGTTCTCGCCGCTGCTCGTTCTTGACAATCTTCGACTTCTTCGCCATCAGCGTTCCTCGCGGAACTCGACGTGGCGGCGCAGGACCGGATCGTATTTCCTGAGCACGATGCGGTCCGGGTCGTTGCGGCGATTCTTGCGGGTGACGTACGTGTATCCGGTTCCCGCAGTGGACCGCAGCTTCACGATGGGCCGGATCTCGTTGCGAGCCATCAGACCTTCTCCCCCCGTGCACGCATTCGGGCGACGACGGCCTCGATGCCGTCACGGTCGATCACCTTGATGCCTTTTGCGCTGACCCGCAGCCGGATTCGTCGTCCCTCCGACGGCAGGTAATAGGTCTTGTTCTGGATATTGGGGTCCCAGCGTCTCGGGGTGCGTCGGTGCGAATGCGACACCGAGTTCCCGAATCCGGGGCCGCGCCCGGTCACCTGGCAGTGGGCCGACATTGACTCTCCTTCGTCGTGCGGTACCGTCGTACGATAATGACAATCGTTTTCAATAAGCAAACCGGGAGGCCCCATGCGTACGCCGGTAGTGCTGGTCGCCGGACAGGATGACGCCCGCGGAACCGGTCGGGCCGTCGTCGAGGAACTGCTCAAGGCACCTGGCACCCTGCTCGTCAGCCACACCTTCGACGGCCATGTCGTCGTCCGCACCGTGAGCAGCTCGGTCGACAGCTCTCAGTGGGTACTTGAGCTGGTGCACGGATGCGTCTCGTGCACCGTGCGTGACGATCTGCTGATCCTGCTTCGCCGTCTGCACCGGCGCGCCGACGTGACCCGCATCGTCGTGCAGATGATGCCCTGGCTCGAGCCCGAACCCGTGCGCTGGGCCATCGACAACGTGCACGTACGGGTCGGCCCGGGGTACATCGACGGGCCCGCGGCCCGCGACGTGGAGGTGGCAGCCGTGGTGACATGCGTGGACACCGCGGCGTGGCTGGAGCAGGCGCTCGGCGAGGATGAACTCGCCGACGGCCGCACGGCCGCCCAGGTGGTGGTAGGGCAGGCCGAGGTCGCCGACGTCCTCGTGCTCGGCGAACCGGAGGCAACGACACTGGCGGTGCTGCGCCGGCTCGCGCCCCGCGCACGGATCACGGTCGGGCCGGACCGCCTCGAGCTGGCCCTGGCCCACCTCGAACCGGACACCCCACGCGGACGCGCGCTCTCGCCCCGCGATTCCCTGCTGGCCGGACAACCGCCGCTGACGGCCGACGGCGAAGTACGCATCGTCGAGTTCACCGCACGGCGTCCGTTCCACCCGGTGCGGCTACATGCGGCCATCGACCTGCTGCTCGACGGCGTGGTGCGCACCCGCGGCCGCGCCTGGCTGGCCAACCGGGACGCCGAGGTCATGTGGATCGAATCAGCCGGTGGCGGACTGCGTGTCAGCACCGCTGGAAAATGGCTGGCCGCAATGAATTCCAGCGAGCTTGCCTACACGGATCCGCAGTGGCGCGCGCTGGCGGCCATCGACTGGGACCCGAGTTTCGGCGACCGGCACGTCTCGCTCGTCATGCTGGTCTGCGGCGCCCGCACCGACGACATCCTCGACGCACTGCGTGGCGCCCTGCTCACCGACGCCGAGTTCGCCCGACGACAGGAGTGGCGTCACTACCCCGACCCGTTCGGCGACTGGCACCAGGAACCGTGCGACGCCGACCAGGCTGCCCACGCCGCGCAATTCTCAGACGCTCGTCACCACCCCGACCCCCAGACAGGAGAGCAATCGTGAAACCCGGCATCCACCCCGACTACCACCCGGTGGTGTTCCAGGACGCCGCAACGGGCGCGCAGTTCCTGACGCGCTCGACGGCCACCAGCACCCGCACCATCGAATGGCCCACCCCCAGCGGGCCGAAGACCTACCCGCTGATCGTGGTCGACGTCACCAGCGATTCGCATCCGTTCTGGACCGGATCGGCACGGCACATCGACTCCGCGGGTCAGGTGGAGAAGTTCCGGCGTCGCTACGGATGACGGTCCACCTTAGGGTGGGGCCATGCGGCTCAAACCCGGCAGGCCAGATCTGGCCGACCACGCGCGGTTCTGCGACGCGCCCACGGCCACACCGGATTCCCCGGTCACCGTCACGTGGGCCGGTGTCACCACGCTTTTGGTCGACGACGGTGCGTCGGCGCTGCTGACCGACGGGTTCTTCAGCCGCCCCGGCCTGCTCACCGTTGGCCTGCGCCCGCTCGCGCCGAACGTGCCGCGGATCGACGGCTGCCTGGCCCGGTTGGGTGTGGACCGGCTCGCCGCGGTGCTGCCCGTGCACACCCACTTCGATCACGCCATGGACTCCGCCGTCGTCGCCGAACGCACCGGAGCGGCGCTGGTCGGTGGATCCTCGGCGGCGCAGATCGGCATCGGCGGCGGTCTGCCCGACGACCGGATCGTCACCGTCACCCCGGGTGAACCTGTAGCCATGGAGGCCTACGACGTCACGCTGTTCGTCTCCGAGCACTGCCCGCCGGACCGGTTCCCCGGCGTCATCACCGAGCCCGTGGTGCCCCCGGCCAAGGCGTCGGCGTACAAGTGCGGTGAGGCGTGGTCGACGCTCGTGCACCACCGCCCGAGCGACCGTCGCGTGCTGATCGTCGGCAGCGCGGGCGCGGTTCCCGGCGCGCTGGCCGGGCAGCGCGCCGACGTCGTGTACCTGGGAGTCGGGCAGCTGGGACGGCAGCCCGAGCGCTACCTCACCGACTACTGGACGCAGACCGTGCGCACCGTCGGCGCGCGCCGCGTGGTGCTGATCCACTGGGACGATTTCTTCCGGCCCCTGCACCGCCCGCTGCGTGCGCTGCCGTATGTGGCCGACGATCTCGACGCCACCATGCGCGTGCTCACCACGCTGGCCGCACACGACGGCGTCGCGCTGCACCTGCCGACGCTGTGGCAGCGCAGCGACCCCTGGATCGAGACCGGGAGCGGGCCCTGGCGCTGACGCTGGCGCTCATCGCGCTGGTCGTCGTGCTGACCTTTGCGATGGTGCGCCCCAACGGATGGCCCGAGGCCGTGGCCGCCGTGCCCGCAGCGGTCCTGCTCATCGCCCTCGGGGCGATCTCGGTGCACGACGCGGTGGACGAGGCAGGCCGCCTGCTACCGGTGGTCGGGTTCCTCGCGGCCGTCCTCGTGCTCGCGCACCTGTGCGACGACGAGGGCCTGTTCCACGCGGCGGGCACGCTGATGGCCCGGGCGAGCCGCGGGCACCCGCGCAAGCTGCTGCTGCGGGTCTTCGTCATCGGCGCGACCACGACCGCGGTGCTGAGCCTGGATGCGACCGTGGTGCTGCTGACGCCGGTGGTGCTCGCGACCGCACGCACGCTCGCGATCGCACCCCGCCCGCACGCGTATGCCTCGGCACATCTGGCCAACTCCGCGTCGCTGCTGTTCCCGGTGTCGAATCTGACCAACCTGCTGGCGTTCACGGTCGCCGGGCTGAGCTTCGTGGAGTTCAGCGCGTACATGGCGATACCGTGGCTGGCCGCCGTGGCGGTCGAATTCGCGCTGCTGAGTTGGCTTTTCAGCGCCGAGCTGCGGCCGCGGCCGGTGCCGGAGACCGCGCCGCCACCACCGGAGGTGCCGGTGTTCGTCCTCGTGGTGCTCGGCCTGACCCTCGTGGGTTTCGCGGTGACCTCGCTGCTGGACCTCGCACCCGCGTGGGCCGCCCTGGCCGGTGCCGTGGTGCTCGGGATACGTAGTTTCGCGCAGCGCCGCAGCACGGTGCGCGGCATCGTGCGCGCGGTCAACGTGCCGTTCCTGGCGTTCGTGCTGTGCCTGGGCGTCGTGGTGGATGCCGTGGTGCTCAACGGACCCGAGGCGGTCATGCGCGATGTGCTGCCCGACGGCGACTCGCTGCCCGCGCTGCTGGGCTACGCCGCGATCGCGGCCGTGCTGGCCAATCTGGTGAACAACCTGCCCGCCGTGCTGATGCTGTTGCCGTTGGTGGCCGCGGCGGGCCCCGGCGCGGTGCTGGCCGTGCTGATCGGTGTGAACGTGGGCCCGAACCTGACCTATGTGGGTTCGCTGTCGAACCTGTTGTGGCGCCATGTCGTCCACCGGCAAGGTCTGGCGGCCAAGGCAGGCGAGTTCAGCCGCGTGGGTGTGGTCACCACACCGCTGACGTTGGTCGCCGCGGTCCTCGGGTTGTGGGCGGGCCTGGAGCTGTTCGGCTGAGCCGTGTCAGCTGCGGCGCTGACGCGCGATCTCGGCGAGCACCACACCGGCGGCCACCGACGCGTTGAGCGACTCGGTGGGCCCGGCCATCGGGATCGACACGATCGCGTCGCAGTGCTCACGCACGAGCCGCGACAGGCCCTTGCCCTCGGAGCCGACGACGACGACCGTGGGGCCCGTCGCGTCGAGTTCGTCGAGGGTCGTGTCACCGCCGGCGTCGAGGCCGACGATCTGCAGGCCCGCGTCGGCAAAGCTCTTCAGCGTCCGGTTGAGGTTCGTCGCGCGCGCCACCGGAACACGTGCCGCGGCACCGGCGCTCGTGCGCCAGGCCACCGCGGTGACCGATGCCGACCGGCGCTGCGGGATCACCACGCCGTGGCCGGCGAACGCGGCCACCGATCGCACGATCGCCCCCAGGTTGCGCGGATCGGAGATGTTGTCGAGCGCCACCAGCAGCGCGGGCGCGGCATCGGCTCTCGCCGTGGCCAGCAGGTCGTCGGGGTGCGCGTAGGCGTACGGCGGCACCTGCAGTCCCAGGCCCTGGTGCAGCCCGTGGTTGCTCATGCGGTCCAGATCGGTGCGGGGCACCTCGAGGATCGAGATGCCGCGGTCGGCGGCGATCTGGACGGACTCGGTCACGCGCTCGTCGGCGTCGGTGCCCAGCGCGACGTACAGCGCGGTCGCGGGCACCTTGGCGCGCAGGCATTCCAGCACCGGATTGCGGCCGAGGACCAGTTCGGTCTCGTCGGCCTTGCGGCCGGCGCGCTGCTGCTGCGCCTTGGCCGCGGCCCTGGCCTTCTTGGCCGCCGGATGGTTGGGGCGCATGTGGGCCGGTGGCGTTGCGCCACGGCCCTCCAGGCCGCGCCTGCGCACACCGCCGGAACCGACGGTCGGGCCCTTCTTGGTCCCTGGCTTGCGGACCGCGCCGCGCCGCTGTGAATTTCCGGCCATTACTTGTCCCGCTCTATCAGGGCCCATTGCGGGCCGTCGGCGGTGTCGGTGACCTCGATACCGGCTTCCTTGAGCCTATCGCGGATCGCGTCGGCGGCCGCCCAGTCGCGGCGCTCACGGGCCTCGGCGCGGCTGGCCAGCGCCCACTGCACCAGCACGTCGACGGCCTTGAGCGCGGCCGACGTCGCGTCACGCGACTCCCAGCGCTCGTTGAGCGGGTCGCAGCCGAGGATGTCCATCATGGCGCGGATCGACGATGCCTGCTGCATGGCGGTCTGGTGGTCGCCCGAGTCCAGCGCCCGGTTGCCCTCGGCGCGTGCGGCGTGGATCTCGGCCAGCGCGATGGGCACCGACAGATCGTCGTTGAGCGCCGCGGCGAACTTCGGCGTCCACTCCCCGATCGGCACCGAGCCGACGCGACTGCACACACGGTGCAGGAAGTCCTCGATGCCCGTGTAGGCCTTGACCGCGTCCTGCAGCGCGGTCTCGGAGAACTCCAGCATGGACCGGTAGTGTGCGCTGCCCAGGTAGTAGCGCAGCTCGGCAGCCCGGACCCGTTGCAGCACAGCGGGAATGGAGAGCACGTTGCCCAGCGACTTGCTCATCTTCTCGCCGCCCATGGTGACCCAGCCGTTGTGCAGCCAGTACCGGGCGAAGCCGTCGCCTGCGCCGTGCGCCTGCGCGATCTCGTTCTCGTGGTGCGGGAACACCAGATCCATGCCGCCTGCGTGGATGTCGAATTCGGGACCCAGGTAGGCCTCGCACATCGCGACGCATTCGGTGTGCCAGCCGGGACGGCCGCGCCCCCACGGCGTGGGCCAGGACGGCTCGCCGGGCTTGGCGCCCTTCCACAGCGTGAAGTCGCGCTGATCGCGTTTGCCGGTCGCGACGCCCTCGCCCTGGTGCACGTCGTCGATGCGGTGCCCCGACAACTGCCCGTAGTCCGGCAGGCTCAGCACGTCGAAGTACACGTCGCCGCCCGCGGCGTACGCGTGGCCCTTGTCGATGAGGCGCTCGATGAGCTCGACCATCTGCGTGATGTGCCCCGTGGCCCTCGGCTCGGCAGACGGCGGCAGCACGCCCAGCGCGTCGTAGGCGGCCGAGAAGGCACGCTCGAAGGTGGCGGCCCACTCCCACCACGGACGCCCGGCGTCAGCGGCCTTGTTGAGGATCTTGTCGTCGATGTCGGTGACATTGCGGATGAACGCGACGTCGTAGCCGTTGGCGGTCAGCCAGCGGCGCAACACGTCGAACGCAACCCCACTCCGGACATGTCCGATGTGCGGAAGACCTTGTACGGTCGCCCCGCACAGGTAGATCGAAGCGTGCCCAGGCCGCAACGGCACGAAATCACGTACGGCACCCGCCATGGTGTCGTAGAGCCTCAAGCCGAGCTCAGGGCCCGACCCGACAGCTTGAGCGCGATCGGTCACGACGTGCCAGCTTACCGGCCCTTTGAGGGCTACTTTGCATCACCGACCGGTTCGGCGGCCACGAGGGCCGTGGCGATGGCTGCCAGACCCTCGCCGCGGCCGGTCAGCCCGAGGCCGTCGGTGGTGGTGGCCGACACCGACACCGGGGCTCCCACCAGCTCGGAGAGCACCTGCTGTGCCTCTTCGCGCCGTGGGCCCACCTTGGGCCGATTGCCGATGACCTGCACCGTTGCGTTGCCGATGACGAAGCCCGCGTTCTCGACGAGCCCGCGCACGTGGCGAATCATGTCGGCGCCGCTGGCACCGCGCCACTGCGGGCGGTCGGTGCCGAATATCGTGCCGAGATCGCCCAGCCCGGCCGCGCTGAGTAGCGCATCACACAGCGCGTGGGCCGCGACGTCGCCGTCGGAGTGGCCTGCGCAGCCGTCGGCGTCGTCGAATTCCAGGCACAGCAGCCGGCACGGGCGGCCCGCCTCGATGGGGTGGACGTCGGTGCCGAGCCCGACGCGAGGCAGCATCATGCGCCGCGCGCCAGGACGGCCTCGGCGAGCACGAGATCCAGCGGTGTGGTGATCTTGAATGCCAGCGGGTCGCCGTCGACGATCTGCACGGGCGTCCCGAGTTGTTCGACCAATGACGCGTCGTCGGTCACGCCGCCGGCCGTGGCGCGCGCGTAGGCGCGCCGCAGCACGTCGGCATGGAAACCCTGAGGCGTCTGGACAGCGCGCAGACCGGCCCGCTCGGGCGTTCCGAGCACCGCGCCGTTGGCGTCGACCGCCTTTATGGTGTCGGCCGGCGCGAGTCCGGGTACGACGGCACTGTGCCCTTCTTTCAGCGCAGCCACCACCCGGGCGATCAACGCGGGCGGGGTCAGTGCGCGTGCGGCGTCGTGCACCAGGACGAACTCGGCGTCACCGGCCGCTTCGAGAGCGAGCGCAACCGACTCTGTGCGATCGACCCCACCGGAGACGATCACGGAGTCTTCACCGCCGAACACCAGTTTCGACTCGTCGGTGAGCGCGGGCGGTACCGCGATCACGATCCGGTCGATCACGCCGGAAGCGCGAAGCCCCGACAGAGCGTGCTCAAGAAGGGGTGTTCCCCCCAGTGTCACGAATGCTTTCGGCCGTCCCGCGCGCAGCCGCTCACCAGAGCCGGCGGCCGGGACGACGGCAACCGTCGCCACCGTTTACGTCCCGAACAGATCAGGACGCGGCGGCCAAAACCTCGTCGAGGATGGTCTCGGCCTTGGCGTCATCGGTGTTCTCGGCCAGCGCGAGCTCGCCCACCAGGATCTGCCGGGCCTTGGCCAGCATGCGCTTCTCGCCTGCGGACAGGCCGCGCTCCTGATCCCGACGCCACAGGTCGCGGACGACCTCGGCGACCTTGTTCACGTCACCGGAGGCCAGCTTCTCCAGGTTGGCCTTGTAGCGACGCGACCAGTTCGTCGGCTCCTCGGTGTGCGGCGCGCGCAGCACCTGGAAGACCTTGTCCAAACCTTCTTGACCCACAACATCGCGGACGCCGACATACTCGGCGTTCTCCGCGGGTACTCGAACGGTCAGATCCCCTTGGGCGACCTTGAGGACGAGATATTCTTTCTGCTCGCCTTTGATGGTCCGGGTTTCGATCGCCTCGATCAACGCAGCACCGTGGTGTGGATAGACGACGGTGTCTCCGACCTTAAAAATCATCTGATTCGAGCCCCTTTCGCTACTCCATCCTAACACGGACCCAGATCACACGTGCACCAACGGTGCAGGTCAGGGGCCATGCAGGTTAATGGCAGGGGTTGACACGATGACGAATTCGTGCAACTGCCGCGAGATCGACGGGGCCGAAAGGGATCCCGGCGCAAACTCCCGCGCGCCTCACGAGGGGCCTGAAGGGACGCTTGGCAAGCCCTCACATTCCCCTGATGATCGCCACCTACTACTCTGCATAGTCGAAGAACGGCGAACCTGTTCAGGAGGCTTGAGTGAACCGCTTCTCATCCCGCGCCGGTCTGGCCGTCTGCGGCCTGGCCACGGCTGTGGCACTCACCGCGTGCAGTGCCGGGCAGATCTCCCAGACCACCACGCAGGAGCCCGCCGTCAACGGCGTCAACGCTCAGGCAGGACAGGTTTCGCTGCGCAACGTGCACCTGCGGGCGCCGCAGCAGACCGACTACGTGGAGCCCGGCACCACGGTCGAGTTGCTGTTCGTGGCCGCCAACGATTCGACCGAGGGCAGCAACAAGCTGAAGTCCATCACCTCGGACGTCGGCGAGGTCACGCTGACCGGTGATTCCACGGTGCCCGCCGACGGCGTGCTGATCGTCGGAGAGCCCGACGGGCAGATCCAGGCCGTCGAGAACGCCGAGGCCGCCGACGCCGTCACGGCCGAGGTGGAGCTGACCAAGCCGATCACCAACGGCCTGCTCTACGACTTCACCTTCACGTTTGAGGACGGCGAGACCACGGTCGCCGTGCCGATCTCGGCCGGCGAACAGCCGCGCCGCCCGGTCCCGCCCGCGGGTCCCGGATCCAGCGAACACTAGGTCTTCACCGGCCTGTCGCAGGCCCGGCTGTCGGTGCCTGCCGATACTGTCACGGCGTGGCCGGTTCGAAAATACGTTCGCAGTACCGCTGTTCGGAGTGCCAGCACGTCACGCCCAAATGGGTCGGCCGCTGCGCCAACTGTGGTACCTGGGGCACCGTCGACGAGGTCGCGGTGCTCGCCGGCAACAACAAGCTCAACGGTGCGGCACGGCGTTCGGTCGCCCCCACGTCACCGGCCGTGCCGATCACGTCCATCGATCCCGGCGTCACGCGCCACTACCCCACCGGCGTCAGCGAACTCGACCGCGTGCTCGGCGGTGGTCTGGTCGCGGGTTCGGTGACACTGCTCGCGGGTGACCCGGGGGTCGGCAAGTCCACGCTGCTGCTCGAGGTGGCAAACCGCTGGGCCCACAGCGGCAAACGCGCGCTCTACCTGTCCGGCGAGGAATCCGCCGGGCAGATCCGCCTGCGGGCCGAACGCACCGGATGCACCCACGATCAGGTGTACCTGGCCGCCGAATCCGATCTGCAGATCGCCCTCGGCCACATCGACGAGGTGAAACCGAGCCTGGTGGTGGTCGACTCGGTCCAGACCATGTCCACCACCGAGGCCGACGGCGTGACAGGAGGCGTGACGCAGGTGCGCGCGGTGACCACCTCGCTCACCGCGTACGCCAAGGCCGCGGTCGGCGATCCGGCCGTCGCGATGATCCTGGTCGGCCACGTCACCAAGGACGGCGCCATCGCGGGCCCGCGGTCACTCGAGCATCTCGTCGACGTGGTGCTGCACTTCGAAGGCGACCGCGCGTCGTCGCTGCGCATGGTGCGCGGCGTGAAGAACCGGTTCGGCGCCGCCGACGAGGTCGGCTGTTTTCAATTGCACGACAACGGAATCGAGTGTGTGAGCGATCCTTCGGGACTGTTCCTCGACCAGCGTCCGCTCGCGGTGCCCGGTACCGCGGTGACCGTGACCCTCGACGGCAAGCGCCCCATGATCGGCGAAGTCCAGGCCCTGGTCTCCCCGCCGGCGGGTCCGCCGCGGCGCGCGGTCAGCGGTATCGACTCGGCCCGTGCCGCGATGATCGGCGCGGTGTTGCAGACGCGCTGCCGCATGCCGATCAACAGCAACGATCTCTACCTGTCGACCGTGGGTGGTATGCGGCTCACCGATCCGTCGGCGGACCTCGCGGTGGCGCTCGCGATCGCGTCGGCGTACTTCGACATCGCGATGCCCATGAAGGCCATCGCGATCGGCGAAGTGGGCCTGGCAGGTGACCTGCGCCGCGTCACCGGAATGGACCGCAGGCTGTCGGAGGCCGCCCGGTTGGGGTTCACGACAGCCGTCGTCCCGCCGGGTGTCACGTCGGCACCAGCGGGTCTGAAGGTCGTCGCCGCGGATAACATCCGGGCCGCGGTTCAGACGATGCGGGAGATCGCGATTGCGGGTGCCCAATAGGATCGGGACAATACCGGCCGATCCTAGGAGGGCTGATGGCCGTGAAGTCCGGCGCGAGATCCGGACGCAACGTCGTGCACCTGGCCCGGCCGACGTTGCGCGAGACGCTGGGCCGCCTTGCCCCCGGCACACCGTTGCGCGACGGGCTTGAGCGCATCCTGCGTGGCCGCACCGGTGCGCTGATCGTGCTCGGATACGACGACAGTGTCGAGGCCATCTGCGACGGCGGTTTCGTCCTCGACGTGCGCTATGCGCCGACGCGGCTGCGTGAGCTTTCGAAGATGGACGGCGCAGTGGTGCTCTCCAGCGACGGCAGCCGCATCCTGCGGGCCAACGTGCAGCTGGTCCCCGACCCGTCCATCCCGACCGACGAGTCCGGAACCCGGCACCGCTCGGCCGAGCGCACCGCGATCCAGACCGGTTATCCCGTGATCTCGGTGAGCCACTCCATGAGCATCGTGACGGTCTACGTGGCAGGCGAGCGGCACGTGGTGCCCGATTCGGCGACGATCCTGTCCCGGGCCAACCAGACCATCGCGACGCTGGAACGCTACAAGGGCAGGCTCGACGAGGTCAGCAGGCAGCTCTCGACCGCCGAGATCGAGGACTTCGTGACGCTGCGCGACGTGATGACCGTCGTGCAGCGCCTGGAGATGGTGCGCCGCATCAGCCTGGAGATCGACGCCGACGTGGTGGAACTCGGCACCGACGGCCGCCAGCTCAAGCTGCAGCTCGACGAACTCGTCGGCGACAACGAGACCGCGCGCGAGCTGATCGTTCGCGACTACCACGCCAACCCGGATCCGCCGACGGCCGCGCAGGTCGCCGCGACGCTCGAGGAGCTCGACTCGCTCAGCGACAGCGAACTGCTGGACTTCACGGTGCTGGCACGCGTCTTCGGGTATCCGTCGACCGCCGAGGCCCAGGATTCGGCGATGAGCTCACGCGGTTACCGCGCGATGGCCGCGATCCCCCGGTTGCAGTTCGCCCACGTCGACCTGCTGGTGCGTTCGTTCGGCTCGCTGCAGAACCTGCTGGCCGCCAGCGCCGACGATCTGCAGTCCGTCGACGGCATCGGTTCGATGTGGGCACGCCACATCAGGGAAGGGCTCTCACTGCTGGCCGAGTCGACGATCGCCGACCGGCTGGCCTGAATTAGTTACCCGCGCCGGGGGCGTCCGGGCCGGGTGCGCCGTCGGCAGGTGGCGCTGCCGGCTGCTGCGGATTCGCCTCGGCGAGGATGAACGGCACGGGCGCGGATCTGAGATTGCCCAGTTGCACCACGAGGTTGTAGGTGCCCGGACCGATCGGCTGGCGCGGCAGCGGGCACTGCGGCGCCGAACCCATACCGGTCCAGGTGACCTCGGTGGTCACCTGTTCACCCGGGTTGAACGTCTTGACCAGCGTCTCGTTGGACGGCGCGCAGTCCAGGTTGGACCACAGCCGCGTGTTGTCGAGCGAGTAGACGTAGGCGGCCAGGACCGCGGCGCCGACGTCGCGCTTGCACGCCACCAGACCGATGTTGGTGACCACCATGGTGAACTTCGGCTGATCGCCGACGACGTACTCGGGCTGGCTCGTGATGCCCTTGACCGCGAGCGTTGAGTCCGGGCAGTCGTCGCCCTCCTTGAGCACCGGCGGCGGCGTCACGGCCGCGGTCGGCGTGGGCGTGGGCGGCGGCGCGTGCTGCGCGGGCGGGACGATGGGCGTCTTGACGGCGGGGTCCTCGCCGGGCAGCGGCGTCGGAGGGGCGGCCTCTTGGGCCGCGGTCTCATTGGACTGATCGGCCGCGGTGTTCTCGGATCCCGAGCTGCTGTTGGTCATGATCACCGCGACTATCGCGGCGACAACCCCGACGACGACTACCGCGATACCGATAGCCAGCGCCCGGCGCCGCCAGTAAATCTGCGCGGGCAGGGGCCCCTGAGGTTCGAGATCCAACACGACTTTCACGGTAAGCCCAGGTCATCCCCAGTTGCCCGAGGCGCCCCGGCGTGTCGCCGTCGGGTGTCAGACTTCGCCGATATCGCCCAGGTGGCTGCGCAACTCCACGTGCCCGTCCGCGAGGTGGTAGGTGGTGCCGACGATGGCCTGCGTGCCTGCCGCGAGCCCCTGGGCAATCGCGGTCGAGCGCATCTGCAGCTGCGCGACGGTCTCGTTGACGTGCTGGGCCTCGAATTCGTCGACGCGGCTCAACCCGGCCTTGCGTCCCAGCAGGATCGAGGGCGTCACGCGCTCGACGATGTCGCGGACGAACCCGCTGGGCACCTCGCCCTCGTCGAGCGCGGAAAGCGTCGCCTTGACCGCACCGCAGCTGTCATGGCCGAGCACCACGATGAGCGGCACCTTGAGCACCGTCACGGCGTATTCGATCGACCCGAGCACCGCGTTGTCGATGACGTGGCCCGCGGTGCGCACCACGAACATGTCGCCGAGGCCCTGGTCGAACAGGATCTCTGCGGCGACGCGGCTGTCGCCGCAGCCGAACACCACCGCGGTGGGACGCTGCGCCTGGGTGAGGCTCGCGCGGCGCTCGATCCCCTGGCTGGGGTGCAGCGGTTGGCCCGCCACGAAACGGGCATTACCGTCCTTGAGTGCTTTCCACGCTGCCACAGGACTTGAGTTCGGCATTTGTACATTCTGCCCTGAAGACGCGATGAGCATCAGCCCGGTTGAACTTTTGAGTTGGTACGACCATGCGCGGCGGGATCTGCCGTGGCGGCGCCCCGGTGTGAGCGCCTGGCAGATCCTGGTCAGCGAGTTCATGCTTCAGCAAACCCCGGTGTCGCGGGTCGAGCCGATCTGGCAGGCCTGGATCGAGCGGTGGCCCACGCCGTCGGCCACGGCCGCCGCCGGACCGGCCGAGGTGCTGCGCGCGTGGGGAAAGCTCGGCTATCCGCGCCGGGCAAAGCGCCTGCACGAGTGCGCCGTGGTGATCGCATCCGAGTACGACGACGTCGTGCCGCGTGACGTCGACACCCTGCTCACCCTCCCCGGAATCGGCGCCTACACCGCGCGCGCCGTCGCGTGCTTCGCCTATCAGGCGAGCGTTCCGGTGGTCGACACCAACGTGCGCCGCGTCGTCACACGCGCGGTGCACGGCACGGCCGACGCACCGGCGAGCACGCGCGATCTCGACATGGTCGCCGCACTGCTGCCGCCCGACGACACCGCCCCGACGTTCTCGGCCGCACTCATGGAACTCGGCGCCACGGTGTGCACGGCACGCTCGCCGCGCTGCGGCATCTGCCCGCTGAGCCACTGCCGCTGGCGCTCGGCCGGATTCCCGGCCGGCACGGTGGCCCGCCGTGTGCAGCGCTATGCGGGCACCGACCGCCAGGTGCGCGGCAAGCTGCTGGATGTGTTGCGCGACAGCACAACTCCGGTGACGCGCGCACAGTTGGACGTCGTGTGGCTCTCCGACCCGGCCCAGCGTGACCGCGCGCTGGACTCGCTGCTGGTGGACGGCCTGGTGGAACAGACCGCCGACGGCCGGTTCGCCCTCGCAGGCGAAGGCGAGACCGGCCGGCCGGCCTGAGCGCGGCCTAGGCCGTCGCCTCCACCATCTCCCTGGCCAGATCACCGGCGCAGACGGCGTTGGAAGTGCCTGAGCCGCATGCGAACCGGCGACGGTAGTCCGACGGTGTCACGCCAATGAGCCTGCGGAAGTGGTGGCGCAGCAGCGTCGAGGTGCCGAAGCCGGCCTGCCCGGCGATCCAGTCGATGTCGAGGTCGGTCTCTTCGAGCAGACGACGCGCATACAGCACGCGCTGATCGGTGATCCACTGCATGGGCGTGGTGCCGGTCTCCTCGACGAAACGGCGCGCGAAGGTGCGCGTGGACATCGCGGCCCGCTTGGCCAGGCTCGCGACGGTGTGCGGCTTGTCGAGGTTGGCGACGATCCAGTCGAGGTGCGGGGCGAACCGGTCCGAGCACCGGACCGGAACCGGCTGGTCGATGAACTGGCGCTGCCCGCCGTCGCGGTGCGGCGGCACGACCATGCGGCGCGCGATCTTGTTGGTGACCTCGCTGCCGAGCTCGCGCCGCACGAGGTGCAGGCACGCATCGATACCCGCCGCGGTACCCGCACTGGTGATCAGGTTGCCGTCGTCGACGTAGAGCACGTTGCGGTCGACCCGGGCAGTCGGGTACCGCCGCGCCAACTCGTCGGCGTGCATCCAGTGCGTGGTGCACGGTCTGCCGTCGAGCAGGCCCGCCGCACCCGCGACGAATGCCCCCGAGCACACCGTCAGGATGATCGACCCGGAATCGGCCGCGGCACGCACCGCCTCGAGGGCCGCAGGCAGATATTCGTCGCTGCCGATCGCGGGGATCGCGACCAGATCGACACCCACCAGGTCTTCCAGACCATGGTCGGGCGTGAGCGTGGCCCCGACCGACGTACTCAGCGGCTTGCCTGCTTCGGGCCCGCAGACCTTGAAGTCGAAGTTCGGCACACCGTCGCCGCTGCGGTCGATACCGAACACCTCGCAGATCACGCCGAACTCGAACATCGCGAGGCGATCCAGCGCGAGCACGGACACACTTTTGAGCATGGCAGCATTTTATCTGAATATGTCGCCCCTGCCACTGTTGGCGGTATCCAGGTGCGGCCAACAATTACTGCCATGAATGTTGTCATCGCTCTGCTGATCCTGGCCGCACCCGTTGCGGTGGCCGTGACACTGGGCTGGGCGGCCCACCGCGGCAACGTTTTACGGTTCGACCTCGCCCAGTTCCGGGTCGGCGTTCCACTCGCCGGCCGCTTCGACACCCCCGACGCCGACGCATACCGTGCCGCGCACGACGCCGAGGCCATCCGCAGCCGTTTCGAGCAGCACCCGGTGTGGCCGTCAGCCGGCGTTCTCGGCGAGCGCCGCTAGGAATTTCGTGACCGCGGCCTGATACACCTCGGGCTGGTCATCGTGGATCAGATGACCGGCGTCGGCGACGTACAGGTACGTGGTCTGCGCGCCGGTCTCGGCCATCTGCCGCATCTGACCGGCCGGTGCCACCGAGTTGGCCGCCTCCAGCAGCAGCGTCGGCGCCGCGACGTCACGCCACTGCTGCCAGTAGCCCCGTCGCCCCCACTCCGCGGCGATGTCGATCCACCACTGCGGATGCCCGTGCAACCGCCACCCGGTCGGCGTCCGGTCGAAGGCTTCGAGGAAGTACTGGCCCGCGACGGGGCCGAACTCGTCGTAAACCGCTTGCGCAGAAGCGAATTCGACCGGGAGCGCATGTACCCACGGTTCCCACGGACCCGTGGTGCGGCCACGGAAGTCCGGGGCCATGTCCTCCACCACGACGGCGGTCACCAGGTCGGGCCGCGCCGCCGCGAGGCACCACGAGTGCAACGCACCCATCGAATGCCCGATCAGGATCGCCGGGCGCCCGAGTGCGCCGACCGCGTCGGTCAGGTCCTCGACGAAACGCTCGGTGCTGATCGGATACGGGTCGGCGACGCCGCGGCCGCGGTGCCACGGCGCGTCGTAGGTGTATACCTCGCCCAGCCCGGTCAACCACGGCAGTTGACGCGACCACGTGGTGCCGCGGCCCATCAACCCGTGCACCAGCACGATCGGTTCGCCGTGGCCGCCGCGGGCGGTGAGGAGATCTGTGACCATGTCGTTATCTTGCCGTCGGATCACGCTACCCTGAACGGCATGCCCGTCGTGAAGATCAACGCCATCGAGGTCCCGCCGAACGCCGGACCCGAGCTTGAGAAACGGTTCGCCCACCGCGCGCACGCCGTCGACAATCAGCCGGGCTTCCTCGGTTTCCAGCTGCTGCGCCCGGTCAAGGGCGAGACCCGCTACTTCGTGGTGACCCAGTGGGAGTCCGAGGAGGCGTTCCAGGCGTGGGCCACCGGCCCGGCGATCGAGGCGCACAAGGGCGAGCAGCGCAACCCGGTGGCCACCGGGGCAAGCCTCCTGGAGTTCGAGGTTGTGTTGGACGTTGCGGGGTCGGGCGACAAGGCGTAGCCCAGGCCGGGCACTTCGGCCCGCTGCCGGCCTGACGGCCGTCATGGCGGTCGTCGCGGCCCTGGCCTGCGGCTGTTCAGAACGTTCGGCCCCTGCGGCCGAGGTGTCATACGGCGCTCACATCGACACCAACACCCCGCCTGGTCTGCGCGCCAAGCAGACCATGGACATGCTCAACTCGGATTGGCCGATCGGTCCGGTGAGTGTGGGCACGCTCGCGTCGCCCGAGAAGATCGACGACGTGGGCGTCAAGATGGACACCATCTGGTGGGACCGCCCGTTCAAGGTCACCTCTGTGGAGATCGGCGCGGGTCAGGCGACGCTGCATGTGCTCACGTCGTACAACGTCGCGCAGAACATCGAACTGCGCACCAACGACGCGGGCCTGGTGGACCGTTTCGAGGTGAACCTCGAACCGCCGGTCATCAACGGGTGGTCGGATATCGACAAGGAGATCGCCAAGACCGGCGCGCGGTACTCGTACCAGGTGTCCAAGGTGCGTCCCGGCGCCGAGGCCACCGACGCGTGCGAGGTGGTCGCGGGCACCAACACCGACCTGTCGCTGCCTCTGGCGTCGATCTTCAAACTCTATGTGCTGCTTGCGGTCTCCGACGCGATCAAAGAGGGCACGCTGAGCTGGGACGACAAGCTGACCATCACCAAGGACGGCAAGGCACTCGGTTCGGCGGGCCTGGACAAGCTGCCGCCGGGCGCACAGATCACGGTGCGCACCGCGGCACAGCAGATGATCTCGGCCAGCGACAACATGGCAACCGACCTGCTCATCGGGCGCGTGGGCACCGGTGCGGTGGAGCGTGCGCTGGTGACCGCTGGTCACCACGATCCGGCCAGCATGACGCCGTTCCCGACGATGCATCAGGTGTTCTCGGTCGGCTGGGGCGAACCGAACCTGCGCGAGCAGTGGAAGAACGCGTCGCGCGAGGACCGCATCAAGCTGTTGCAGCAGACGGATTCCCGCCCGTACCAACCTGATCCGAACCGCACCCACAGCCCCGGCTCGACCGACGGGCTGGAGTGGTACGGCAGCGCGCAGGACATCTGCCGCGTGCACGCCGCTCTGCAGGCCTCAGCGGTGGGTCCGGCCGCACCGGTCAAGGACATCCTGTCCGCGCTGCCCGGCATCGACCTGGACCCGGCGAAGTGGACCTACATCGGCGCCAAGGGCGGCAACCTGCCCGGCGATCTGACGTTCAGTTGGTACGCGGTGGACCACACCGGGCAACCGTGGGTCGTGAGCTTCCAGTTGAACTGGCCGCAGTTCCGCAGTTCGACCGCGGCGGGCTGGCTGCTGCAGATCGCCAAGCGGGCCTTCGCGCTCGCGCCCGTGGGCCGGCTCCACTGACCCGTCAGCTGCTCCGCAACGTCCAGGCATCGGCGCGGTGATGCAGCACCGTCCGGCTGACCGGCGCGATGTCGATGCGCCAGAAGGATCTGGGCGGCGCGTCGAGCGCCATCAGGATCACCGCGCGGATCACGGCGGGATGCGTCACGGCAATCACCTTGCCGTGACGCGTCGACGCGGTCCGCAGCCAGCGCCGGACGCGCTCGACGAGGTCGACGATCGACTCGCCGCCGTGCGGCGCGCGGGCCGGGTCGGTGAGCCAGACCGCGAGCTCCCCTGGATCGATGTCACCGAGTGAATTGCCCCGCCAGCAGCCGTGGTCCAGATCGGCCAGTTCGGGAAGCGCCTGCGCCTGCAGACCGAGCCGCTCGGCGGTCTGCCTGGTGCGCGTCTCGGGCCCGCAGAACGCGAAGTCGAAGTCGTTGCCGATGCCGGCGGCGTCGACCTGCCGGTGGCCCAGGTCGTTGAGAGGTTCGTCGGCGGGGAATCGCCCGGCTGCCACCGCATCGGTCATCGCATGCGCGACCAGCGACAGCCGGACGACCTCACTCACGCCGGAATCTGATCCTGCTGTTTCTGGTCGAGCAGACGCGAGACCAACGCCGCGAACACCAGGCCGATGGTCGTCCACATGACGACCTGGGTGCCCACGGAGTACAGCCGGAACTCGTACAGCAGATCGGCCGAGAAGCCTTCGAGCAGCACGTTGCCCTCGGCGTCGGTGATCGGTCCAGGTGTCTCGGAGATGGTCGGCAGCAGCAGGAACATCACCGCAACCGACACCACGTAATCGGCGGCGCCGATCAGCGCGGCGTTCCAGGCCCCGAACTTCGGCGTCAACTTGCGGGCCAGCATCACCGACCCGACCAGCAGCGCCGCCGAGAGGACCGTCACCAACAGGTACAGCAACGTGCGCTGCTGGATCGTCTCGTCCAGGCTGAGCGCGGGAGGACTCGGCGGGTACTTCAGCGCGGGCACGATCCACAGCGCGATCAGCATGCCGCCGGCCAGCAGCGCGCCTGTGGCACGCGCGGACAGGCTGCCGATGCGCCCGTAGGCCACGCAGAACAACACCGCGAGCAGTGCGCCCATCGCGACACCGAACGCGACCACACCGAAGCCCAGGCCGATCGTGGACTGCACGGTGCGGGTGATCTCGAACCCGCCCCCACCGCCGTGGTCGTGCACATGCGCATGACCGCCGTGCTCAGCCGCCTGGTGAGCCGCGCTGACCGCGTCCTCGTAGTCGATGGCCCGGTTGATCAGCGGTTCGATGAAGATCCAGGACCAGACGAAAGCGAGCACGCCACCGAGGGCGCCGGCGACGAGGCCGCGCCCGATGATGTGTTTTTCCATCGGAGTGTTATCGGCTTCCGACGGCTAGTGGCACGGGAAGCCGAGCAGGTGCCGGGCATCGTGCACGAACTCGTGCACGTAGGTGTTGTTGCCGAACACCGAGGTCGCGCCCTGATCGAGGCCGACGAAGTACAGCACCGCCAGGGCCAGGAAGGCCGTGACGGACAGCCACAGCGCGGCCTTGGTGGCCGAGAGGTCGAGTGCCGGGGCGACGCTCTGGTGAGCCGGAGAAGTCATGTAGAAGATCCTTTCTGGGATACCGCGTCCCAGTTCGAAGGAGTGACAAACGCAGGGTCTGACTTTCACAGTGGCGCGACCGTTCTGGATTCTCACCAGATTCCGGCGTCTGTCGATTACAGCAGCATCCTAAGCCACACAAAAGACCCCCGGTGATTACCGGGGGTCTTCTGCAACTCAGTGTTCACCTGAAGGCGGTCACCGCGACACGCTCACTCCGTGCCTGCGGTCGGGGCGCCGGCGGCTCCGGCACCGGCCAGATCGGGCTCGGCGGTCTCGGCGCGCTTGGGTCCACCCGAGAAGGTGAACTTGGCGTCCTCGCCCTGGCCTTCGCCGTCCCAGCCTTCGACGTCGACCGTCACCAGCTGACCGGGGCCGATCTCCTCGAACAGGATCTTCTCCGACAGCTGGTCCTCGATCTCGCGCTGGATCGTGCGGCGCAGCGGGCGCGCGCCCAGTACCGGATCGAAGCCGCGCTTGGCCAGCAACGCCTTCGCCTTGTCCGAGAGCTCCAGAGCCATGTCCTTGGTCTTGAGCTGGTTGGACACCCGGCCGATCATCAGGTCGACCATCTGGATGATCTCGTCCTGCGTCAGCTGGTGGAAGACGATGATGTCGTCGATGCGGTTGAGGAACTCCGGACGGAAATGCTTCTTCAGTTCGTCGTGAACCTTCTGCTTCATCCGCTCGTAGTTGTTCTCGCTGCCGCCCTGGCTGAAGCCCAGGCCGACGGCCTTCGAGATGTCGGACGTGCCGAGGTTCGACGTGAAGATCAGCACCGTGTTCTTGAAGTCCACCGTGCGACCCTGGCCGTCGGTCAGGCGACCGTCCTCGAGGACCTGCAGGAGGCTGTTGTAGATCTCCTGGTGGGCCTTCTCGATCTCGTCGAACAGCACGACGCTGAACGGCTTGCGGCGCACCTTCTCGGTGAGCTGACCGCCCTCCTCGTAGCCGACGTAGCCCGGAGGGGCACCGAACAGCCGCGAGGCGGTGAAGCGGTCGTGGAACTCGCCCATGTCGATCTGGATGAGCGCGTCGTCGTCGCCGAACAGGAAGTTCGCGAGCGCCTTGGACAGCTCGGTCTTACCGACACCGGACGGGCCGGCGAAGATGAACGAGCCGGACGGGCGCTTGGGATCCTTCAGGCCGGCACGCGTGCGGCGGATGGCCTTGCTGACCGCCTTGACGGCGTCCTCCTGGCCGATGATCCGCTTGTGCAGCTCCTCCTCCATGCGCAGCAGCCGAGTCGTCTCCTCCTCGGTCAGCTTGAACACGGGGATACCGGTCCAGTTCCCCAGCACCTCGGCGATCTGCTCGTCGTCGACCTCGGCCACGACGTCCAGGTCACCCGAACGCCACTGCTTCTCACGCTCGGCACGCTGCGCGACGAGCTGCTTCTCCTTGTCGCGCAGAGCCGCGGCCTTCTCGAAGTCCTGCGCATCGATCGCGGACTCCTTCTCCCGGCGCGCGTCGGCGATCTTCTCGTCGAACTCGCGCAGGTCTGGCGGAGCGGTCATACGGCGGATGCGCATCCGCGCGCCGGCCTCGTCGATCAGGTCGATCGCCTTGTCCGGCAGGAACCGGTCGTTGATGTAGCGGTCGGCCAGGGTGGCCGCCGCGACCATCGCGGAGTCGGTGATCGAGACGCGGTGGTGCGCCTCGTAGCGGTCGCGCAGACCCTTGAGGATCTCGATGGTGTGCTCGACGGTCGGCTCACCCACCTGCACCGGCTGGAACCGGCGCTCCAGGGCGGCGTCCTTCTCGATGTACTTGCGGTACTCGTCGAGCGTGGTCGCGCCGATCGTCTGCAGCTC
>Ga0180218_1000752_pt1 | contig 24752 bp, 22 predicted proteins | sample eDN3rd37CKraftBY_FD_151334 | JGI IMG/M metagenome (GOLD analysis project Ga0180218, IMG submission 151334) | Enriched backyard soil microbial communities from Emeryville, California, USA - eDNA 3rd pass 37_C Kraft BY (version 2) (version 2) | ecosystem: Environmental > Terrestrial > Soil >...
GTTGCGGCACGCTCCAAGTCCATTAACCGCGGGGTGTCCGGGATGTCCCCGCTCGGCCGGAGGTGCGACGACCCGACCTGCGAAATACGCGGTTGACGTGATCGGCGACGCGGCGCAGCGTCCGCCGGCACATTCCGGGGGCATCCCATGAACGACCACCGCTCAGCCGACCCGCGCGCCGTGCATTCGGCCGTCCAGTTTCTCATGACGCTGCATTTCATCAACTGGCTTGGCTTCGCCGGCTGGAATGCGCTGCTGCACAACTACACCATTCAGGCGGTGGGATTCGGGTGGTTCGAGGCGGGGCTCACGCAGACCGTGCGCGAGATTCCGGGCTTTCTCGCCTTCACGGTGGCCTTCTGGCTCATGCTCATGCGCGAGCAGGTGCTCGGTTATATCGCCCTCGTGCTGCTTGGCCTCGGTGTCGCGCTCACGGGTACAAATCCGACACTCATGGGCGTGCTGATCTCGACCTTCATCATGTCGGTCGGCTTCCATTACTTCGAGACGACGAATACGTCGCTGCAGCTTCAGTTGTTGCCGAAAGCGCGGGCGCCGTCGCTCATCGGCCGCATAGTCAGTGCGGGCGCTGCGGCGCAGTTCATCGCCTATGGCAGCATTGCGATCGTGTGGTGGTTCGGCTGGCACAACTTTACGGCGCTCTACGCGATCCTCGGGCTTGCCTGCGCCCTCCTGACCGTCGTGGCGATGCTGACATTCAAGCGCTTCGAGGGGCCGGTGCGCCAGCGCGCGGGCCTCGTCTTTCGCAAGCGCTACGGCCTCTACTACGCGCTGACCTTCATGAGCGGGGCGCGGCGCCAGCTCTTCATGGCCTTCGGCGGCTTCCTGCTGGTCAAGAAGTTCGGCTACTCGGTCGCCGACATGGCGCTGCTGATGCTGGTCACATCGTCGTCGAACACGTTCTTCGCGCCGCGCCTCGGCCGCCTCGTGCAGACGTGGGGCGAGCGCAATACGATCATGCTCGAGAACAGCGTGCTGATCTGCGTGTTCGTCGGCTACGCCATGACGAGCAGCGCTCATCTCGCGGCGGCACTGTTCATCATCGATGGCATCTTCTTCACGCTCATCCTCGCTCAGAAGACGTATTTCCAGAAGATCGGCGATCCCGCGGACATGGCAGCAACGGCGTCCGTCGCCTTCACGATCAACCACATTGCCGCGGTCGCCATTCCGGTGACCTTTGGCCTGCTCGGGACGATCGATTACTCGATCATCTTCTGGCTCGGCGCCGGCATTGCCTTCACGTCGCTGATGCTGTCGCTGCTGGTGCCGCTCGATCCCGCACCCGGGCGCGAGACGGTGCTCATGCGTCCGCAGACGCAGCCGGCGGAGTAGCTCAGCGCGCATTGGCGAGCGTGTCCTTGAGTAGCGTCAGCGCGCGCGCCGCGAACGCACGCATGTTCGCCTGACGATCGGCGGAACCTGTTTCGAGCGTGATAACTGCTTCGGCGGGACCCGATACCGCCATGCAGGAATGGCCGGCGGCATCGCCGTAGCGATTGCCCGCCGGGCCGGTGGCGCCGGTTTCCGAAAGTGCCCACGTCGCGCCGAGATTTTCGCCCGCCTGCTTCGCCAGCAGCGCCGCGTAGGGCTCACTCGCCGAGCGCATCTTGCGCATGTCGTCGTCGGTGATGCTGGTGAGTGCCGAGCGGGCCTGGCGCGTATAGACGACGGCACCGCCGAGGTAGTAGGCGGAGGCGCCGGGAACCGAGAGCAGCGCTGCGCTGATGAGGCCGCCGGTCGAGGACTCGGCGACCGCGATTGTTTCCTTGCGCGCTTTCAAGATCTCCGCGATCTCGGTGGCGATGGGGATCAGGGATTGCATTGATGTTGTTCCTTTCGACTTTGTCGCGAGCGTCGGCTCCCTCTTCTCCCCGTAAGCACGGGGAGAAGGGATCTGTAGCGCTTGCGGCTAGCTCCGAAACAAAAAAAGGCGGGGGCTCCGGGGGTGTCCCCCGGGCGGGTTATAGGGCGGCAGCCCTATTCGCGTCGAAGACGCGAGCGCTCACCCAGCCGCCCGCAACCACCCACCAATATCCGAGAGTGCGCGCTCGGCCATGAGGCGTTTGCGCGCCGCGCCCTTTTCCTTGCCCTTGATGCGCTTGCCATCGGCGTCTGTGCGCGGCTCGTCGATCGGCGGGAAGAGACCGAAATTGACGTTCATGGGCTGGAAGGAGCGCGGGCCGTCACTGTGCGCCTCGACGTGTCCGCCGGTGATGTGGGCGACGAGGGCGCCGAGGGCGGTGGTCGGCGGCGGCGCGTCGATTCCATTGCCGAGACGTTCGGCAGCAGCAAAACGGCCCGCGAGCAGGCCGATGGCGGCGCTCTCGACGTAACCTTCGACGCCGGTGATCTGGCCGGCGAAGCGCAGGCGCGGCATGGCCTTGAGGCGGAGCTGGCTGTCGAGCAGGCGCGGGCTGTTGAGGAACGTATTGCGGTGGAGGCCGCCGAGGCGCGCGAACTCGGCATTCTGGAGACCCGGGATCATTCGGAAGATGCGCGTCTGCTCGGCGTGGCGCAGCTTGGTCTGGAAGCCGACCATGTTCCAGAGCGTGCCGAGGGCATTGTCCTGCCGGAGTTGGACGACGGCATACGGCCAGCGGCCGGTGCGCGGGTCGTCGAGACCGACAGGTTTCATGGGGCCGAAGCGTAGTGTCTCGCGGCCGCGCTCGGCCATGACCTCGATGGGGAGGCAGCCGTCGAAGTAGGGCGTGTTCGCTTCCCAGTCTTTGAACGAGGTCTTCTCGCCGGCGAGGAGCGCGTCGATGAAGGCCTCGTACTGCTCCTTGTCGAGAGGGCAATTGATGTAGTCGGCGCCGGTGCCGGCGGGGCCGGTCTTGCCGTAGCGCGACTGGCGCCAGGCGATGCTCTCGTCAATGCTGTGTGCGTGCACGATCGGGGCGATGGCGTCGAAGAAGGCGAGTTCACCCTCGCCCGTCACGGCGGCAACGGCGCTGCTCAAGGCCGGTGAGGTGAGCGGCCCGGTTGCGATGATCACGCTCTCCCAGTCCGCGGGCGGAAGCCCGGCCACTTCCTCGCGCGCGATCGTGACCAACGGATGGGCATTGAGGCGCGCGGTGACCTCGCCGGAGAAGCCGTCCCGGTCGACGGCCAGCGCCCCGCCGGCGGGGAGCTTGTGGGCGTCGCCGGCGGCCATGATCAGGGAGCCCGCGCGGCGCATTTCCTCGTGCAGGAGGCCGACGGCGTTGTTGGCCCAGTCGTCGGAACGAAAAGAGTTCGAGCAGACGAGCTCGGCGAGGCCCTGGCTCTGGTGGGCCTCGGTCATGCGCACGGGGCGCATTTCATGGATCACGACGGGAAGGCCGGCAGAGGCGATCTGCCAGGCGGCCTCGGAGCCGGCTAGTCCCCCGCCGATCACATGTAAAGATCTTTCTTTGGTCATGGTCTTGTTTTGAGTGGACAAACTGGTCCGCGCAAGGACATTGGCATTTGGCAGCGAATCACCGCTTGTGGGGGGTGGGTTCGGGGTCGGGGGGCTCGATTCAGGGTATGCGCGCTAAGATCTTGATTGTATTGGCCATCGGCGCGCTGCTGGCGGGCTGCACCTACGAGCGCGAGGGGCCCGTCCTCGGCCACTACACCGAATTCAAGACCCAGGCGCCCGACGGGAACATTGTCTACGTCTGCCACGCCTATGGGTGCAAGCAGCAGACGCGTTTCCGGTTCACCGAGCAGGACATCGCCGCGCTGCGCGATCTCATGAAGAAGATGCGCAACACGAACGACGCCAGGGGTGAGCGTCGTAGCGTCGCCTACGCGATCGCCTGGATGGAGACGCGCGTCGGCAAGGTCATCGGCACCGACAAGGATCGCCCGGGCATGGATTTTGCTGCCTCGGGAGACCCGACGCAGCAGGACTGTGTGGACGAGGCCACGAATACGACGAGCTATCTGAAGGTGCTCGATCACAACGGGCTGCTGAAGGAGCATTCGGTTGCGCGGCCGTTCTCGAAGGAGAACCTGCTGCGCGGCGTCGCCGGCTGGACGCACTGGACGGCGGTGCTGGTCGAGAAGAGCAATGGTCAGCGCTGGGCAGTCGATAGCTGGATCTACGCGAACGGCGAGAACCCGGCGATCGTCGAAGCTGAGAAGTGGTACATCGACTCGCTCAGCAATCTTCCCATTGCGATGCGGTGAGGCGCACCGTTTCTCGTGGCAGGCGCGCGGACGTGATGGCCGTCTACTTGCCCGTTGTCTGCTGATCGCTGGCCGCGTTCACGCTCAGCGCGGGCAGGATAACGTCGTGCACGATATGACGGGCGGTGGAGGCCGAGATGTGCCCGCCGTCAAAATAGATTGATTGGCCGTGCGGGTAAGCGTGGCACTTCAGCGAACCCCCACATACGGCTTCAAGCAGCGGAATATAGGTTGCGCCCTGCCGCGTTGCGATCGCCTTCAGGTTTTCGTCGATGACCCTTGCGCGTTCCGGATCGATGGCGAACACGTAGTCTGCTGCCGGGTTTCCGCGCCGGACTTCTTTGGCGAGCGCATGGGGCAGGTCGCCATTCGGATGCGGAGGCCATCCGCCGAGAACGACGACGTCGTGGCCAAACCGGTGCAGTGTCGAGACCGTCCGCTCGAGCGCACGCCAGGACGCCTCGGGCCAATCGGAGGCGCCGCGTTTATGGAAATAGGACGCGGCAATCAGGATTGTTGATGGCGGGCTCTCGGCGAGGGCTCTGATCATCTTGCTATTGTGCTCTGCGCATCCTGGGCGCCGCACCAAGGCCAGGTCCAGCAGCGGCGGACAGCCCGACGCCGTGATCTGCCGCACGTGGAGATGGTGCTCCTGCGCGATTTCCGAGAGCGCATAGCTCAACTCGGCTCCGTGGCTGTCACCAAGGACGACGATCCTGCGGTCGGAGGCGCTACCGAAGACGCACGTCTCGGCGAATGTGCGCCGGCCCTGTTCGGAGGGCTCGAAATGGCAGCGTTCGCGCAGGGGGCTGCGATCGCGCGCATCGTCTACGACCGCGAGGACGGCCCTCGGCTGCAGCCAGGGAAAGCCGCCGCCGATATCCAGCGATATGCCGACGAGTGCCAGGATGGCGACCAGCACACCGCTGTAGCGCACGCGAAGCCCGCGGGTCGTCCACAACGAGGTGCCGCGGCGCAAGGGCTGCTCGACGAACTTCCAGCTTGCGCTGGCAATGGCGAATGTCGCGCAGACGACGAGCACGGTCTTGGTGAGGCTCAAGGGTACCGCGGACCATTGCCCGGCCAGTACGATGAGCGGCCAGTGCCAGAGATAGAGGCTGTAGGAGATCAGGCCGATGAATACGAGCGGCGGCAGTGCGAGCAGTCGCAGTGCGAGCGGGCGCGGCTCGACGCCGACATCGGCCGCGGAGGCTGACGAGGGCTGCCCGGACCAGATGACGAAGGCCGCGCCGAGGCTCGGCAATGCGGCTGCGATGCCAGGAAATGGCGTGCTCGCGTCGAATGTGAGCACTGCCGCGCCGATGCCGAGGAGGCCGAGGCCAGCGGCGACGTCGCGCTGTCGTAGGGATGCCGGGGCGAAGCTCGGGGCGAGCGCGAGCAGGCTGCCGAGCAGCAGTTCCCAGGCTCGCATGGGAAGAAGGTAGAACCCGGCCTCGGGAACGGTTCGAGCTGCCGAGACTCCCGCAGCGAACGAGATGAGCGCGAGGAGCGCGAGCGTGCGCCACACGTTTGCGCTGCCCATACGCCAAACGAGGATCATGAGCGCTGGGAAGAGAAGATAGAACTGCTCCTCGACCGCGAGGCTCCATGTGTGAAGCAGCGGCATGGTTTCCGCTGCCGGCGCGAAATAGCCGCTCTCCGTCCAGAAATAGAAGTTGCTGATGGACAGGACGGCGGCGACGAGAGACTCGCCGAAGGCGTCGAGATCGCGCGGAAGAAGGACGAAAAGCGCCAGGATCGTCGATCCGATCAGCATGGCAAAGAGCGCGGGAAGCAGCCTCCGCATGCGCCGGTCATAGAAGTCCAGAAGCGAAAAGCGGTTGTCGCGGAGCTCGAGCGCGATCTGTCGTGTGATCAGGTAGCCGGACAGCACGAAGAAGACATCGACGCCAACGAAGCCGCCGGGTGTGTAGGGAAAGCCGAGGTGAAAGAGAATGACTGGCAGGACCGCAATGGCGCGCAATCCGTCCAGGTCCGGACGATACTCAAGTACGCTCTTCACGAAGTCCCCCGAAGCGCGATTCCCCGTCGCGCTGGTAACCAAGGCCGATGTCAGGTGAGGCGCCGCATTTTCATGACGGCGCCATGGCCCAAATAAGGCACACGCGATGCCCCACTCTACAGCTTGTTCTTGTAGATGCGGCCATCTTTCATGATGACCAGGAAGTTTTTATCGGGCTCGGCGACCAGCGCGATATTCTCCAGCGGGTTGCCGTCCACGAGCAGAATGTCGGCAAAAGCGCCCTCTTCGACGACGCCGAGCTTGCCGGGGTAGGGATTGCGGAGGCCGGACAAGGCGAGCAGCTCGGCGTTCACCGAGGTTGCCATGATGAGGGCTTCGGCCGGCGTGTACCAGCGGGTGAGGTCGACGAGCATCTGGCCCTGTTTTGTCGCGAGCGCCTTGGAGAAGAGGACGTCGGTGCCGAAAGCCGTCTTGATCTTGTATTTCTTCGCGAGCGTGTAGACCCGATCCGTGCCGGCGACCACGAGCTTCATCCGCGCCTGATTGGCCGGTCCGAGCGCGGCGGCGCCTGACAGGTCGACGAAGGGCTGCGTGCTGAGCCAGATGCCCTTCTCGGCCATCAGGCGAGCGGTCTCGTCATCCATCAGATGCCCGTGCTCGATGCATCGGACACCCGCGGCAATCGAGCGTTTGATCGCGGCGGTGGTGTAGGCGTGCGTGCAGACGTAGGTGCCCCAGTTTTCCGCCGCCTCGACGGCAGCGTGAATTTCGTCCTGGTTGAAGGTAGTGACATCGAGCGGACTGAACGGCGATGCGACGCCGCCGCCGGCTGTAAGCTTGATCTGGGAGGCGCCCTGCATGAGCTGCTCGCGGGCGCGAATCCGAACTTCGTCCGGGCTGTCGGCGATCATGCCCCCGCCGAGCTGTTCGACACGCGTGGTCGCGCTGCCCATGCGACGCGGAAGATCGGAGAGTTGACGGAAGTCGCCGTGACCGCTGGTCACGGTGATCATTGCGCCCGATGGATAGATGCGCGGGCCGGACACGATGCCTTCGTCGATCGCGCGCTTTAGGTCGAAGGAAGGGCCGCCCATGTCGCGGATCGTGGTGAAGCCCCGCATGAGGGTGGCTGTCGCTTCGGCGCCTGCCTGCATGTTGATGTAGCCGGCGCCGCTGGAAAGCAGCATTGGAGGCGTCAGACGCACCAGCATGGCGTGCCAATGCGCGTCGATGAGCCCCGGCATCAGCACGCGACCGCCTCCCTGCACGACCGTCGCGCCCGTTTCCGCTGCAAGGGGCGTCTGGGAGATCCGATCGATCTTATTGCCGCGCACCAGCACGTGGGATGGCGCCGAGAGAGCCGCCGACTTGCCGTCGAAGATGCGGACGTTCTCGAAGATCGTGACGTTCGGCGCCGGTTGCTGCTGCGCGAAGCTGGTCGCGGGCAGGAGGAAGAGCGCAAGGCTAATAAAGTTGCGAACAGTGGCTGGCGCCATTGGGGAGCCTCCGATGCAGGTCCCCCCTGTCGTGGTCTCTCAGTCAGTAAGTCGGCTCGGCAGGAGTCCGCCAATCGGGGTAAGTCTGTACTTGCTCTCGGGGTTAGACCCGAAAATGCGCCTGGGGGTGTCCCCTAATATTCAAAACATTGAATATTTGGCCGCCCCTCCGTTATGATCGCGCACAGGGAGGAACAGGCGCCTGCACACGAGCAGGGCGCCCGGCGAGGGGAGAGGACCATGCCCGTATTCCGCACGATCGACACGGGGCTGCGAGACGGCCGCGCCCAAATCGCGTTCGACGAGGCGCTCATCGAGCTGCACAAGGCGGGAAAGATCCCGGATACGGTGCGCTTCCTGCGCTTTCCACCAACGGCGCTGATCGGGCGCCATCAGGCCATGAGCCACGAGGTGAAGGTCGCGCACTGTCGCGCCAACGGGATCGGTCTCGTACGGCGCATCACCGGCGGCGGCGCCATCTACTTCGACGAAGGCCAAATCGGCTGGGAGCTGGCACTGTCGCGCAAGCGCCTGCCGATGCCGTCGCTCGGTGATTACACACGCGCGATCTGCGAGGCCGTGGCGTACGGTCTTTCGCAGGCCTTCGATATCGCGGCGCGCTTCCGCCCCCGCAATGACATCGAGGTCGGTGGCCAGAAACTCTGCGGTACGGGGGGCTTCTTCGACGGCGACACGCTCTTCTATCAGGGGACCGTTCTGATCGACGTCGATCCGGCGCGCATGATGGCGTGCCTCAATGTGCCTGCGGCCAAGCTTCAGAAGCGCGATCTCGACAAGGCCGAGCAGCGCGTGACGACGTTGAAGGCGCTTCTCGGTGGGAAGGCCCCTCCAATTGCCGATGTGCAGGAGGCGGTGCTGCTCGGATTGCGCGAGAAGCTCGGGCTGGAGCTCGAAGCGGGCGCGCCGAGCGAAGCCGAGGAGGCGCTGGCGAAGAAGATCCACGATGAGACAATCGGCACGGACGACTTCGTGTTCGAGATCGACGATCCGCGCGGCGCGGAAGTAAGCGAGGCCTCGCTCACGGGCGCGGGTGGGACAGTCTCGGCCTATGTGCGGCTCGAAGGAGCGGGCGGCGCGCGGCGCGTGCGCGAGGTGCTGCTGACCGGCGATTTCTTCGTGACGCCGCCGCGCATGGTGCTCGATCTCGAAGCTGCCCTGCGCGGGGTTCCGGTTGCGGACGTGGGCGCGGCGGTCGATCGTTATTTCGCGGCCTCGCGGCCAGATCTGCTGACGATCGCGCCCGCGGATTTCCGGAAGGTGATCGAGGAGGCCGTGGCGGCAGGCGGCGCCGGCTGACCGCTCAGCGGCGCGTGGTCGTCCCGCTTTCGGCCGTGCGGCGGCGGCGATCGCTCACGCGCGGCGCGCGCGTGCGCCGGAAGGCTTCGACCTGCTCGGGCGAAAGCCGGTAGTGGCCGGTAATCTGGTCAACAAAGAGCGCATCCTCGAGCTGTGGCCCCCAGCCGCGATTGTGGACGATAAGCGGACGCCCCGAGGGGGCGATGCGATCGCTCACGATGGCAATGTGGAACTGCGAGATGCGCCCTTCCGGCCTGTGATAGGTGACGATGTCGCCTGGCCGGTAATCCTCGGCGAATTCGGAGATAGCGAGGCTGGTGCCGTACCGCGTGAGGAAGCGGCGCACGATTTCGACCCGCCGGTGATCGATACTGGGATCGCCGCGGCCGAGACGCGAGGTATAGATCAGCTCCTGCAGGTCGATGCCGAGCGCGCGATAAGCGCGGATCACGACGTCCGTGCAGACGCCATAGAGGGGCTGCGTGTCGCCGCCGGGATAAGAGAGGCTCACATAGCGTGCATTGTAGACCACGAATTCGTCGGTCTGGGCGCGTGCCGCGGCGGCGAGAGCCTGGCCGAAGTTCTGCGGCGAAGCGATGCTCGGGGTGCCCGGAACCTCATCGGGCACACATTGCGCCGGAGGTCGCGCGGCGACCGCCATCGCAACGGTCGTGCGCGTTCTCGTGTCGGGTTGGAGCGGCATTGCCTCGATGGAAAGATCACCATGCCATGGCTCGGGCAGTGGTTCGGTCGATGCGATGATCGTGCGCGTTCTGGTATCGGGTTGGAGGGGCATGGCTTCGACGGAGAGATCGCCATGCCACGGCGCAGGTGGCGGCTCGGCAGCCGCGAACACCGTGCGGGTTCTCGTATCGGGCTGGAGAGGCATGGCCTCGCGCGTCAGGTCGCCGCGCCATGGCTCGGGAGGGGGCTCCGCAGCGGCGAGGATCGTGCGGGTCCTCGTATCGGGCTGCAGTGGCATCGCCTCCCGGGTGATGTCGCCATGCCAGACAGCAGGCCGCGCAAGAGTGCGCGACGGATCAATCTCCAAGCTCTGCAGGAGCGCCATGACGGCGAGCGGCAGCACGAGGATGGCGAGCGCCGGCCAGTCGATATAGCGGAACGCCGGTGCCGGCATCCGAGCGCGCGTCGATGGCTCGCTCTCGCGCGAGGGCGGCTCGGCCGCTGCAGGACGGGCGCGCGCGGGGATCTTCGATGGCGCTTGCCGCCGGTTCTTCCGCCGGCCATCCGCCTTGCGGCGTCCGTTGTTCTTCTTCACGCTCGAGCCCCCCGGCCGACGATTTCAGGCGCCGCGCCGCCTATCGCTTGTGCCCATTTGAGGATTATCCATAGGGGTGAGGCTGATACAAGGCGGGCGCTGGGAAAAAACTGCCGTAACCGCGCGCGGCCATTCTGCTTGACGCCCCGGCCGATCGCGGCAAACGTCCGCCACGTTCTGTCATGCCACCAACGGACTGCCCCTGCTTCATGGCCGGCCCGATTCTCAATCTCCTGCGCCTCTCGCGCGCCGGGCTGGTCCTTGCCCAGCATGGCGTGCGCTTCGTGCCGAAGGGTGTGCCCGTGCCCTGGCCGCTCAGGCTCGCGCGCGCGGCAACGTGGCCGGTACGTGTGCTGGCATGGCCCTTCCGGCGCGATGAGAGCATGGAGACGCGCGTTAGCGCGGCGCTGACGCGGCTCGGGCCGAGCTACGTCAAGCTCGGGCAGTTCCTGGCGACACGCGCCGATGTGATCGGACCGGACCTCGCCCGCGATCTTTCAAGCCTCCAGGATCGCATGGCGCCCTTCTCGCAGGCCGAGGCACGCGCTGCTATCGAGGCCGCGCTCGGCGGGCGTGTCGAGGATCACTTCGCCGAGTTCGGACCACCCGTTGCCGCGGCATCGATCGCGCAGGTGCACAAGGCGGTCGTCATCGAGAACGGCGAGCGACGCGAGGTCGCGGTCAAGGTGCTGCGGCCGGACGTCGAGCGCCGTTTCAAGCGCGACCTCGACAGCTACTTCTTCGCCGCGCGCATGATCGAGCGCTTTCATCCGCCGACGCGGCGCCTGAAGCCCGTCGCCGTCGTCGAAACGCTCGCCCGCACGACCGAGATCGAGATGGATCTGCGCCTCGAGGCGGCCGCGATCTCGGAGATGGCCGAGAACATCAAGAACGATGCGGGATTTCGCGTGCCCGGCGTCGACTGGAAGCGCACGGCGAAGCGCGTGCTCACGCTCGAATGGGTCGACGGCATTCCGATTGCCGACACGGCGCGGCTCGACGCTGCGGGGCACGATCGTCGCGCACTCGGGTTGACCGTGCTGCAGTCCTTCCTGCGCCACGCCATGCGCGACGGCTTTTTCCATGCCGACATGCATCAGGGCAACCTGATGGTCGATGCGGCGGGGAATGTCGTCGCGGTGGACTTCGGCATCATGGGGCGGCTCGGTGCGAAGGAGCGTCGCTTCCTCGCGGAGATCCTGCACGGCATCATCACGCGCGACTATCGCCGTGCCGCCGAGGTGCATTTCTGGGCGGGTTACGTGCCGCCGCATCATCCCGTCGAGGTCTTCGCGCAGGCATTGCGCGCGATCGGTGAGCCGATCCAGGGGCGGCCCGCAGGCGAGATCTCCATGGCCGATCTTCTCGGCCAGCTCTTCGCCTACACCGAAGTCTTCGACATGCAGACACGGCCCGAGCTGATCAACCTGCAGAAGACGATGGTGGTCGTGGAGGGCGTTGCGCGCGGGCTGGATCCGAACCTCGATATCTGGACGGCGGCCGAGCCCATTGCGCGCGAGTGGGTCGAGAGCAATCTCGGGGCCGCGGGAGCGCTCAAGGATGCGCGCGAGGGGGCGTCGGAGCTCGGGCGCCTGCTGGGCGATGTGCCGGCCCTGCTCGGGCAAGCGGAGCGGACATTGCTTGCCTTGGCCGAGGCGGCGCGCAGCGGCGTGCGGCTCGACGATGAATCGGTGGTGCGGTTGGCGGAAGCGGATGCGCGCAGCGCGCGATGGAGCCGTCTCGCGCTCTGGGTCGGCGCGTTGGCGCTCGTCGCGATCGCGCTCTCGATGTGGTAGCAAGGGCAGCACGCAAAGTCCGAAAATCGAGCAGCGGCATGTCCGCACTCCGGCTGGACAGCCTGGATTGATGGACGCATTCTCAAGGCTCCTGACCTCCACCAGCCCCGGACGCGCCGACGATGCCGATGATTCTTGCCGCCAATGCCAATGCCCAGGGCAGTCATGTCGGGGAGTGGCGCCATCCCGACGCGTGGGATAAGCCGGCTGCAAATATTGCCAATGCCGTGCGGCTCGCGCAGATCGCCGAGGCCGGCAAGATGGATCTGCTCTTTCTCGCCGACGGCAACGGTGTCCGGCAGATGGACAGGCCGGATCTCTTCGCCGCCACGTCGCCGTCCGACCGGCCGGGCGTCTTCGAGCCCGTAACGCTGCTGTCGGCGCTCGCAATGGTGACGCGCAACATCGGGCTCGTCGCGACCGCTACCACGACCTACGACGAGCCTTTTCACGTCGCCCGGCGTTTCGCGTCGCTCGATCATATCAGTCGCGGCCGTGCGGGCTGGAACCTCGTGACCACATCGAATGCGGGGGACGCACTGAACTTCAACCACGCCGAACATGTCGCGCGCGATACGCGCTACGAGCGTGCCAACGAGTTCACCGACGTTGTGAAGGGCCTCTGGGATTCCTGGGCGGACGATGCTTTTCCGCAGGATAGGGCGACAGGACAGTTCCTCGATCCGGCCAAGGTGCAAGTGCTGGGTTATGAGGGCAAGCACTTCAAAGTCGCCGGACCGCTCAATGCGCCACGCCCGCCGCAGGGACATCCGGTGGTGTTCTCCGCCGGTCAGTCGGAGGCCGGACGCGAGCTTTCGGCCCGCCATGCCGACTGCATCTTCGCGATCGAGGCGACACTGCCGGCCGCGCAAAAGCTTTATGCCGATTTCAAGGGGCGTCTTGCACGATATGGACGCGACCTCGACGATCTCAAAATTCTCTCCGGCGTTACGATCTTCGTCGGCGAGACGCAGCAACAGGCGGACGATCTTGCTGGAGAGCTCGATGACCTCGTGCCACCCGCCGTGGGCGTCGACTACCTCTCCAAGATGACAGGGGTCAATATGAAGGGCTATCCGCTCGATGGCCCGATGCCGGAAATCAGCGAGGAGCATCTCGGGCCGACGGGCATCGCGCGCGCCATTCTCCAGGTCGCCAAGGAGCAGCGGCTCACTGTGCGTCAGACCTACCGGCGGATCCTGCCGCAAATGGCCGGCAACATGTTCAAGGGCGATCCCATCCAAGTCGCCGACATCATGGAGGCTTGGTATCGCGGCAAAGGCTGTGACGGCTTCATGATCGCCGCGCCGGTCGTGCCGACGGGCATGGAGCGATTCACCCGCCTCGTGATCCCTGAATTGCAGCGTCGCGGTCTTTTCCGCCGGGAGTACGAAGGTCGCACGCTGCGCGAGAATCTCGGTCTGAAGCGGCCCGCGCGCCGGGTCGTGCGGTAGTTGCGCGTAAGGCTGCTCAGCCTCTGGCGCTGACGGGTGGGGGAGGAGCGCTGTCGTGGCCGGGAGCAGCGACTTGCAGAGCACTGCGCGCCGCCTCGTGGCGATCGTTTGCACCGCGCAGGTCCTGGTGCAGATCGGCGCATTTTTCTGGCCGGCGCTGCTGCCACGCATGATCCCTTTGTGGGACCTCACCAACACGCAGGCCGGTTGGATTACGGCGAGCTTCTATGCCGCCTACATGCTCGCTGTCCCTATCCTCGTGACGCTGACCGATCGCGTGGACGCGAAGTTCGTCTATCTCTTCGGCGTTGGCGCGACGGTTGCCGGTCACGGCTGCTTCGCCCTTTTCGCTGAGGGCTACTGGTCGGCGATGGGCTTTCGCGCGCTGACCGGGCTCGGTTGGGCCGGAACATACATGACCGGCCTCAAGCTGCTCGCCGATCAAGTCGATGCCAAGATGATGTCACGCGCCGTGACGGGACACGCGGCGAGCATCGGCGTTTCCGGGGCGCTCTCGTTCGCGACGGGCGATCTGCTCGCCAACCTCGGCGGCTGGCAACTCGCGTTCTTCACCGCGTCCCTGACTGCCGCGATCGCGTTGTGCATGGTGGCGCTGGCGGTGCCGCGGCGCGCCGCGCCCGCAGCGAAGCCGAGCGACGGCGGCGGGCTCTTCAACTTCCTTCCCGTATTCCGCAACCGTTCGGCTATGGCCTATGCGGTCGGCTATTGCGTGCACACGCTCGAGATGAGCGCGTTGCGCGGATGGGGCGTGGCCTTTCTCGGCTACGTGGCAGCGAGCACCGACGCGGGCACATCCCTGCTCTCGCCGGCTGCGGTGATGACATTGCTCGGGCTGATCGGGGTCAGCGCGAGTGTCTCGGGCAACGAGATCTCCATCCGCCTTGGCCGGCGCCGGCTGGTTCAGCTCGCGATGGTAGGCTCCATCGTGACCGCGCTTGCCGTCGCTTTCATTGGGGTTTGGTCGTATTGGCTCGCGGTGGCCCTGCTGATGGCCTACGGTTTCGTCGTGTGGCTCGACTCATCGTCATTGACGGCGGGTACGGCCGGAACGGCCGAGCCGGCGCGACGCGGCGCGACGCTCGCCGTGCACTCTTCGCTCGGCTATGCGGGCGGTTTTGTCGGTCCGATCGTCGTCGGCTGGAGCCTCGATTGGGCGGGCGGCATGTCGCCGCTCGGTTGGATTGCAGGCTTCGGCAGCGTCGCCGTGCTCATGCTCGGCGCACTTCTCGCCTTCTGGCTCATGCGGCCGCGAGAACTCGCCGGCGACAAGGGGGCTCGCTAAATGCGTCGTCCGGCGTTCTGCCAATATGGCTCCCGCAGGCGGCGCTTGAAGATCTTGCCCGAGTCCTCGCGCGGCAGATCATGCGCGATCTCGATGCGGCGCGGCACCTTGTAGCTCGCGAGGTGCGACTTCAAATGCGTGCTCACCGCCTCGATGGCGAGCGCGTGGCCCGGCATGGGCTCGACGAGCGCGATGAGGCTTTCGCCGTATTCCTCGTCGGGGATGCCGAAGACGGCGCAGTCCTTCACGCCCGGCAGCGCGAGCGCGACAGCCTCGATCTCCGCCGGATAGATGTTGACGCCGCCTGAGATGACCATGTCGCGCTTACGGTCGCAGAGGAAGAGATAGCCGTCGGCGTCGAGATAGCCCATGTCGCCGACCGTGATCATGCCGCCGCGCTCGATCTCGGCGCGCTTCTCGGGAAGATTGTGGTAGGTGAACTCGGGGTAGTAGTCGATCGACGAAAAGACTTCGCCGACCTCGCCCTGCGGCATCTCGCGCCCCTGCTCGTCCTGAATGGAGATCGTCGCGCCCTTCGCGACGCGGCCGACGGTGCCCGGCTTCTTCAGCCATTCCTCACTCGAGACGAGCGTCACGGCGCCGCTCTCGGTCGCACCGTAGAACTCCGATATGACAGGGCCCCACCAGTCGATCATCGCGCGCTTGACGTGCACCGGGCACGGCGCGGCGGCGTGCATGACGAAGCGCAGCGATGACACATCATAGCGGTGGCGCACGTCCTCCGGCAGTTTCATGAGGCGCACAAACATGGTCGGCACCATGAAGAGCGTGTCGATGCGCTCGCGCTCGATCGTCGCGAGCATCGCTTCGGGGTCGAAGCGCGGCATGAGGATGAGCGCTTCGGCAATGCGCGCTGCGCGCAGCACGAAGGCATTGGGCGCCGAGTGGTAAAGCGGTCCCGCCATGATCGTGCGGATGCCGGGTGATACGCCGTAGACCACGCGGCGCGCCTCGTTGAGGGCTTCCTGCTGCGCAGGCGTCGGCGGCGCGCGACGCACACCCTTGGGATGGCCGGTCGTGCCAGACGTGTAGATCATGCTGAGCGTCTGCGGGCGTGGTGCGCCGCTCCACGGCGTATGTGCCGCGATGAACTCATCCCAGTTTTGCGCATTGGCCGGTACGGTGCAGCGCTCGGGCGCGATGCCGAAGGCCTCGGCGACGACGTCGGGCGTTCGCGCGGCAACGATGGTGAGGCCCGGCGGTGCCGCGCGCCGGACGGTATCCAGGAGATCGGCGTGCGTGACGAGCACCTTGGCGGCGCAGTCGCGCAGGATGTAGGCGATCTCCTCGGGGTGGAAGTGCCAGTTGATCGGCACCGCATAGGCGCCGAGGCGGATTGCGGCATACGAGGCTTCGAGAAAGGCGACATCGTTGCGCATGAGGATCGCGACGCAGTCGCCTTGGCCGACGCCGAGCGCATCGAGGCCGTTGGCGGCACGTTCGACCCGCACATCGAAGGCCGCCTGATCGATCGTGCGCCCGCCGATCGCGATGCCGCGCGTGCGCCCGTCCAATGTCCCCATGAGGACCTCCCGCCTGTTCTCGTTTTCGGCGAGTTGAGCACGCAGTCCGCCAGCAAAGCAAGCTGGCGGACGGTTCGGGCGGCGGCTAAAGTCCGCGCACAGAACCTTTCATCGAGGAGGCGCGGCGCATGTCGGAGGAATCGGTCATCGTGACCCGGAAGGAGGGCATCGCCATCATCCGGCTCAATGAGCCCAAATCGATGAATGCCATGTCGGCCGGCATCAAGGCCGGTCTCGATGCGCACTTGCCTGCGCTGCTCGAGGACGACAGCGTGCGCTGCCTTCTCATCACGGGCACGGGCGACGCCTTCTGCGCCGGCGGTGATATCCGCAACATGGGCCGCGCCAAACCTTCCGATACGCGCGAGCGCATGCGCCGCTCGTACCGCTGGTCGGGGCGGCTGCTGAAATCCGAGAAGCCGATCGTCATGGCCGTGAATGGTGCCGCGGCGGGCGCGGGCGTATCGCTCGCGCTCATGGGCGATGTCGTGATCGCCTCGACATCGGCCTACTTCACGACAGGCTTCGCGCGTATCGGCGTTGTGCCCGATCTCGGCCTGCTCGCGACGCTGCCGCGCGCGGTCGGCACACTGCGCGCCAAGGATCTCCTGATGACGAGCCGCAAGGTGACGGCGGAGGAAGCGCTGCAGATCGGCCTCTGCTCGCGCGTCGTGGCACCGGAAGAGCTCATGGAAAAGGCCATGGAGGTCGCCGAGCAGTTCGCGAACGGCCCGACGATCACCTACGGCCTGCTGAAGAAGCTCGTGAATCGCGCGTACGATGCGTCCTTCGACGAGTTCCTCGATGCCGAGGCCTTCGCACAGGGCACAGTCATGGCGACGGACGACTTCATCGAAGGCATCACGGCCTTCCGCGAAAAACGCCGCCCGAAGTTCAAGGGGAGTTGATGCGCCCGAGCCGGTTTCTTCGAGCAGCCGGCTATCTGATCGTGCTCGTGATCACGCGATCGCCGTTCGGTAGGTCCGAACGCGAGCCGGGAATTCTCGGCGATGGCGCTTCGTACCTGCAGAACTTCGCATAGATATGGTTCAGCGCCCTCTCGATCGCGCGGTATCCACCGGTGTCGATCGAGGCGACCGTGGTGAAATGATCGCAAAGTTTCTCCGATTGCCGGAGCTGGCAATGAACCGGCTTCTCGCCCATCAGCCCGACTTGAAAACTGCCGTCCGGCTTGAGGACCGTCGGGCGCGTCGCGGACATATTATTCAGGTAGAATTCGGTCGCCGCTCCGGATGACGTATTCTCCACGCGGACAATGCAATTGCGCTTGTCGATGACCGACCAGACCTCGCTCCCTTCTCTTGCGCTACCGGAGTGGACGGGCGGCACGAGCGTCCCGTCGGCGGATTCCTTGAGCTGGTCGAGGGGTATCAAGGCGCCATGGTGGACAAAGACCCACGCCTCCAGCAGAGATTGGGCCGCAGTCGGTGTGGGCGTCAGCAGTAGGCCCGTGCAAGCGGCGCACATGCCCGCGGACAGAGATCGACCTCCGAGGATGGATCGCAATGGCATCGGCAGCCTCCGCCGCTTTCAGCAAATTTACCATTCTCACCGATATGCGGAATGAATTTTGCGATAATAATAGGAATTCTGTCCTCATGATTCCTAGCGGAAAGTTAATCCGCATGGGAATCAAATTAAAAACGGACGCATTCCTGGCATTTTAAGGCGGCTCAGCGCCGATGTCCTTCTGTCGATATTTTATCGGGCCTAAGAGGCCCCGATCAGTATGCCTGCCGCGAGCACCAGCCCGCCGCCGAGCACGACCTGGAATGTCGCGCGGCCGAACGGCGTCTCCATGTAACGATGCTGGATCCACACGATGGCCCAGAGCTCGATGAAGACGACGATGAGTGCGATGGCGGTGGCGACGCGAAAACTCGGGATGAGATAAGGGAGCGCGTGGCCGAGGCCGCCGATGGTCGTCATGACACCGGAGGCGAGGCCGCGCTTCCAGGGTGAGCCCCGGCCCGAGAGCTTGCCGTCGTCGTGGGCGGCTTCCGTGAAACCCATGGAAATGCCGGCGCCGACCGACGCCGAGAGGCCGACCAGAAAGGTCGTCCACGGGTTCTGGGTGGCGAAGGCCGTCGCGAAGATCGGCGCGAGCGTCGAAACGGAGCCGTCCATGAGGCCGGCTAAGCCTGGCTGTACCCAGGTGAGCAGGAATTGGCGGCGGGCGGCGAAATCCTCCTCCTCGCGCGCGCCGTCCCCAAGATGCTGCGCTTCGAGCTTGTCGGCTTTGGCTTCGTGACTGGCCTCCGCGGCAGCGAGATCGCCGAGCAGCTTGCGCGTGTCGGCATCGGTCGAGCGGCCGGCGGCGGCGACGTAGAAGTCGTGCGCCTGCCGCTCCATGTCGGCGGCTTCGTTGCGGATCGTTTCGAGGTCGAGATTGCTGACGAGCCAGACGGGTCGGCGCGTGTAGTAGCCGGCGACGTGCTCGCGCCGGATGGGAACGATGAAATTCCCGAAGCGGCGCTGGTACGTCTCGATCAGGCGGCGGCGGTGCTGGTTCTCCTCCGCGGCCATGCCTTCGAAGATGGCGGCTGTCGCCGGGTACTGGTCGCGAAGCTTCTCGGCATACGCGGAGTAGATCTGGCCGTCTTCCTCCTCCGAGGATATGGCCAGCGCCAGGATCTCCTGTTCGGTGAGATCGTCGAAGCGACGCTTGCCGGTCGCGGAGATGAGAGAGAGGCGGGTTAGCACGGGCAAGATCCAGATTAGAATGGCTCTAATGTGGATCTTGCCTATCGTGGCGGTGCGTGCCCGTCAAGCGGGGGGAGCCCGGCTGTCTTGAGTGTGTGTGGCGCGGCCGCTGCTACGCTCTCGAGGCTCTCGAGGCTCGCGGTGCGCGCGGCCGAAACGCGTAGGCCAGCCGGAAGAGGAGGAGGGCGGCAACAAGGGTCGCGTAGATGAGCGGCTCGAGCGGCCAGACCTTGACCAGCATGATGAAGTGCAGTGCCGCCGCCGCCGCTGCCAGATACGCGAGGCGGTGCAGCTTGCGCCAGCGCGCGCCGAGCCGGCGAATCATCGGGGTGTTTGACGTTGCCGCCAGCGGCACCAGCACCACGAAGGCGAGCATGCCGATCGTGATATACGGCCGCTTCGCGATGTCGGCGATGATCGAGGGCACGTCGAGGCCCTTGTCGATCAGCATGTAGACCGTGAGATGCAGCGCCGCGTAGTAGAACGCGAGCAGGCCCAGGGCGCGACGGAAGCGAATGAGGCTCGGGCCACCGAGCTGTCGGAGTGGCGTGATCGCGAGGCTCGCAATCAGGAAGCGCAGCGCCCAGAGCCCGAGCGCGCGCTCGAGCACATTCTGCGGGTCGGCCCCGAGCTGATCGGTCAGGCCCCAATAGAAATAGAGCACGGCCGGCGCCATGCCGAGGATGTAGAGAGCCCGGCGCGCTGGATCGACGCCGAGGAGGAGGCGCGAAAGCGGGCTCCGTTGACGCAGAGGTGCAAGCATTTTCAGTAGTTCGCCTTGAGGTCCATGCCGGTGTAGAGGCTCGCAACCTGCTCGGCGTAACCATTGAAGAGCAGTGTCGGACGGCGCTTGACGAACAAGCCGCTGCCCTCGCCGATGCGGCGCTCGGTCGCCTGGCTCCAGCGCGGATGGTCGACGGCCGGATTGACGTTCGAATAGAAGCCGTATTCGCGCGGGTTCTCGCGGCTCCAGGACGTGACCGGCTGCTTGTCCGTCAGCGAAATGCGGACGACCGACTTGATGCTCTTGAAGCCGTACTTCCAGGGCACGACGAGGCGCACCGGCGCGCCGTTCTGATTGGGCAGCTTCTCACCGTAAAGGCCGACCGCGAGGATCGTCAGCGGATGCATGGCCTCGTCGAGGCGCAGACCCTCCACGTAGGGCCACGGCAGCGGCTGAAAGAAGCCCTTCTGGCCCGGCATCTCCGAGGGACGCACGATCGTCTCGAAGGCGACGTACTTGGCGCTGCCTTGCGGCGCAACGCGTGAGAGCACGCTGGCGAGCGGGACGCCAACCCAGGGTATGACCATCGACCAGCCCTCGACGCAGCGCATGCGATAGATACGCTCCTCGAGCGCGATGTCCTTGATCAGGTCGTCGAGGTCATAGTCGGCGGGCTTGTCGACAAGGCCGTCGACCTTGATCTTCCAGGGCTTGGTCGTCAGCGTGTGCGCATTGGCGGCGGGGTCGTCCTTGTCGGTGCCGAACTCGTAGAAGTTGTTGTAGGAGGTCACGTCCTTGAGGGGCGTCACTGGCTCGTCGGTCGAGAACGGGCTCTTGGTGGCGGCGAGGGGCGCGGCAAGGGCATCCCACGGAAGTGCGGCTGTCGCGCCGAGGGCTGCCGCGCCAAACATGAACTCGCGCCGTCTGAGATAGACGGACCGATCGGTGATCTCCGATGGGCGGATGTCACTTGCAGAGCGGATCAGCATGGGCAGGTCCCTTTGAGGTCGACGAGCTAGCGCTACAAGGCTATTCGGGGGTCGGGAAGTAAGGGTTACGGTGGTAACGCGCAGTTGATAGGGGGCTTGTCTGCTGGAAGGCTCCATGCCTTGGATTGCTGCGTCTTCGGAGATTGACGCCCAGGGAACACAGTTCTTGAATCCGGTGACGCACTTGGCGTGAGCAGTGGGAGACGCAGGCGATGGCGGATCAGGAGGCGACGTATGAAGGCGGTTGTGCGTGCCGCGAGGTGCGCTACCGCATGGTCAGCCGGCCGCTGTTCGTGCACTGCTGCCACTGCCGCTGGTGTCAGCGCGAGACGGGCGCCTCCTTCGCGCTCAATGCGATGATCGAAGCAGACCGCGTCGAGTTGTTGACTGGGACGCCCGAGGTCGTGCTCACACCCTCGAACAGCGGCAAGGGACAGAAGATCGTGCGCTGCCCGACGTGCCGCGTGGCGCTGTGGAGCAACTATGCGGGCTCGGGCGACACGTTCCGTTTCGTGCGCGTCGGCACGCTCGACGAACCCGATCGCCTGCCGCCTGACGTGCACATCTTCACGGCATCGAAGCAGCCCTGGGTCGTGATCCCCGAAGGCGCTCCGGCCTACGAGATTTTCTACAAGCGCGAGGAAATCTGGCCTGCGGAGAGCCTGCAGCGCCGGCAGGCGGCGCTGCAGGTGTAGTCGGCTCTCGAAGACGGCTGGTCCTGCCGCTCGGCGGAGAGCTCTCGAGCGCAGCACGCTACTTCTTCTTCATGCTATCCGACTTCATGGAGTCCGATTTCATGGAGTCCTTCATCGAATCCGATTTCATGCTGCCGCTCGACTTTTTCATGTCGCCGGACTTCATGGTTTCGGATTTCATTTCCCCGGGCTTCATCATGTCCTTCTTCATCTTGTCCTGGGCCTCGGCCGAGGCAAGTGTGCTCATGATCAGTGCGGTGGCGAGAAGTGCGATGCGAGCGGGTGTATAGGCCATGGCGTTCGTGTTCCTCCTGGATGCATGTCGGGCGGTCGTGCCGTTCCGCGCCGATGCAGGAGAATTCGCGCCGGTGAGAGCTGGCGTTACAGTCTTCACGTCGTTGTGATGCTCGACGGCAGCGCATCCATTTGGTTGTTCGCAGCTCGGCGCAGCCACTGGCCGTTATTCAGGCCGAGCCGATTGAGCGCCACGCATGATGGGATACGCGCCGGTCGCGCGCGCAGCTCCAGTAGCAGCCCTGCGCGGGTTGATCGTGCTGTCGGCTGATCGCCAGCTTTGCGAGGTGACAATAGAGGAGCGTGCCGACCCCGCCGTGCGCCACGATGGCGATATCGCCGGGCGATGATCCCGTCACGATCGCTTCGAAGGCCGTCGCTACGCGGCGCTGGGCATCTATGGCGCGCTCCCAACCGCGCACGCTTTCATGCGGATTGGCAAAAAAAGCGTCCGCAGTGCGCTGGAACTCCTCGGGCGGCAGGTAGCCCGTGGCACTGCGGTCGTTCTCGTCGAGGCCGGGATGGATCGAGATGGGCAAGCCGTGCGCGCCAGCAAGAATACCCGCGCTTTCGATCGCCTTCGTTTCGGTGCTTGCCCAGATGCTCCTGATCTCACTCATGGCCGATGACGCGGCGAACGCGCGCATCCTCGCGATACCCATGTCGCTCAGGTGCCAGCGTGCAATGGGCCGCGTGGGCTCGACCACCACCTCTGGATGCGTAATGAAGAAGATCGTGCTCAACGGCCGCCCCGAACACGCACTTTACCCGCTCTTGTCCCTCTCGCCGTCCGTGGTCTTTTCTCCCGCTGGCGCCGGCTCGGGCGTACGGTCGCGGAGCGGAAGCTGGAGGAGGGCTTTGGGCGCCGCGAGCTTGGGCTTCCCCCGCTGCGGCGGCCGTGCGAGCTGGCGCACCGCGCGTGAGGCGGCAACCTCGCCCTCGTTGGCGTAGGCTTCGTGGTTGCGCTCGATCTCCTTCAGGTCGTAACGGTAATTGACCATGAGGCCGTGCGCTTCGCGCAGCCCCTTCTCGGAGACATCGCCGAGCCAGTTGATGCGCTCGAGGCGCGCGCCATTGCCGAGGTGGAAGCGCGCCACCGGGTCGACCGGGCGCCCGTCCGCGGCCTTCGCAAACAGAAAGTAGTTGGCCGCGAGCGCGAGGAGCGAGGTCTGCAACGCCTCGGCCTCCTCTTCGTCCTCGATCCAGGCCGGGTTGCGGAGTGTCTGAAGAACTTCGCGATCGGCTTCGTTGACGAGCCCTTCCTGGTCGTCGGCCATCACGCGATCGAGCCAGCGCGCGAACGTCGGTACCGGCGAGAGCGTGACGAAGGTCTTGAGCTGCGGCTGCTCGCGCGCGAGATCCTCGACAACCTGCTTGATGAGGAAGTTGCCGAACGAGATGCCCTTGAGGCCTTCCTGGCAGTTCGAGATCGAATAGAACACCGCCGTCGTCGGTGCCGGCGTCGGATTGCCGTTCTTGCGTGCCTCACTCAGCACGGAATGGATGTTGGCGGGGATATCGCGCATGAGCGCGACCTCGACGAAGATGAGCGGCTCATCGACCAGCGAGGGATGGAAGAAGCCGAAGCAGCGCCGGTCCTCGGGGTCGAGCCTGCGGCGCAGATCGTCGAAGCCCTTGATCTCGTGCACGGCCTCGTACTGGATGAGCTTCTCGAGGATGGCGGCCGGCGTCTGCCAGTCGATGCGCTTCAGGACCAAGAAGCCGCGATTGAACCACGAGTGCAGCAGGTGCATGAGGTCGGCGTCGAGCGCCGCGAGCGACGGTTCCGACTTCGGCAGGCGCAGGAGGTCGCGACGCATGGCGACGATCTCGGCCGTGGCGCCGGGTGCGAGATTGAGCCGCCGGAAGAACTCCTGGCGCGGGCTCTCGACAGCCTGCTGGAGGGCCTTGAGCGTGGGCTCGCCGGGGGCCGCAACGTAGGCGGCCGCTGCCTGCTCGACCATGCGCTCGTCCGGCTTGATCTCCTCGACGAGGTAGCGAAAGAAGCCACGGCGCGCGTCAGGATCGAGCTTGCGATAGGCATCGAGAATGCGCCGCGCGATGGCAACGCCCGAGGCTTCGCCGCGACCCGACATCAGAGCCGCCGAAAGCTCGGTGATGTCCTCGCTCGGGCCATCACCGAGAAGGGCGCGCGGCAGATACTGGCGACCCTGCTCGGCGACCGAGCTCAGCAGCTCCTGGAGAAACGAGACGTTGACGGGCACGCGCGGGCACCTCGCAGAGTTGGGCTCGTGGTTGGTCTTGGCTCAAGTATGCCCTAAGGCGCATTGCAGTTCCATGACCCTGCATGGCGGTTTTGCTCGACGGGTGGACCGAGGCGCGCCATTCTGCCGCTCAAGCAGAAACCACCCCGCATGGAGGAGCCGCGATGTCCGAGACCTACGAAATCCTGGCTGTGAAGTATGGCGCGATGACCAATCGCACGCGCGCCGACAACTTCCTGCACCCGGACGACCACGCGGCGCCCATGCCGATCGACTATTTCGTCTTCGTCGTGCGCAACAAAAACCGCACGATCCTGATCGACACCGGCTTCGACCATAAGGAGGCGGCACCGCGCGGCCGCAAGATCGACCTCGAGCCGCGCGAGGCGCTCCAGCGCATCGGCATCGACGCGGAGAAGCTCGACACCTGCATCGTGACGCATCTCCACTACGATCACGCCGGCACGCTCGATCATTTCCCGAAGGCGCGCTTCCATCTCCAGGAGGCTGAGATGGCGTATGCCACGGGGCGCTGCATGTGCGATCAGGCCATGCGCGGGCCGTTCACCGTCGATCACGTCTGCCAGATGGTGAAGAACGTCTACTCAGGGCGCGTGCAGTTCCACAACGGCGACGGCGAGGTGGCGCCGGGCGTAACCGTTCATCACATGCCGGGGCACAGCAAGGGCATCCAGGCCATCCGCGTGATGACCGACCATGGCCCGGTGATGCTCGCCTCGGACGTCGTC
>Ga0180218_1000753_pt1 | contig 24693 bp, 23 predicted proteins | sample eDN3rd37CKraftBY_FD_151334 | JGI IMG/M metagenome (GOLD analysis project Ga0180218, IMG submission 151334) | Enriched backyard soil microbial communities from Emeryville, California, USA - eDNA 3rd pass 37_C Kraft BY (version 2) (version 2) | ecosystem: Environmental > Terrestrial > Soil >...
GCCTGGCGGTGGACCTCGGTCAGCATTGCGTCCGGCTCGCTTTCGGTGAAAAAACCGCCGCCCTGAATCGGCGGCAACTGCGCCGGATCGCCGAGCACGAGAACGGGAACGCCGAACGACATCAGATCGCGGCCCAGCTCGGCATCGACCATCGAGCATTCGTCGATGATGATGAGCGAAGCCTTCGAGACCGGCGCGTCGTCCCACAGATCGAAACTCGGCACTTCCTCGCCGCTTTCACGCGCGCGATAGATCAGGCTGTGGATGGTCTGCGCGTCGTGGCAGCCTTTCGAGCGCATGACGAGCGCGGCCTTGCCTGTGAAAGCGGCGAATTTCACGTCGCCATCGACGCTTTCGGCGATGTGCCGGGCAAGCGTCGTTTTGCCCGTGCCGGCATAGCCGAACAGGCGAAAGATATTCGGATTGCCGTTCTTGCCGGGCTTGGCTTTGAGCCAGGCGCCGACGGCATTCAGCGCGGCATCCTGATGCGGGGTGAAAGACGTCATCGAATCTGCAAGGGTTGCGGGCAGCCCGTCATATAAGAGGCAATCATGGCTCACAAGATTCACGATATCGGCATCGCCCGCCAGATCGGCGCTTACAGCGATGCGCTTGAAATCGCGCCGAACCAGCGCTGGTTGTTCACCTCCGGCACGCCCGGGCATTCGGCCTCGGGCGAAGTTCCCGAGGGCATCACGGCGCAGGCCGAGATTGCCTGGACGCATATAATGACGATGCTCGAGCGGGCGGGAATGACCAAGCACGACCTCGTCAAGGTCTCGCACTACCTGACGCGCGAATCCGACATCAAGGATTACATCAAGGTGCGCTCGAAGTTTCTGGGCGATGTGAAACCGGCCTCGATGTTTCTGATCGTTCCCGCGCTGGTGAAGCCCGAATATCTCGTGGAAATCGAAGCGATCGCGGCGAAAGCCTGAACGCTGCTCGAACGATAGCGCCCGGCATGGCAGCCATGCCGGGCTCGTTCACGGCTTGCCAAACGGCGCCAAACTCAAGATGGTCGCGGCGTGGTAACGCCGAAATTTCTCTCCCAAACGCCCAAGACCAGCGAAGCGGAATCCGCTTATGCCTGGGCCCGGCTGTTCGCGTCGGTTGCCGTCGGCACCGTGGGCTCAGTCGGGCTGTGGTCTTATGTCGTGGCACTCCCGGCGGTGCAGGCGGATTTCAGCGTTGCCCGGGCCGACGCATCGATGCCTTACACGTTCACGATGGCCGGTTTCGGCGTCGGCGCCGTTCTGCTCGGCAAGGTCGTTGACCGCTTTTCCCTTCTGACGGCGGTGGTGTTTGGCGCGCTGCTGATCGGCATGGGTTATACGGCGGCGGGGCTCGCGCCCAGTCTCTGGCTGTTCGCAGCCGCGTCCGTGGTGATCGGATTTGGTTCTTCGGTGAGTTTCGCGCCGCTAATGGCGGACATCTCGCACTGGTTCACGCGGCGCCGTGGCATCGCGGTCACGCTTGTTGCGTGCGGAAATTATATCTCGGGAACGATCTGGCCGCCGGTGATCGCGTATTCGATCGAGACAAACGGCTGGCGGTCGACCCATGTCGCGCTTGGTGCGATTTGCCTTGTTACCATGCTTCCGCTTTGTCTCGCGTTGCGGCGGCGTGTCGCCGCTCACGCCGAGAACAAAGGTGACGTGGCGGCCAAGAGCGCCGAGGCTTCGCTCGGCATCTCGCGCCGTGCGCTGATGATGCTGATCTGTATCGCCGGCGTTTCCTGCTGTGTCGCGATGTCGATGCCGCAGGTCCATATCGTCGCCTATTGCGGCGATCTCGGATATGGCGCGGCGCGCGGCGCGGAAATGCTGTCAATGATGCTGGGCTTCGGCATCGTCAGCCGGGCGGCATCGGGTTTCATCGCCGACAGGATCGGCGCCGTTTCGACCTTGCTGCTCGGTTCCGGCCTGCAGGGCGTCGCGCTGTTCCTGTACATCATGTTCGACGGGCTGACGTCGCTTTATATCATCTCGGCGCTGTTCGGGCTGTTCCAGGGCGGCATCGTGCCGATGTATGCGATCATGGTGCGGCAATATTTTCCGGCGCGCGAAGCAGGAACGCGCGTGGGCCTCGCGATCTTTTCCACCATTGTCGGCATGGCGCTCGGCGGCTGGCTCTCCGGCTGGATTTTCGATCTGACCGGCTCCTATCACGCGGCATTCCTCAATGGCCTCGCGTGGAACCTCTTGAATGTTTCCATTGCGGCGTGGCTCCTGTTCCGCACAAAAACGCGCAACCCCCGGCTGGTGCCGGCCTGAAAAATTCGCCGCAATGCTTGCGCAGTCTTTGACGCATCCCCATCTGAAAGCCTCGGCGGGGGTAGCTCGAGGGACGTCAATGAATGCGAACACATACGCCGCCGGCGGGTTTCGAAGTCACTCTCGCCACGAGCGGATTGAGCGGCTCGATCGTCTCGCCACGCTGCTCGATACGGCGTTCGTTCTGCCCGGCACCAATTTCCGCTTTGGCGCCGATGCGTTGATCGGCCTCGTACCGGGCATTGGCGATGGCGTTACCACGGCGCTTGCCGCTTACATCGTTTATGAGGCGCACCGGCTGGGCGTGCCGCGCAGGGTCCTGCTCCGGATGATCGGCAATGTCGCCATCGACGGCATGATCGGCGCTGTGCCGCTATTCGGCGATTTATTCGACGTCGCGTTCCGCGCCAATCGCCGCAATGTACGGATCCTGCGCGAGCATTTCGGCCTCGATGTCGAAGGGCAGGCGAAGCGCCGCTGATTCAGCGCTTTGTTTCACTTGTTATTTCACTTGTTATTTCATTTGGCCTTTGCTTCGAGCGCCGCAAGCGCCTCCTCGAGGAGACGCCTGGTGCGTTGCGCGGCTGCCTTGTCGATCACTTCAAGGTCGAGAAAGAGATCGACGCCGGTCGCATGCTCGCTGATGACATTGGCGCGCTGCTCGAGTTCGCTGACGAGACCTTCCACGACGTAAGGCACGATCTCGCGGCTGATGCCTTTCATTTGAATCGGCGCCATCGGCTTCGCGCGCACGAGATCGCGCACCAGGGCGTAGGTTTCGTAACTCAGCACGATGCCGCCCGGCTCGGCGATCGATTGCAGCCGCGCGGCAAGGTTCGCCTCGGCGCCGATGATCGTATAGTCCATGCGGTCTTCGCTGCCGAAATTGCCGACGTTGCAGAAGCCGGTGTTGATGCCCATGCGGGCGCGGAACGGCTGCTCGATGCCGCGCTTGCGCCATCCTGCATTGAGCTGGGAAAGCCGCCGCTGCATGTCGATTGCCATCATCAGGCAGGCGCGGGCGTCTTCAGTGACGCCTTTGGTTTCGGGATCGCCGAAGAACAGCAGCATCGCATCGCCAATGAATTTATCGACGGTCGCGCCATGCTTCAGCGCGATCGCCGACATTTCGGTGAAGTATTCATTCAATAGCGCGGTGAGGTCCTCGGGTTGCAGGCGCTCGGTCGTCGAGGTGAAATCCTTGATGTCGGAAAAGAAGATCGTGAGCTTTTTGCGCTCGGTCGAGATTGCGACATCGCGCTGGCCGGAAAAGATGCTTTTGTAAATTTGCGGCGAAAGATATTTGGCGATCTTCATCGAGACCGAAGCGAGGAAATCGTTCGACTCCGCGAGCTCCCGGTTCATGTTGGCGATCGCCGCCGCCTGCTTGCGCTGCACGAGAATGAAGGTGAGGCCGGCGAGCGCCGCCAGCACGAGATACGCCAACAAATATTTGAACGAGAGAATATTGGCCGCGATCGGCTGACGGATCGAGATTTCTTGAATGGCACGGACATCGCCGACCTTCCAATCGGTTTTCGGGCTGTCGGGGTGCGAGTTGTGGCAATTGACACAGGCCTCACCCATGATCACCGGGCCCGCCATGCGGATATCGCGATTGAAGACGGAGCCCGAAATCTGCACCACCGGCTTCTTCGGGTCGGCGCGAAGGGATGCGAGCGCCGCCGTTTCCCAAGCGTCGAGATTATGGGATTCGCGGCCCTTGAACGGGTAGTCGGAAACGAAGCGGTATTTGACCGCGTCGTTTCGCTTGGAAATCATCTTGCCGAGTTCGATCGAGAGCGTTGCCGGAATCGGAATGCCGCCGTCGACATTGCGATAGTTGCTGTTGGTCGGCACTGCCATCGGATGATTGGCGAGGCGGCCGACGACATCGCTCGCATAGAAGCCGCGCATGTCGTCGATGACACGGCCGATTTCGCTGGCCTGACGGTCGAGGATGCGCTCGGAAAGCGCGCGCATGTCGAGCCAGGCCGCGAACGGCAAGCCGAGCAGCAATAGCGCCACGAGCATAACGACAAGCGGCCCGTAACTGCGGGTGCTATTGACGGTCTGATCCAATGGCATGGGGTAAGCCCTTAAGCAGGCAGCGTGCGAATTGCGAGGGGATCGGCCATTTGCACCCCGACAGCCGATCGGCACTTGAACAAGTGTAAGGGAGAGGGGTGAGGCGGGCTAGGCCCATTCCACTGGGGGCCAAGAGGCTATCGGCTTGCCGCCTGGCACCAAATCATCGGGCAGGTATTCGCCACGCTGTATCTGCGCGGTTCGTTCGCGTTGGCGGAGCGAAAGAAAAACCTCTCCCGGCCGTCCCGCAGATAGAGATCGTATTGTGCGGGGCCGGCCGGTTGTGGTGCGGGCTGCTCAAGCGCTAGTTGACGGTCTTGACGATCGAGTCGGTCGGCGCCGTGTTTGCCGCCGGCATCTTGTTCTCCTTCTTCAGGAGTTCGTCATATTCCGGCAGCGACTTGATCATGAATTTCGGCCGCATGTGCACGACCTTGTAGCCCTTCTCTTTCATCTGCTTGAGCAGTTCGGGCAGCGCGTCGGCGGTGGCATGCTGGAAATCGTGCATCAGGATGATGCCCTTGCCGTGCTTCTCGAGCTTGGCCATCACCGATTTGATGACCTGCTCGGGCTTGCGCATCTTGAAGTCGAAGGAATCGAAATCGGTTGAGAACATCGCGATGTTGCGCGAAGCGAGATACTTCACGACTTCCGGCGGATGTTTGAGCGCGGGGAAGCGGAAGAACGGCGCGCTTTCGCGGCCGTCGAGCGCCCATTGAATGGCGGCGATGCCCTTCTCGATTTCTTCCTTCGCCTGATCGAAGGTTTTCTTCTCGAGATTGGCGTGACTCCATGTATGCGCGCCGATCGTGTGGCCGGCCGCTTCGACGTCCTTCAGGATGTTCGGATGATAGGTCGCATGCTTGCCGATAATAAAGAAAGTCGCCTTGATACAATTGTCGGCAAGCGCCTTGAGGACTTTCGGTGTCGTCACCCACGGGCCATCGTCGAAGGTGAGCACGACTTCGCCGGGTTTCAGGAAATCATGGTTCTTGAAGTGCTCGAAGCCGAAACCGGGCGCGCCGGTGGTGTCGATCTCGACGGTGCGCGACATCGGTATGGCGTCGGGATTGGCGCACTTCGCCGTCACAGGCGGCGGGGGAGTCGCGCCCGGTTGAGCCGCCGGGGCCTGAGCCGCCGGAGCTTGCACCGCCGGGACCTGCGCCCATGACGCCGGTGCCACGAACATTGATGCCGATATCAAAACGCCGTACGCAAAAGAACGCCGCATAACAAACCCCCGTGAATGGCCCCCTCCATAAAAGCACAGGCGCTGCAAATGGTGGAGTCGGCACGGCGGCGAAGCGATTAACCCGCGGAAAAGGCCGGAGAACGCTATATTCCGGCGGTGAGGGCTGCTATTTCTTGCAGCCTTCAGGGCCCGTAGCTCAATGGTTAGAGCCGACCGCTCATAACGGTCTGGTTCCTGGTTCGAGTCCAGGCGGGCCCACCACCGACTTCCCGCGGCTAGAGAATTTCCCCAAATTTCGCGAATAGCGCCGAATTGGCGGGCTTCTTCGCTCGGGTTTTGTCTCTGCTTGCATGTCTGAGGGAATGCTGCGCGAGTTTTTAGGTTTTATCTCCGCGGAGTGGAATTCCGTTTCCCCGCTATATTTTTGCAGTGTCGGCCATAAGCGCTGCGTAAAGCCGGATATTTATACGGTCTTTATACGCAAGGCCGCATTTCGGTTGCCTTGGCGATATTACTACGCACTTAAATTAATGAACTGCCGAAGTGCAGAAAGAACTGGAAAGCGGCACATAGAGCTAACCGAACGAATGGGGCGGCCGGGTGAAGTCCGCAGTGCCGGGTAAGCACGCCCGCTGGAAGGGATCAGGTCCTCCGTCGGCCGCTCCACTCAACTAATAGCAAGTAGCTTCCTTCAGGAAGACAACTTAACCGCCGCTGCTATGGCAGCCAGTTTCTCCTGCGCGATCGCTGCGGAGCAGAGTGGGTTGTCGGCAAAAGTGGCAAATCCGCAATCCGGATGGAACAGGACACGGTCACGTCCAAACAGGCGGATCGCCTGATTAATCTTCGCCGAGATGTCTTCGGTATGCTCGCAGTGCTGGTGCTTCTGGTTGACGACACCAACGCCGATGCGGGCCGAGTCCGGAAGCGCTTTCAAAAGCTCCATTTCACCGGCGCGCGGCGTGCACATTTCGAGAAGATAAGCGCCGACTTTCATCTGTGAGAGTGTATCGAGAAGCGGCGCGTAGCTACCGGCAAGCGCCACGGTTTCGTCCGGTGTCCAGTTGCCTCGGCAGACATGCAGACCGACCCGCTCGCGCGGGAAGCCATCGGTCACGGCGTTGACGAGATCGCGGGCAAAACCCAACTCATGCTCGGGGCCGAGCGATTCCGAAAGCGCGCCGCACATGAAGCTGCGTTTGTTCTTCACGCCGGAAAACACCACTTCCGACAGCACCGGCTCGTCAAATTGGATAAGGGCTGCGCCCGTATCCATCAGCTCGGCAAGCTCTTCGCGCAGAACCTTCACGACATCCGCCGCCAGTTCCTCGCGCGAGGCATAGGCGTTGTCGGAGATGCATTCCATCCACATAGTGCGGGTGAGCAGATAGGGGCCGGGCAGGGCAACCTTGACCGGCTTTTGCGTGTTTGTCCGGAGGAAATCGACCTCGTGCGCGACAAGCGGCTTGCTACGGCGCAGATGACCGAACACGGCAGGGTGGCGGACATCCGACGCAGGCACATCAAGCGCGCGTAGCTCTGCTGCGAATTCTTCGGGATCATCGACGAGCGGCAGAAGATCGGTCAACGGGATGAGCTGGCAGTTGTCGAGGCGGCTCGCGACAAAGCTCGCGTAGCTATCGCGGCGCTGTTCGCCATCGGTGACGATATCGACGCCCGCCTTCTCCTGGGCGGCGAGCACCAAACGCACGGCGTCGTCAGCCGTTTCGTGAAATGTCTTCTCGTCCAGCCGCCCCTCGACGAAGGCGTGCATGGCGTCGACCATCCAGCGCGGCCGCGGCCAGCTGCCGATGCCGGTGACGGCAAGCGACGGAATGGGGGGCGCTGCGACTGGCTGGCGGCGTGGAGCCGGTTTTGCAAGCTCTCCGGCTGGAGCTGCCGATGCCGCTGGTACGGCAGGCTTGCTTTGCGCTTCAACTCTTTCTGTGAGTTTTCCCTTGCACACCAGAAAGCTGCGCTGCTTGCCTTCCTTGGTCCACGAAACGAGCTCGTTATTTGTGAGCCGGCACCATGCGGGCAGATCCTCATCCACCGAAATTTCGGTGGAGAGGATTTCCAGCAGCTGACCGCGTGCCATCGGATCGATGTGCTTGCGGATCAGAAGCAGGAGGCCGTTGCCGCAATCGAGATCGCCGCCGTCGAAGCTGACGTCGGGACGCTGGGTGTGCTTGGTAACCGGCTCCATGGTTATACAGCCCGTTTCCTACGACCGACTTCAAAGCCGACCGCGCCACAAGCAATCGCTAGAATGCCGATTGCACCGATCAACCCGGCGGAGAGCCCTGACGGCAGCGATGCCGTATGGGCAGGGGCAGGAGCTGTTTGCACCGCGCCAGTCGCTTGCGCTTGCGGCGCGTTCTGTGCGGCCTGATAGGTGCGGGCGAGCAGTGCGCGACCGACATCCTTCAGGATGGCTTGTCCGGCGACGCGGCCCTGACCGAGGACGAGATCGACATTGCCGACATTGGCTCCGCCGAGATTGACCGAGCGATTGCCGAGCCGATCCTCGATATGCCAGGCGAGGACGCGGTCGCCCTCGATACGATCAACCCCAATCTTGAAGTAATTTTGCGGGCCTTCCGCGGTTCCGCCCGGCTTGATGCGGATCTCCTGCTTGTTGACCAGCATGTAACCGAAGTTGTGTCCGGTCGGGCAACCGACCGGATAAACCGCAAAGCGCGGATCGCGCGCGAAGTCCGCGCCGTAGTTCAGGCTGAAGGCCTTGGCGTAGATCTTGAGATTGGCCTTGCCGTCCTTGAACGGTTCGGGCCACGGCGACAGGAAACCTGCAAGATCGCCGTGTTCAAAAACGAGTGCGCGGCGGGCGGCGGTGTCTTCGATCAGCAGCTCTTTCTTCACGGGGCCAAGCGTGCGCTCGAGCGCGACCTTACCGTTCTCAATCACCTGAATGCGTACGGTGCCAGCTTCGGCATTGACCTCGGCGACACGAATGGTGCGGTTCCCCGATTTCCATTCGTCACCGGCACCGGCGAGCCCGGTAAATAATTTCTCGTCGGCGAGCAGCAGACGGTCCATCCGAACGCCTGAGATCCAGTCGAACACCATCTTCTGCGGCGTCACTTCGCGCGCCTGGCCCTGATTGTAGAGCTGGGTGAAGCGCGTATTCCACCAGCCGGGTTGCGAAGTGGATAGCACAGGCGAGCCGAAGGCCCATTCCCAATCGGTGCCGGCAATGGTTTTGACATGTAGCGCGTGATTGGCGGTCGTCTCGTGACCGACCGTGGCGTAATACTGATAGACGGTGCCACCGACGACGACGCTTTGGCCTGCCGGGATCGCCACGTTTTCTTTCACGACGATGCTCATGTCGTAGTCGATATAAGTCGGTGTCGTCGCGAGTAGCGGCATGACTTCGCCGCGGAGGGCGACTTCGCCGCCCATGGTGTCCTCAAGATAGAAGAGGCCGCCGGCGGGAATCACGACTTCGCCGTTCTCGACTCGGCTTTGGCGAATGAATACGCCGTCGAATTTCGGAGGCCGCGGAACGCCGAAATCATCCTTGAAAGGGCGGGCCTGCGGCAGGCCCGGCAACCCCGGCACATAGGCGGGATTCTTTGGGCGATCTGCGATCAGCGAGAAGGGCGGCGGCGCGATATCGTCCTTGGCGATCGGATGCGCGAGCGGCAGGCCAGGTTTTGCTGGCTGTAGCACGGTGTTGTAGTCGGCCGCTCCGGCAGGAGCGAGAGGCATCAGCAACAGCGTGCTGAAAGCGATATTGCGAATGAATGCATTCATGGCGTTCTTCCCTCTCATCAAGAAGCTGGTTGTGCGTTGTGCGTTGTCTGCGGCGGTACCGGGCAAGTACCGGCGCGCCGGTGCAGATAAAGTGTTCCCCATCCGGTCAAGAGCAGTGTGTTGAGTGCAATTAGCCATTTCGGCACGCCGGCGAGCAGGCTTCCTGCGAAACCAAGACCGACGATGCCAAGCACCGGGGCAAGACAGCTGACGCAGATTGCCGAAGCGGCGAGCACGCCGCCGCCGAGCGCCGCGCCGGTTGCTGCTCCGCTGCCCGTGCGCCGGGCGGTACTCAAGGCGAAGCCGGCAAACGCCGTCGCGAGACCGATCGAGAAAGCGGTGAAGAATTCGCTTTTGCGCTGGAAGCTGACCCACCAGGCTTCCGTGCGCTCGTAGGTCAGCTGCCCCGTACCGACAAATTCACCGGGGAGGAAGCCGCAATTCTCCGCGTCTGCTGCGGTCGCTGGCATCTCGAAGAACGCGAAGCTCGCGGCGATGTAACCGACGAACGCCAGGACAAACAGTGTGAAAACCAGCCGGTAGGGAAACATGCTTTCCTCGCTCAATCGATCGTTGCAGATGGTGAAGCAATGCTGTGAGGCTTAGTAACTCACGCTCGGTGCGCCATCGCCCATGAATTCAACGAGCTTTGCACCGCCGACGATGATCGCGCCGGGGACGAGATTATTTTCATCGAGCGAACGCTTCTTGAAGCAGGGAGAGCAAACAAAAATCTGGCCGCCGGCTTCGACGAAATTCTTCATCAGATCCTTGAGCGGCGCGAAGCCTTCCTCATGGATATCGTCGGCATAGCCTTTCTGCGACAGGCGGGTGCCCTCGATGGAAAGAAAGACAACCGTCTTCTTTTCGGACGCAACTGCCGCATTAGCTACGACAAAGGCGACCGTAGCCTTGTCGGTATCGTTCTTCGCAGAAGTAAGGCTTACAACAAATTTACTCGACATCGTTTCACCCCTTGTTGTCGTTAGTCCCAATTGATCTTCGACCGGATCCAGTAGCGCTGGTTTTCCGGGTCGTGTTTCAGAAGCTCGTTTTGCGTGAGGCGGCACCACACCGGCAGATCGTAAGGCGAGCCGGGATCGCGGCTGGTGAGTTGCATCACGCCGCCGGGCATTGCTTTCAGCCGCTTGCGCAACTCGATCAGCAAATGGCCGCAGCCAAGGTCACCTGCATCCCAATCGGCATCAATGTTCACGGCCACCCCATAAGCCGGACTGTGCGTGCTGCGCGGAGAAGTTTCCACGCAGTGCGCACAAATCCACTCTCAAGTCGCATGATCGCAGCCACTTGGCGGCGATCAGCAGCACGAGAGAGACCCGAGTTCGTGTGATTAAGAGCGATGTGTCTTACGTATGCCGTGCCACTCTTCATGTGGCGACCCAGCCCTCACAGGGCATAGGCATTCAGACATCTTCGCTCGCAAAAACGGTATCGTTTGATGGATAGTAGGTCAACTTAATAAAAATGAATATGGCGAGTAATAAAATCGCTGTTTCGCTTGCGCCGGTCTTGGCGAGCGCGGCACGCGCTGGACCGTCGCCGACGACAACTTTCGTTCCCGGCAGATCGAGCGCGAGAAATGCTTCGAGGTTTTTCTCGACCGCGACCCTGCCGACATTGAGAAAGATCGGTCGCGGCAAATCGAGCATCTCATCGGGGTTCGGCTTGAATAAATCGGTATCGACGCCGCGAGACCATCGAACGATGCGCTGAAAGCCGTGTTGCTGCAATTCGGAAGCTAGCGCGTCCGAGGCGACCATCACGCGGTCGCTGCGGTCATGAAACCAGAGGAGATAGCGCCACACCCATTGCTCGGGGATAGGACTGCGCGCGGCAACATATGCCGGAAAGGCGGTGTGAAAACTCGTTGTAAAACGAATATTGTGGCGGTGGCAATAACGCCGCGTGGCCAGGCCAACCGGGCCCTCGGTCGCGATATGAATCGCGCCGGGCCGCGCCTCGGAAATCTTGCGGCGTAGCTTTGCCGCGAGCGGCAGTGCGAGCTTGATCTCGGGATAGCCAGGCAGAGGCAGGCCGGCAAAATCGTTCGGCGTCAGGAAGAACAGCTCGGTGCCGAATTTACGAGCGTGTATCGCGGTCTCACTCAATGTGCGGACGACACCATTGATCTGCGGGTGCCAGGCGTCGGTGGCGACGAGAATGCGCATCAAGCAACCTGGATCTCGCTGGTAACCAGCATTTCTTCGGGCGCTGCCGTGATTTCGGTCCATGTGATGATTTCAACCGGCCGTCCTGGTATTCGGCCAGGGCTGTACAGCTTTCGACCCAATCGCCGCAGTTCATATAAGTGAAGCCATCATTCGCCCGGATCGCTGCGTGATGAATGTGACCGCAGATCACTCCGTCGGTGCCGGATCGCTTGGCCTCAATGGTCAGGACCTGTTCGAAGTCGCCGATGAAATTGACTGCATTCTTGACGCGCGACTTCGCCCATTTCGACAACGACCAGTAAGGCAGGCCAAACAAGCGGCGCAGCCGGTTGAACTGCGTATTGGCGAAGATGGCGAAGTCGTAGGCTTTATCGCCGAGATGAGCGACCCAGCGCGCATGTTTGATTACGATATCGAAGAGATCGCCGTGCGTGACGAGAAAGCGGCGGCCGTCTGCAGCGGTGTGAACGGTGTGTTCGATGACCTCGACCCCGCCAAAGTGCGAGCCGTAATAGTCGCGAAGGAACTCGTCATGATTGCCGGGAATATAGACAAGCCGCGTACCTTTGCGTGCCTTGCGCAGCAGCTTCTGAATGACGTCGTTGTGAGCCTGCGGCCAGTGCCAGTGGGAGCGCAGCGCCCAGCCGTCAACGATGTCGCCAACGAGATAGATGGTTTCGGCGTCGTTGAAGCGCAGGAAGTCGATGAGTTTCTCGGCCTGCGAGCCGCGCGTTCCGAGATGAATGTCGGAGATAAAGAGGCTGCGATAGCGGCGGACGACGGGTTCGTGTTTCAAGGCAATGGGCTCTACTCGAATCTCTTATCCGGGCAGAGCGTTGCACCTCTTTTGTTATGTTTATGTGTCAGCTCTCCTACGATTTGACGCCAGTTTTTCGATGGCAGCCGCGAGAGTTGTAAGTGTTGTGCGCCGATGTACTGCTGGTTCGGAGCTTACAGGGTCATCCCCTGAAGGTTGGTTGACGTGGATGCACGAAATCTTTGAATTCGTCGAACTCTTTCCAAGCAGGCTCTTGGAAGTCTCGCCCGGGGCTTGGCGCATAAATGGATTGCTCTATCAATTGCATGGTTGGGATGTATCGCGGACAGTTCGGGAAAATGGCCTTTGCCGTCACACGTACGATCATTTGCGACCCAACCATTTCCCCAAGAAGAGGATCCGAACGCGAGATTGTAGCCACGCCGTTTACACGGAGCCGCTGCGGCTTGCCGTGCATTGAGATGAACAGCATGCCGACATGTGAATTGAAGAGAAGGTTGCCCAAGCTCTTGAACATGCCGTTTCCGTCATAATCCGGGAATGCCAATTCATTCGATCCGGTGATACGAACGAAGCCGGGCAGGCCGCCTTTGAAGGAACAGTCAGGCTGCCCCCTCGCATCGGCAGTCGCTAAAAAAAAGTAGGATGCGTTCTGGATAAAAAGTTTGTCGTCATCGGTGAAAGCAGTGCGCGCAAGTTTTTGTTCCAGGCGATCGGAGATGCGGCGACTGTCAAAGCGATCTTGAAGGCGACGGTTTCCCTCGTGATATAAGAGACTATCGGTCATGGTTGATCTCCCGTGACGCTTATTCGATTGCAGAATCACAATTCGCTGTCTCAAGCCTGCTTCAACATTTGCAGATATCCCATCGTTCTGAGCGGAAGCCGCTGGCTCTGAAACTCCTTTCGCGAAGGATTCTGCATCTACTGGATTTACACCGCCAGACGTCGCGGCTCGGCGCCCTCGCGCTTGGTGTCCCTTGTTTTACGGGTCTTCGCTCCTACATAAGCCTTGTAACGATAGGAGGACATCATGGCAGCATATGTCGATCCTCACAGACCGCACTTTGCGGGTGACCTCAAAGCCACCTTCATCCTACTGCTACTTACGCTGGTCGCGGCGATAATTGTCGGCACGTTATTCGTTGTGGTGCCGTAATAACTTTCGCGCCGCGCTAGTCACCCTGTAGCGTGAGGGGCCGCCAGCCCTCCCGGGATAGCGGCCCTTTTTCTTAACGGCAGCCTCCGACTTCTGTTCTCTTTTTGTTCTAGTAGGTTACTATTCCTGCCAGCCCCGCTGTATGCCGCCCCTCGGGCCGGAACGCCCCCATCCTGATTTTGGCGGCTTCTTTGTCTCGGTTATGTAGGAAGTTTATCCGTAGCTTTGCGGAAGGCCGGTCGGTGTCGCCTTAGCTCACATCCTGCCTTCAGCGGAGATTGATCTCGGTAGACAAGAATGTATTCAGGCGTGCCCGCAGGGTCGCTGCAACACAGTATCTTATCGTTTGAACCCGTACCGTGCGGGTCACAAGTTGAGTTGCACCATTCATGGTTTTATTTATATATTTTCCGCCAAGGAATAATTTCTCTCGAGAAGCGTAGCAATTGCCATAGACAACGATGCGGCGATGTTGCTAATCGGGATGCTGATGATGCTGTGCGATGGCCGGGGGGCAAAGTCGCGATGAGCATTGGAGTACTTGCGATCGCGTACACGCGGAAGCGGCCCGTTTCGGAAACGGCGGATGCGCTTTCGCGTCTAAACGTTCCACACATCGTTGTCGAGGACGGAGACCCTCGCGGGCTTGAGGCTGACGCGTTGGTTATGATCGACAGTTGCCGTTCATTCCTGCGATATCCTTTGATGCTCGCGCAGCCTCGGGCGCGCCGCCCAGCAACTGCGATCTGGCAGATCGAAGTGCTGCCCCCTAAAGAATTGGACCGAAGCATAGAGGATATGCCGGTCTGGCACATGCTCGATAAGAACCGGTCTCGGCTAAGTCGCTACATTAAGCGTTGGGCGTTATATCCGTTTCTGTCTGTAGTCGCGACGCCTCTTGGTGCGTTGCGTGACACCCTTGTATCGTTGATTTTCGACGACGCTCGTCGGAAGGAAATCGCTGCTGCTTGCCAGGGTTTCGTCCGGGAAAACATGACACTCGACCAATCTGTAGAGCGAATAGTAGCCTGGGCCGAAAGCATGACCGGAAATGGCAACAACCCGAGCGATTCTGAAAAATGCCCTCAACTGGCAGGCCACTGCTGATCCTTGGCGCGCGGGATTACGCACCCGTCTTTGCCGACGTCTTCGATGGCGTCTGCGGTCATTCGGTTGTGGGCTTTGTCGAGAATCTCGACAGGAGAGAATGCGATAATAGGATCTTAGATCTTCCCATTCACTGGATCGCGGACATCGCTGGCCTTGCAGCAGATCACGCTGCGATCTGCTGCCTGGCGACGACGCATAGGGACCGGTTCGTTGGAGATGTCGAGCGGCTGGGCTTCACTTTTCCCTCTCTCGTTCATCCGAGCGCTTTTGTTTCGGCGCGCTCCTTGATAGGGCAGGGCACCAGCCTGGATGTAGGTGTCATCGTCGCGGGGTTCAGCCGCATCGGAAACCATGTGCGGATTGGCCGTGGCGCGACGATCGGTCATCACACGGTCATCGAGCCTTTCGTTACGATACATCCGGGCGCGAACATTGCCGGCAACTGCGTTATTGAGACCAAGGCCATTGTCGGAATTGGTGCCACGGTGATCGACGGATGTCGTATCGGAACGGGTAGTTTCGTGGCCGCCGGTGCAACTGTGACCCGAGATGTTCCACCAAGAGCGCTAGTGGCGGGTTCACCGGCGAAGATTATACGTGAAGGGTATGGCCCACGTTAGTATGCGCGAGGAGCGCCTACGGTCGCTCACTGATGGCTCACCTGTTTCTGCTCACCGCGTCCTCTACGTCTGCTCTAGAAATGACGACCACCGGCATGGGCCTCGGCGGCGAGGTCATTCTCCCCTCATCCTCTTTTACGTTTGGGCAGGAAGCTTGTGCTCGCGATAACGTCCCGCATATGGGTCGTGCCCGTGGTTCATTGTGCAGGCGTCATTGATATATGACCGTATCATCGACATCGCGCGCTGATCCGGGTGAAGCGCATTATGTGCCGCTGCATTCGGCTCTACATTAATCTCCCCTAGTCGGGGCAATATTCCTACTCTTTAAGACGCCATCTAAAACTCGGAGGGTGGGTGCTTTCTAGGCTAATTAAGCTATTCACCAACCCAATTCGAACCTTGCAGACGCGCTTTGCCATCGCGGATAGACAACTTATACAATAGAATTCGTCAGAAGCTTCCTATACAAATTTAGCCGTCAATGCCAAATCGGCCGGGAAGGCTCATTGCAAACGCCGTTATTGATGTCGGTACTTGTCTAATGAAAACGGAACAGAACCTCGAAGCTGTAAAAAAAAGCGTAAGGGAATTGTTCTGGCCGGGGGCTTTGGCAGCAGGCTCTATCCGCTGACGCGCGGCATCTCCAAGCAACTCTTGCCGGTTTTCGACAAGCCGCTGATTTATTATCCTATCGCCACACTGATTTTGGCCGGTGTCCGTGAAGTGTTGTTCATCACCACTGCGGAGGATTGCCAATCCTTCAAACGAACGCTTGGCGATGGTTCGCAGTGGGGCATGTCATTCGACTACGCTATTCAAGACTACCCTCGCGGCTTGGCGGATGCCTATCGTATTGGTCGGTCATTTTTGGCCGGTAGCCCAAGCGTCCTCATCTTGGGAGACAACATTTTTTTTGGTCACGGATTACAGCTTTTGCTCGACCGGGCAATGATTACGCCGGGCGCGACAATCTTCAGCAGCTTAGTGCGCGACCCGCAGCGGTTTGGAATTGTCGAGATCGATCAAGACAAACGTCCGCTGAGTATCGTGGAAAAGCCTGAAGCGCCGCAGTCACGGTGGGCTATCACCGGTCTTTATTTCATGGACGAGCGAGCTAGCGACTATGCCGATTCGATTAAGCCGTCTCCGCGCGGAGAGCTCGAAATTGTGTCGCTACTTCAGCGTTACCTGGACGATGGCGAGCTTACCGTTCAAACGCTGCATCGAGGATATGCTTGGTTAGATGCTGGAACGCATGAAAGCCTTCATCAAGCTGGCGAGTTTGTAAAGACGCTTCAAGACAGACAGGGGCTTCTCGTCTCTTCGCCGGAGGAAGTTGCATACAGACGAGGACTTATTACGCTGGACCAACTCGCCGCACTTGCCCAAATACACGGACATTCCTCGTACGGAGCCGCACTTGCCGACCTCGTCGCTCAAGAACGACAAGATGCGTGATATTCCTTTTAATATTCCGCCAGTCCTGGGGGAGGAGTTGTTCCTTATTAAGGACGCGATACAGCGGCGCAAACTTGGCGGCGATGGTTATTATACGCAATGTTGCGAGAAATGGCTTGAAAATAGACTTGGTTGTTCAAGGGCCCTTCTGACCTCATCCTGCACCGCTGCTTTAGAGATGGCAGCGTTGCTTTTGCAGCTGAAGCCCGGCGATGAAGTTATCATGCCTTCGTTCACTTTCTCGTCGACAGCCAATGCCGTTGCACTGCGTGGCGCCGTACCGGTCTTTGCGGATATTTGCCCTCAGACCATGAATATCGATGTCGATGGAATCGAATGTCTGATTACAGGCGCGACCAAGGCAATTTTCGTGGTTCATTATGCGGGCCGCGTCCCGGACATGGATCGTATCAATAAGATTGCAAGGCGTCATGGATTGGCTGTCGTCGAGGATGCCGCCCAGTCCCTAGGGTCGACTTACAAAAGCCGGCCCGCCGGCACACACTCTGATTTCGCTGCCATCAGTTTCCATGAGACCAAGAATGTCGTTTGTGGCGAAGGCGGAGCGTTGATCATAAACAACCCACGATATATCGAGCGGGCTATTATCCTCCGTGAGAAAGGCACGAACCGAAAAGCGTTTCTTGAAGGACAGGTCGACAAATATACATGGGTGGATATTGGCTCGTCGTTTCTTCCGTCTGAAATTGTGGCTGCTTACCTATGGTGCCAGCTTCGTGCGACGGATCTCATCACGGCCGATCGGCTAAATACTTGGCGTGCCTACCGCGAATCGTTTGCTCAAGTGAAGGAAATGTTTGGTGCGGATTTGCCTGCTCCCTGCGATGAGAACTCAACTATAAATGGCCATATTTTCCATCTTCTTTTACGCAAATCCTCACAGCGCGAGAAATTCATCACGGGTATGAAAGCTCGAGGAGTTACTTGCAGCTTTCACTATATCCCCCTTCACTCAGCGCTCGCCGGGCGGAGGTTCGGCAGAACCCAACCTGACTGCCCTGTGTGCGATAGCGTTTCGTCGCGTTTGGTTCGATTGCCGCTCTATTACGGGATGGATGAAGCGGATGTTTCGTACGTGGTGAACGCTACGCTCAACACGCTCTCGGAACTCTCATTTCACTCGTAGGGCCTCATGCGATTACTGATCACCGGCGGCGCGGGCTTCATAGGATCGGCGGCCTGCCGCTATTTCATTCACAAAGGCTACGAGGTCTGTAACGTTGACAAGTTGACGTATGCCGCCAACGTCAACAGTCTCCGCACCATCCAAAATCACACGAGATATCACTTCGTGCAGGAGGATATCTGTAACGCTCGTCGAATTCGGGATATCGTTTTTAGTTTCAAGCCCTCAGCAATTTTGCACCTTGCGGCGGAGAGCCATGTCGACCGTTCAATTTTGGATAGCTCTGCTTTTCTTCAGACCAATGTGATAGGGACAACAGTCCTACTAAACGTCGCTGTCGAGTATCGTAAATCGTCTGATTGTCCGGAGGCGTTTCGATTTCATCACGTATCGACGGATGAAGTTTATGGAGACTTGGCCTTCGGCGAGGGCGCTTTTTTAGAAACGACGCCTTACAATCCGTCATCACCGTATTCGGCCTCAAAAGCCGCAAGCGATTTCATGGTTTCGAGTTGGCATCGTACTTATGGCCTTCCGGTTGTCATATCTAATTGTTCCAATAACTATGGTCCGTTTCAAAACCCCGAGAAACTTATTCCGCTTACGATTGTAAATGCGTTGCAAGGAAAATCACTGCCGGTTTACGGGGATGGGCTCAATGTCCGCGATTGGCTTTATGTGGACGACCACATCGAAGCTCTTGATAAAATCATGACCCACGGGAGCTTGGGTGGACGTTATAATATTGGGGGCTGTAACGAATGGCGCAACATTGATGTCGTTCAACTTATTTGCAGCATTCTCGATAAAAGGCAGTCACGATCCGATGGTAAGAGCTACGCAGAACAGGTGCGCTTCGTATCGGACCGGCCTGGTCACGATCGTCGCTATGCCATCGATGCGAGCAAACTGAAAAGTGAGCTTGCGTGGATGCCTAGACATGATTTTGAAACCGGATTGAAGAAGACTGTCGAGTGGTATCTCGAGAACACCTGGTGGTGGACTGGGCGTGATAAGACAGCTTGAGCTCCCGGTATTTTAGATGTTCTCAGAACTTGGTTTTAATGTTTGAAGCTCTGAACTTTCGCAGCTTCAAAGGCCGTTCTTGAATTGAAGTGATTCCGATTGCGTCGATCGCAATCTCGTTGGGATTAACAGGTCTGAAATCGGTTGCGCCGGATAGGCGACGAGGGCAAAGCCGCCGATCATTTTGTTTTTGACGACGTAATTGACCGATCCGCCGGGTGCGGAAGCGCCCTGTTCGGTGGGCACTTTATAATAGTAGCCGTGATAGGGGCTTCGATCGCCTGTGAGTTTATAGCCTTCGCGGTCCGCCTCGGCCGCGAATTCGCCAAGCGGGCTATCTTACCGCCGGCGTAATGTCTTCTTGAGCGTGCCGAACGGCTCATGAGATTTGGTCATCAGATTTGGTCATCGTGCACTGCACCGAGTCGCTGATTGCCAGCCTCGCCGCGCGCTTATGACGAGCAAAAATCCGGACGCGTGCAGACACCTTCATAAATGAGCAACCGCCTTCATATGTCATGTGTAGGCGCCTTCATATATTAGGACCGCATGCATGGTGGTATGTGAAATACATCGAGCAGCGCACTGGAGGCAGATATGGGTAGACAAGGGAAGCAGAATTACACTCGGCTCACCGAGCCGCTCGTCCGCGATAATGGTGTATTGCGGCCCGCCTCCTGGGACGAAGCTCTTGATCGCGCCGCCGAAGGCTTCCGCCGTAACCACGACCTCCACGGCCCCGACTCGTTTGGCATGTTTTCTTGCTCGCGCTCGACCAACGAGATGAACTTCATCGCGCAGAAGTTTGCGCGGGCGGTGATCGGCACCAACAACATCGATTCCTGTAATCGAACTTGACACGCTCCAAGCGTCGCCGGTCTGGTGACTGTATTTGGAGCGGGCGGTGGTACGTCATCCTACCGCGAGATCGAAGATGCTGATCTGATCGTCTTCTGGGGCTCCAATGCCCGGGAAGCGCACCCGATTTTTTTCCATCACGCCCTGAAGGGAATCCATAAGGGCGCGAAGGTCTATGCGGTCGACCCGCGCCGGTCCATGACGGCCGAGTGGGCCGACAATTGGCTTGGTCTCGACGTCGGCACCGACGTCGCACTGGCTTATGGTGTGGGCCGCGAAATCATCCACGCCGGATTGGTCAACAAGGAGTTCGTTGCGAACGCGACCACCGGGTTTGAGGAATATGTCGCCGCATGCGAGCCGTGGACGCTGGAAGCCACGTCCCGCGAGACGGGAGTGCCCGCTGATTTGATCCGTGAACTCGCGCACGACTACGCCAAGGCGAAGCGCGCGCAGCTGTGCTGGACGCTCGGCATCACGGAGCATCACAACGGCACCGACAACGTGCGCGCGCTGTGCAATCTCGCGCTACTCACCGGCCAGGTCGGCCGTTGGGGCGCCGGTCTCGTTCCGGTGCGCGGCCAGAACAATGTTCAGGGCGGCGGCGACATGGGGGCGATCCCCAAGAATCTGCCGGGGTTCCAGAGCGTCGAGAATCCCGAGCATCGGGCGAAGTTCGAGCGCATGTGGGGCGTCACATTGCCGTCAAAGGGCGGTTTAACGCTCTCGGAGATGATGGAGGCGATGGACGAGGGACATCTCACCAGCGTCTACATCATCGGTGAGAACCCGGTGCAGTCCGACGCCGACACCACGGCGGTGGCCAGGCGGCTGGAGAATCTGGATCATCTCGTGGTGCAGGACATCTTCCTCACCAAGACGGCCACGTATGCCGACGTGGTGCTCCCTTCCACCGCGGCGTGGTGTGAAAGCGAAGGCACTTTCACCAGCAGTGAACGGCGAGTTCAACTCGTACGCAAAGCATTGGAGCCGCCCGGGAGCGCAAAGGACGATATCGAGATCATGCGCCTGATCGCAGAACGTCTGGGGCATCATTGGCCGGTGCAGACTGCGGAACAGGTTTGGGACGAGTTGCGCGCGCTTTCACCGGCGCATCACGGAATGTCGTACAAGATGCTCGAGGAACGGGGCGGATTGCAGTGGCCGTTCCCTGACGAGAACGGGCCCGAGTCGCCGTTCCTGCACGGCCGGCTCTGGGAGAAGGATCCCGCGAAGCGCGGGCGTCCGGCACCGTTCGGCATCGTCGAGCACAAACTCCCGGTGGACAAGCTCAACGACGAGTACCCGCTGCGCCTGACGACCGGGCGGCGGCTGACCGACTACAACACCGGCGTACAATCCGGCGGCTTCAACTCGCCGATCCGCGTCGGTGCCTGCGTCGATATTTCTCCGGAGGACATGCTTCAGCTGGGTATTAATGAAGGCGAGGTAGTCCGGGTGTCCTCGCGCCGCGGATCCGTACTGGCGGCCGCGCGCCGGGATCCGGGGCTTCGTCCTGGATTGCTCTTCATGGCCTGCAACTTCCCTGACGAAATGGATACCAACGCGCTCACCATCGAGGCGAACGATCCGATCGCCAAAACTGCGGAGTTCAAGGCGACAGCGGTCAAGTTGTCGAAGACCAACGACAAACTGAGCGATGAGAGTTTCGTTGCCGGCATCGTCGATCACGAACGCCAAGGCAACGAATTCGCGACCGCAAAATAGGAAGCGAAATAGGGAAGGATGAGCTGTGGATTTGAAGTTCTCCAACGCCGAGCCGTTCGCAGAAGAGCGGGATGCGGTAGATCGGCTGCTTGGCGGGCCCGGTGAGAGCGGTTGGCACGGCGGTGAACGTGACGAGCAAGATCATCGGCGTGCGCACACCGGAAAGGTCAAGACCCAGCGGCACCTCGTCATGGAGGCGCTGCACGCGGTGAACGACCGCGTCGGCTGGATCAGCCCCGGCGCGCTGAACTACATCGGCAAACGGCTCGGTGTCGCGGCGGCCGACGTCTATAGCGTCGCGACGTTCTATTCGCTGTTTTCCACCAACATGCGGCCGAAGCGCATCGTGCATGTCTGCACCGACATTGCCTGCATGGCGCGCGGTTCCAAGGAAGTCTGTGCCAGCCTCGAGAAGAAGCTGGGGCCGGCCTCGGCCATCAATGGCTGGAAGCATAGCCCTTGCCTCGGCGTGTGCGAGCGCGCCCCCGCCGCCATGGCGGTGGAGGCGGGCGACCCGCCGCATGAGCATTTGATCGGGCCCGCTACCCTCGACGAAGTTGTCCTCGCGCTGAATGATGGCCCCGCGGCACTTGCAGCCGAAGCGCCGCCGGTCATGGCAGTGCCGCAGGCCGGCCAAGAAGGCCTGATGCTGCTCAAGCGCGTCGGCCAGGTCGACCCGGAAAGTATCGACGATTACATCGCGACCGGCGGCTACGCCGGACTGCGTCGCGCGTTCGAGATGGGACCCGGCAAGGTTATCAGTGAGGTCAAGGATTCCCGGCTGATGGGCCGCGGCGGAGCGGCGTTTCCGGCCGGCATCAAGTGGGAGAGCACCGCCAAACAAGCTGCGACGCCTCGCTACCTCGTCTGCAACGCCGACGAGAGCGAGCCCGGCACGTTCAAGGATCGAGCCATCCTCGAGGGCGATCCGTTCGCGCTGATCGAATCGATGACCATCGCCGGCTACGGCATCGGCGCCGAGCGGGGCTTTATTTATCTGCGCGGCGAGTATCCGCGCGCCTTCCGCATGCTGCGCAATGCCATCGAAAAGGCACGCGAGCGCGGATTCCTGGGCGCGAATATTCTGGGCAAAGGTTGGAGCTTCGAACTGGAGATCCGCCGCGGCGCCGGTGCCTATATTTGCGGCGAGGAAACCGCGATCTTCAACTCGATCGAAGGTTATCGGGGAGAGCCGCGCTCCAAGCCGCCTTTCCCGTTCCAGGCCGGACTCTTCGGCAAGCCGACCGTCGTTAACAACGTCGAGACGTTGTGCAACGTGCCGTTGATTATGCAGATGGGCGGCGCCGAGTACGCCAAGATCGGGACCGAGGGATCCACCGGGCCCAAGCTATTCTGCGTGTCGGGCAACCTCGTGCGCCCCGGCGTTTATGAAGTGCCATTCGGCGTGACGTTGGGCGATGTTCTCAATCTGGCCGGCGGTGTTCCGCAAGGCCGCAAGCTGCAGGCGGTCTTGCTCGGTGGCGCGGCAGGCGGCTTCGTGCGCGCTGACGAACTCGACATTCCGCTTACCTTCGAAGGTGCCCGCGCCAACAAAACCACTCTGGGTTCGGGCGTGGTGCTGGCTTTTGACGACACCGTCGATCTGCCTGCCATTCTGCTTCGCATCGCGCGTTTCTTCCGCGACGAGTCCTGCGGCCAGTGCGTACCCTGCCGGGTGGGCACGGTGCGTCAGGAGGAGGCGCTGCTGCGCATTGCGAATAATCGCAAGGATGCGGCCGCCAAGGGACGCGACATCGGCTTGCTGCGCGACGTCGGTCTCGTGATGAAAGATTCCTCGATTTGCGGCCTCGGTCAGGCCGCCTGGAACGCCGTCGAGTCGGCTATCGACCGCCTCGGCGTACTGGAAGAGAGCAAGGGCAGATGAACGCACCTATCCAGCAGGTCACGATCACCATCGACGGCAAGGAAGTGAGCGTCCCGGAGGGGAGCACCATCCTGACTGCCTGCAACGCGGCGGGGAAGGACACGCCTACGCTCTGCTACGGCGACACCCTCACGCCCAAGAATGCCTGCCGGGTCTGCATGGTCGAGCTAAAAGGCTCGCGCGTCCTCGTTCCATCTTGCTCCCGCAAGGTCGAGCCCGGCATGGAAGTCATGACTGACACCGACCGTGTACGGCACAGCCGCCGTCTCGTGCTGGAGTTGCTCGGCTCCTCGGTTGACCTGTCCACCACGCCGCGGATCCCAGAGTGGATGGAGCGCTACGACGCCGACCCGAACCGTTACGGCGAAAAAGCCGGCGAGAGCCTTAGCCGTGACGTCCACGAGCCGGGCGAGCATCACACGGGCAACGGCAGCGTCGCGGCCTCGATGAACCAGCCGGTCAAGATCGACAACGACCTCTATGTGCGCGACTACAGCAAGTGCATCCTCTGCTACAAGTGCGTGGATGCCTGCGGGGTTCAGTGGCAGAACAGCTTCGCGATTCAGATCGCGGGGCGCGGGTTCGACTCCCAGATTTCCACCGAGTACGCCGTGGAGCTGCCGGATTCCGCATGCGTATTCTGCGGCAATTGTGTCGAAGTTTGCCCGACGGGGGCGCTGTCGTTCAAATCGGAATATGACATGCGCGCTGCGGGCACCTGGGACGAGTCGAAGCAAACCCAGACCACCACGGTGTGCACTTACTGCGGTGTCGGCTGCAACCTGAACCTGCACGTACAGGACAACGAGATCGTCAAGGTGACCGCGCCGCACGGTCATCAGGTCAATCACGGTAATCTGTGCATCAAGGGCAGGTTCGGCTTCACGCATGTGCAGAGCCGCGAGAAAACGCAAGGCTGACGGCGCATCCAGGCGTGTTGCGAGAAAAGCCTAGCGAAGCGGACGCCGCGCGATCCGTTGCGTTTAACTCAGATCAGTGTGGTCCGTTGAGGAAGTAAGTCCGCATTCCAGCGGTGCCTTTCACATCGATCACGCCGCGCTCCACGAGCGCGAACTTGCCGGCGAGCGCTTTCGCAACGTTCTCGCTGATATGCACTTTGCCCGGTTCGCCGTGCGATTCCATGCGGCTCGCGATGTTCACGGTGTTACCCCAGACATCGAACGAGAATTTACGCTGACCGATGATGCCGGCGATCGCCGGGCCTGTATGTAGCCCGATCCGCAGATTGACAGGGGCTCCATCCTCGCCGCGGAAGCGGCGGGCTTCTTCGAGCATTGCCAGTGCGAGGTTCGCCGCTGCCTCGGCATGATCGGGGCGCGGGTCGGGCAGGCCGAAGGCCGCCATATAGGCGTCACCGATGGTCTTGATTTTCTCG
>Ga0180218_1000754_pt1 | contig 24666 bp, 19 predicted proteins | sample eDN3rd37CKraftBY_FD_151334 | JGI IMG/M metagenome (GOLD analysis project Ga0180218, IMG submission 151334) | Enriched backyard soil microbial communities from Emeryville, California, USA - eDNA 3rd pass 37_C Kraft BY (version 2) (version 2) | ecosystem: Environmental > Terrestrial > Soil >...
CAACGTGTCGATGACCGTCAAGCTGCTGGCCCCGATCGCCATGGAAGAAGGTCTGCGTTTCGCCATCCGTGAAGGCGGTCGCACCGTCGGCGCCGGCGTCGTCGCCAAGATCATCAAGTAAGACGCGGTTTGCCCATGGATAGAGGGGCCGGATGCCCCTCTATCCATGTTTGCTGGAAAAGTAGTACTATGTATGGTTCCGCAAGGTGCCACATGTAGCTTGAAAGTTTTAGGGGTATAGCTCAATTGGCAGAGCGTCGGTCTCCAAAACCGAAGGTTGTAGGTTCGATTCCTACTGCCCCTGCCACCCGCCGGAGAGTATCGCGAGTTGCGCATTCACGGCGGGCTCGTGTCGCAAAATGTCTAATACCAGCGTAGAAACCGTTACCAGTACCGCTGACCGGATCAAGCTCGGGTTGGCGGTTCTCGTCGTTATTGCTGGCATCGTTGGGTTTTCCATGCTCGACGCGCAGCCCATGGTGGCGCGTATCGGCGTGTTTGTCGGCGGCTTGATCGTCGCGGCCTTGCTTGCGTGGTTCAGCGAACCCGGCCGCCGTACCCTCAGCTTTGCCGGCGAGTCGTACAACGAAGTCAAGCGAGTCTCGTGGCCCACGCGCAAAGAGACGATCCAGATGACCGGTATCGTCTTCGCCTTCGTCGCGGTGATGGGTCTTCTGATGTGGGTGCTCGATAAAGGCATCGAGTGGGTTCTCTACGGCCTGTTGCTGGGCTGGAAATAAGGACGGCGCATGAGTAAACGTTGGTATGTCGTCCATGTGTATTCCGGCATGGAGAAAAGCGTACAAAAGGCTCTGAACGAGCGCATCGAGCGCGCGGAGTTGCAGACGTCTTTCGGCCGCATTCTTGTTCCCTCCGAAGAAGTCGTCGAGGTCAAGGGCGGGCAGAAGTCGATCACCGAACGCCGTATTTTCCCCGGTTATGTCCTGGTTGAAATGGATCTGACCGACGAAACGTGGCATTTGGTCAAGAACACCAACCGTGTCACCGGCTTCTTGGGTGGTTCGGGCAACCGTCCGACGCCGATTTCCGAACGGGAAGTCGAGAAGATCCTCAACCAGATGGAAGAGGGCGTCGAGAAGCCCCGGCCCAAGATTCTGTTCGAGGTCGGCGAGATGGTGCGTGTCAAGGAAGGTCCGTTTGCTGACTTCAACGGCAACGTCGAGGAAGTCAACTACGAAAAGAGCAAGGTGCGTGTGTCGGTCACCATTTTTGGTCGCGCGACGCCCGTCGAACTCGATTTCAGCCAGGTCGAAAAGACCTGATTTTCAAACCCCGGGGAGCTCTGCGCATAGCCGCAGGGCGATATAACCCGCAAGGAGCAAAGCATGGCGAAGAAGATCGTCGGCTTTATCAAGCTGCAAGTGCCGGCTGGTAAGGCAAACCCCTCTCCCCCGATTGGCCCGGCGCTGGGTCAGCGCGGCCTGAACATCATGGAATTCTGCAAGGCGTTCAACGCCAAGACCCAGGGCATGGAGCCCGGTCTGCCGATTCCGGTGGTGATCACCGCCTTCGCGGACAAGAGCTTCACCTTCATCATGAAGACCCCGCCTGCGACGGTCCTCATCAAGAAGGCGTCCGGCGTGCAAAAGGGTTCGGCCAAGCCGCATACCGACAAGGTCGGCACGCTGACGCGCGCCCAGGCTGAAGAAATCGCCAAGACCAAGCAGCCCGACCTGACCGCGGCCGATCTGGACGCCGCCGTCCGTACGATCGCTGGCAGCGCCCGCAGCATGGGCATCACGGTTGAGGGGGTTTAATCATGGCTAAATTGTCCAAGCGCGCCGCCGCCATTGCGCAGAAGATCGACCGTACCAAGCTGTATCCGGTCGGCGAAGCCCTGAACCTGGTCAAGGAAACCGCCACCGCCAAGTTCGATGAATCCATCGACGTGGCCGTTCAGCTGGGCATCGACCCCAAGAAGTCGGACCAACTGGTCCGCGGTTCGGTCGTGCTGCCCGCCGGTACCGGCAAGACCGTGCGCGTTGCCGTGTTCGCCCAAGGCGAAAAGGCTGACGCCGCCCGCGCCGCCGGCGCCGACATCGTTGGCCTGGACGACCTGGCCGAGCAGATCAAGGCTGGCCAGATGGACTTCGACGTGGTCATCGCCTCGCCCGACACGATGCGCGTCGTGGGCGCCCTGGGTCAGGTGCTGGGTCCCCGTGGCCTGATGCCGAACCCCAAGGTCGGTACCGTGACGCCCGATGTGGCCACCGCCGTGAAGAACGCCAAGGCCGGTCAGATCCAATACCGTACCGACAAGGCTGGCATCATTCACGCCACCATCGGCCGCGCCTCGTTCGGCGTGGAACAACTGCAAACCAACCTGGCCGCCCTGGTCGACGCCCTGCAAAAGGCCCGTCCCGCCGCCGCCAAGGGTATTTACCTGCGCAAGCTGGCCGTTTCGTCCACCATGGGCGGCGGTGCTCGCGTGGAAATTGCTTCGCTGTCGGCCAACTAACAGGCCGCTGGCACATAGAACTTTGGGCCGCATCCGGACTCGTCCGGATGCTGCTGTCAAAGACCGCTGGAGCGCTAGCCGGTTGTTTTGGCGAATGCTTAATCCCGAAGCTGGTTCAGTTCGGATCCAGCGTAGACGGCGTCCCCAGGAAGATTTCTTTACCCGAAGAACTCAACCAGGCGCCGCATTCGGTTGACGTGCAAGGCTAGCGCCCCAAGCGTCTTTTGATGGAGTGTTCAAACCGTGAGTCTCAATCGCCAAGAGAAAGCGGTGGTAATCGAGGAAGTCTCGGCACAAGTGGCCAAGGCGCAATCGATTGTTATCGCCGAGTACCGTGGTCTGGACGTCGCCTCTGTCACCGTACTGCGCAAAACTGCGCGTGAATCGGGCGTTTACCTGCGTGTTCTGAAGAACACGCTGGTCCGTCGTGCGGTTGCTGGCACGGCTTTCGAGCCGCTGTCCGAGCAACTCACCGGTCCGCTGATCTATGGTATCAGCGCTGATCCGGTCGCCGCGGCCAAGGTCCTCGCTGGTTTCGCAAAAAGCAACGACAAGCTGGTCATCAAGGCGGGCTCGCTGCCCAACAGCCTGCTGACCCAGGATGGCGTCAAGGCCCTGGCCACGATGCCCTCGCGCGAGGAGTTGCTCTCGAAACTGCTGGGCACCATGCAAGCCCCGATCGCGCAATTCGTGCGTACGCTCAACGAAGTTCCGACCAAGTTCGCCCGCGGCCTCGCTGCCGTGCGCGACCAGAAAGCGGCGGCCTGATCAGGCTCCGTGTCCGGAATTCGCTGAACGACAAAGCGACACCCAACCCTGGCATTACCCAATTTTGGAGTTCTAAACAAAATGGCACTTAGCAAAGCTGAAATCCTTGACGCCATCGCTGGCATGTCCGTGCTCGAGCTGTCCGAGCTGATCAAGGAAATGGAAGAGAAGTTTGGCGTGTCGGCTGCTGCCGCCGCCGTGGCCGTGGCCGCTCCGGCCGCTGGTGGCGCTGGCGCCGCCGCTGCTGAAGAGCAGACCGAGTTCACCGTTGTGCTGCTCGAAGCCGGCGCGAACAAGGTCAGCGTGATCAAGGCCGTGCGCGAGCTGACCGGTCTGGGTCTGAAGGAAGCCAAGGACCTGGTTGACGGCGCTCCGAAGCCCGTCAAGGAAGCGCTGGCCAAGGCTGACGCCGAAGCCGCCAAGAAGAAGCTGGAAGAAGCTGGCGCCAAGGTCGAAGTCAAGTAAGACCTCGCGTCGACGCCCGGGGACAGCGCTCTTAGCCGTCCCCGGGCTTTTGCGTTTCCAGGAAACCCCTACTGAAGGGTCGAGTTCAGCAGGGTTTCCTGGAGTCGTATCACCTGGGGCCGTGGTTTACGGTCCATGCAACCTCGAGTCGGAGTGCTCATGCCTTACTCGTACACCGAAAAAAAGCGCATCCGCAAAAGCTTTGCCAAACGTGAGGACGTTCAAAACGTTCCCTTCCTGTTGGCGACACAGCTTCAATCCTACCTAACTTTCCTGCAAGCCGACACCGCGACCTCGGATCGCGTCAATGAAGGCCTGCAGGCGGCGTTCTCGTCGATTTTTCCGATTGTCAGCCATAACGGAATGGCGCGCTTGGAGTTCGTCAGCTATGCGCTGGGCGAGCCGGTGTTTGATGTCAAGGAATGTCAGCAGCGCGGCCTGACCTATGCGTCGCCGCTGCGCGCCAAGGTGCGCCTGGTGCTGCTGGACCGCGAAGTCAGCAAGCCGACCATCAAGGAAGTCAAGGAGCAGGAAGTCTACATGGGCGAAATTCCGCTCATGACCAGCACCGGCTCGTTTGTCATCAACGGCACCGAGCGCGTCATCGTCTCGCAGCTGCACCGTTCGCCGGGCGTGTTCTTCGAGCACGACCGCGGCAAGACGCACAGCTCGGGCAAGCTGCTGTTCTCGGCCCGCGTGATTCCCTACCGCGGCTCGTGGCTGGACTTCGAATTCGATCCCAAGGACGTGCTGTTCTTCCGCGTGGACCGTCGCCGCAAGATGCCGGTGACGATCCTGCTGAAGGCCATCGGCATGACGCCCGAATCGATCCTCGCGCATTTCTTCGACTTCGATAACTTCGAACTCAAGAGCGAAGGCGGCATGATGGAATTCGTCGCCGAACGCTGGAAGGGCGAGATGGCGCGCTTTGACATCGCCGACCGCGCAGGCAAGGTGATCGTCGAGAAGGACAAGCGCATCAACGCCAAGCACCTGCGCGACCTGGCTGCCGGCGGCATCCAGCGCGTGTCGGTGCCCGAGGATTTCCTGTACGGCCGCGTGCTGGCCAAGAACATCGTCGATCCCGATACCGGCGAAGTCGTGGCGCATGCCAACGACGAGATCACCGAAAGCGTGCTCAACGCGATGCGCGCCGCCAACGTGCGCGACATCCAGACGCTGTACACCAACGACCTGGATCGTGGCCCCTACATCTCGCAGACGCTGCGCGCCGACGAAACCGCCGACCAGATGGCCGCGCGCGTGGCGATCTACCGCATGATGCGTCCTGGCGAGCCGCCCACCGAAGAAGCGGTGGAAGCGCTGTTCCAGCGTCTGTTCTACAGCGAAGAGACGTACGACCTGTCGCGCGTGGGCCGCATGAAGGTCAACAGCCGCCTGGGTCGCGGCGACGACAGCACCGGTCCGATGACGCTGACCAACGAGGACATCCTCGAAACCATCAAGGTGCTGGTCGAACTGCGCAACGGCCGTGGCCAGATCGATGACATCGATCACCTGGGCAACCGCCGTGTGCGTTGTGTCGGCGAACTGGCCGAGAACCAGTTCCGCGCCGGCCTGGTGCGTGTCGAGCGCGCCGTCAAGGAGCGTCTGGGCCAGGCCGAGACCGAAAACCTGATGCCGCACGACCTGATCAACTCCAAGCCGATCTCGGCCGCCATCAAGGAGTTCTTCGGTTCGAGCCAGCTGTCGCAGTTCATGGACCAGACCAATCCGCTGTCGGAGATCACGCACAAGCGTCGCGTTTCCGCGCTGGGCCCGGGCGGCCTGACGCGCGAACGCGCCGGCTTCGAAGTGCGCGACGTGCACCCGACCCACTACGGCCGCGTCTGCCCGATCGAAACGCCGGAAGGTCCGAACATCGGCCTGATCAACTCGATGGCGCTGTACGCGCGCCTGAACGAGTACGGCTTCCTGGAAACCCCGTATCGCAAGATCATCGACGGCAAGGTCAGCGACCAGATCGACTACCTGTCGGCCATCGAGGAAAGCCACTACGTGATCGCGCAGGCCAACGCCGCGCTCGATGACGAAGGCCGTTTCGTCGACGACCTGGTGGCTTGCCGCGAAGCGGGCGAAACCATGCTGACCGCGCCGGGCAACGTGCACTACATGGACGTGGCGCCGTCGCAGATCGTGTCGGTCGCGGCGTCGCTGATCCCGTTCCTCGAGCACGACGACGCCAACCGTGCACTGATGGGCGCCAACATGCAGCGCCAGGCCGTGCCTTGCCTGCGTCCGGAAAAGCCGCTGGTCGGCACCGGCGTCGAGCGCACCGTTGCGGTCGACTCGGGAACCACCGTGCAGGCGCTGCGTGGCGGCGTGGTCGACCACGTCGACGCCGACCGCGTCGTGATCCGCGTCAACGACGAAGAGAACGTCGCTGGCGAAGTGGGCGTGGACATCTACAACCTGATCAAGTACACGCGCTCCAACCAGAACACGAACATCAACCAGCGTCCCATCGTGGCCCGCGGCGACAAGGTCGCCAAGGGCGACGTGCTGGCCGACGGCGCGTCCACCGACCTCGGTGAACTCGCGTTGGGCCAGAACATGCTGATCGCGTTCATGCCCTGGAACGGCTACAACTTCGAAGACTCGATCCTGATCTCCGAACGCGTCGTGGCCGACGATCGCTACACCTCGATCCACATCGAAGAGCTGACCGTGGTCGCTCGCGATACGAAGCTGGGACCCGAGGAAATCACGCGCGACATCAGCAACCTGGCTGAAACGCAGCTCAACCGCCTGGATGATTCCGGCATCGTCTACATTGGCGCGGAAGTCAGCGCCGACGACGTGCTGGTGGGCAAGGTCACGCCGAAGGGCGAAACCCAGCTCACGCCGGAAGAAAAGCTGCTGCGCGCCATCTTCGGCGAAAAGGCGTCCGACGTTAAGGACACCTCGCTGCGCGTGCCCTCGGGCATGACCGGCACGGTGATCGACGTGCAGGTGTTCACGCGTGAAGGCATCGTGCGCGACAAGCGCGCCCAGTCCATCATCGACGATGAACTGCGCCGCTATCGCCAGGACCTCAACGACCAGCTGCGCATCGTCGAAAACGACCAGTTCGACCGTATCGAGAAGATGCTGGTCGGCAAGACCGTCAATGGCGGCCCGCGCAAGCTGGCCAAGGGCGCCTCGCTGACCAAGGCCTACCTGGCCGACCTGGATCGCTGGCAGTGGTTCGACATCCGCCTGGCCGACGAACAGCACGCTGTCGTGCTGGAGCAGGCCAAGGAATCGCTCGAGCAGAAGCGCCACCAGTTCGACCTGGCCTTCGAAGAGAAGCGCAAGAAGCTGACGCAGGGCGACGAACTGCCGCCGGGCGTGCTCAAGATGATCAAGGTCTACCTGGCCGTCAAGCGCCGCCTGCAGCCGGGCGACAAGATGGCCGGCCGTCACGGCAACAAGGGCGTGGTTTCGCGCATTACGCCGGTCGAGGACATGCCCCACATGGCCGACGGCACTCCCGCCGACATCGTTCTGAACCCGCTGGGCGTGCCTTCGCGGATGAACGTCGGCCAGGTGCTGGAAGTCCACCTGGGCTGGGCCGCCAAGGGCGTGGGCTATCGCATCGCCGACATGCTGCGCGACGAGCGCACGGCGCAGGTCAAGAATGTCCGCGGCTACCTGGAGAAGGTTTACAACACCACCGGCAGCAGCGCGCATATCGACACCCTGACCGACGAGGAAGTGCTGGAACTGGCCAACAACCTGAAGAAGGGTGTGCCGTTTGCCACGCCGGTGTTCGACGGTGCCACCGAAGAAGAAATCGGCAAGATGCTCGAGCTGGCCTATCCCGACGACGTCGCCGCGCGCATGCGCCTGACGGCGTCGCGTTCGCAGGCATGGCTGTATGACGGCCGTACCGGCGAGCAGTTCGAGCGTCCGGTCACGATCGGCTACATGCACTACCTGAAACTGCACCACTTGGTGGACGACAAGATGCACGCGCGTTCCACCGGCCCGTACTCGCTGGTCACCCAGCAGCCGTTGGGCGGCAAGGCGCAGTTCGGCGGCCAGCGTTTCGGGGAAATGGAAGTGTGGGCGCTGGAAGCCTACGGCGCCTCCTACACCCTGCAGGAAATGCTGACGGTGAAGTCCGACGACATCACCGGCCGCACGAAGGTTTACGAAAACATCGTCAAGGGCGACCACGTCATCGATGCCGGCATGCCGGAATCGTTCAACGTGCTGGTCAAGGAAATTCGCTCGCTGGCCCTGGACATGGATTTGGAGCGTAACTGATGAAAGCGCTACTCGACCTCTTCAAGCAAGTCTCGCAAGACGAGCAGTTCGATGCCATCAAGATCGGCATCGCCTCGCCCGAGAAGATCCGTTCGTGGTCTTTCGGCGAAGTTCGCAAGCCCGAGACGATCAACTACCGTACGTTCAAGCCCGAGCGTGACGGCCTGTTCTGCGCCAAGATCTTCGGTCCCATCAAGGACTACGAATGCTTGTGCGGCAAGTACAAGCGCCTGAAGCATCGTGGCGTGATCTGCGAAAAGTGCGGCGTGGAAGTCACCGTCGCCAAGGTGCGCCGCGAGCGCATGGGCCATATCGAACTGGCCAGCCCGGTCGCGCACATCTGGTTCCTCAAGAGCCTGCCGTCGCGCCTGGGCATGGTGCTCGACATGACGCTGCGCGACATCGAGCGCGTGCTGTACTTCGAAGCCTGGTGCGTGATCGAGCCCGGCATGACGCCGCTCAAGCGCGGCCAGATCATGTCCGATGACGACTTCCTGGCCAAGACCGAAGAGTACGGCGACGATTTCCGTGCCCTGATGGGCGCCGAAGCCGTGCGCGAACTGCTGCGCACCATCGACATCGATCGCGAAGTCGAGACGCTGCGCGGCGAGCTCAAGGCCACCAGCTCGGAAGCCAAGATCAAGAAGATCTCCAAGCGCCTGAAGGTGCTGGAAGGCTTCCAGAAGTCCGGCATCAAGGCCGAGTGGATGGTCATGGAAGTGCTGCCCGTGCTGCCGCCGGACCTGCGTCCGCTGGTGCCGCTGGACGGCGGCCGCTTCGCGACCTCCGACCTGAACGATCTGTACCGCCGCGTCATCAACCGCAACAACCGTCTCAAGCGCCTGCTCGAACTGAAGGCGCCCGAGATCATCCTGCGCAACGAAAAGCGCATGCTGCAGGAAGCTGTCGACTCGCTGCTGGACAACGGCCGCCGCGGCAAGGCCATGACCGGCGCCAACAAGCGCCAGCTCAAGTCGCTGGCCGACATGATCAAGGGCAAGAGCGGCCGTTTCCGCCAGAACCTGCTGGGCAAGCGCGTCGACTACTCGGGCCGTTCGGTCATCGTGGTGGGTCCGCAGCTCAAGCTGCACCAGTGCGGCCTGCCCAAGCTGATGGCGCTCGAGCTGTTCAAGCCGTTCATCTTCAACCGCCTGGAGATGATGGGCCTGGCGACGACCATCAAGGCTGCCAAGAAGCTGGTCGAAAGCCAGGAACCGGTGGTGTGGGACATCCTCGAAGAGGTGATCCGCGAGCACCCGGTCATGCTCAACCGTGCGCCGACGCTGCACCGCCTGGGCATCCAGGCGTTCGAGCCGGTGCTGATCGAAGGCAAGGCCATCCAGCTGCACCCGCTGGTCTGCGCCGCCTTCAACGCCGACTTCGACGGCGACCAGATGGCCGTGCACGTGCCGCTGTCGCTCGAAGCGCAGCTCGAAGCGCGTACGCTGATGCTGGCCTCGAACAACGTCCTGTTCCCGGCCAACGGCGAGCCGTCGATCGTGCCGTCGCAGGATATCGTGCTGGGCCTGTACTACACGACCCGCGAACGCATCAACGGCAAGGGCGAAGGCATTTTCTTCGCCGACGTGTCGGAAGTGCAGCGCGCCTATGACAACGGCGAAGTCGAACTGCAGACCCGCATCACCGTGCGCCTGACCGAGCATGAGCGCGACGAGCAGGGCGAATGGCAGCCGGTCAAGCATCGTCACGAAACGACGGTCGGCCGTGCGCTGCTGTCCGAGATCCTGCCCAAGGGCCTGCCCTTCACGGTGCTGAACAAGGCCCTGAAGAAGAAAGAGATCTCGCGCCTGATCAACCAGTCGTTCCGCCGTTGCGGCCTGCGCGACACGGTGATCTTTGCCGACAAGCTGATGCAGTCGGGCTTCCGCCTGGCCACGCGCGGCGGCATCTCGATCGCCATGGAAGACATGCTGATCCCCAAGGCCAAGGAAGGCATCCTGGCCGAGGCCAGCCGCGAGGTCAAGGAAATCGACAAGCAGTACTCGTCGGGTCTGGTGACCTCGCAAGAGCGCTACAACAACGTGGTCGATATCTGGGGCAAGGCCGGCGACAAGGTCGGCAAGGCGATGATGGAACAACTGGCCACCGAGCCGGTGGTCAACCGTCATGGCGAGGAAGTGCGCCAGGAATCGTTCAACTCGATCTACATGATGGCCGATTCGGGCGCCCGTGGTTCGGCTGCCCAGATCCGCCAGCTGGCCGGCATGCGCGGCCTGATGGCCAAGCCTGACGGCTCGATCATCGAGACCCCGATTACCGCCAACTTCCGCGAAGGCCTGAACGTACTGCAGTACTTCATCTCGACGCACGGCGCGCGCAAGGGCCTGGCCGATACCGCGCTGAAGACCGCGAACTCGGGCTACCTGACGCGCCGTCTGGTCGACGTGACCCAGGACCTGGTGATCACCGAAGACGATTGCGGCACCAGCCATGGCTACGCGATGAAGGCCTTGGTCGAGGGCGGTGAAGTCATCGAGCCGCTGCGCGACCGTATCCTCGGCCGCGTGGCCGCGATCGACGTCGTCAACCCCGACACGCAGGAAACCGCCATCGCGGCTGGCACCCTGCTCGACGAAGACCTGGTCGACCTGATCGACCGCCTGGGCGTGGACGAAGTCAAGGTCCGCACGCCGCTCACGTGCGAAACGCGTCATGGCCTGTGCGCGCATTGCTACGGCCGCGACCTGGGCCGCGGTTCGCACGTCAACGTGGGCGAGGCCGTCGGCGTCATCGCCGCGCAGTCGATCGGCGAACCGGGCACGCAGCTCACCATGCGTACGTTCCACATCGGTGGCGCCGCTTCGCGTTCGGCCCTGGCCAGCGCCGTGGAAACCAAGTCCAACGGCACGGTCGGCTTCGCCAGCACGATGCGCTACGTCACCAACGCCAAGGGCGAGCGGGTGGCGATTTCGCGGTCCGGCGAACTGGCCATCTTCGACGACAACGGCCGCGAGCGCGAGCGCCACAAGATCCCGTATGGCGCGACCGTCCTGGTTGGCGACGGCGAAGCGGTCAAGGCCGGCACCCGTCTGGCCAGCTGGGATCCGCTGACGCGTCCGATCGTGTCCGAATACAGTGGCGCGGTGCGCTTCGAGAACATCGAAGAAGGCGTTACCGTTGCCAAGCAGGTCGACGAAGTCACCGGCCTGTCGACGCTGGTCGTGATCACGCCCAAGACGCGCGGCGGCAAGATCGTCATGCGTCCGCAGATCAAGCTGGTCAACGAGAACGGCGAAGACGTCAAGATCGCCGGCACCGATCACTCGGTGAACATCTCGTTCCCGGTGGGTGCGCTGATCACCGTGCGCGACGGCCAGCAGGTTGCGGTCGGCGAGGTCCTGGCGCGTATTCCGCAGGAATCGCAGAAGACCCGCGACATCACCGGCGGTCTGCCGCGCGTGGCCGAGCTGTTCGAGGCCCGTTCGCCCAAGGATGCCGGCATGCTGGCCGAAGTCACGGGTACGGTTTCGTTCGGCAAGGACACCAAGGGCAAGCAGCGCCTGGTCATCACCGACCTGGAAGGCGTCAGCCACGAGTTCCTGATCCTGAAGGAAAAGCAGGTTCTGGTGCACGACGGCCAGGTGGTGAACAAGGGCGAAATGATCGTCGACGGCCCGGCCGATCCGCACGACATCCTGCGCCTGCAGGGCATCGAGAAGCTGGCGACCTACATCGTCGACGAAGTGCAGGACGTCTACCGTCTGCAGGGCGTGAAGATCAACGACAAGCACATTGAAGTGATCGTCCGCCAGATGCTGCGCCGCGTGAACATCGTCGATCCGGGTGACACCGAGTTCATCCCCGGCGAGCAGGTCGAGCGTTCGGAACTGCTCAACGAGAACGACCGCGTGGTTGCCGAGGACAAGCGCCCGGCTTCGTACGACAACGTGCTGCTGGGCATTACCAAGGCCTCGCTGTCGACCGATTCGTTCATCTCGGCGGCGTCGTTCCAGGAAACGACCCGCGTGCTGACCGAAGCGGCGATCATGGGCAAGCGCGACGACCTGCGCGGGCTGAAGGAAAACGTGATCGTCGGCCGCCTCATCCCGGCCGGTACTGGTCTGGCGTATCACATTGCCCGCAAGGACAAGGAAGCGCTGGAAGCCGCCGAGCGCGAAGCCGCACGGCAGCTGGCCAACCCGTTCGAGGATGCGCCGGTTACGGTCGGCGGCGAACCGGAGGCTCCGGCCGCCGATATGCCGTCCGACGATTCGGCCGAGTGATGTCGTACTGACTGGAAGGCACGCCCCGCAAGGGCGTGGCCCGACAGCCAAAAAAAGGCCGCTGATGTGAATCAGCGGCCTTTTGCTTGATGCCGGCGTTCGCGATCAGGTGCCGGCTTTCGATTGCGCGGCCCGAAAGACCGGGCCCCAGGCGGGATGGCCGGCTTCGTTGGGCGCCAGCGTGAAACTGGAATCCAGGCGCAGTATGCGCACGAACGCGTCTTCGCACAGCTGGGTGTAATTGCTCACGCAATAGCTGAATGCCTGCAGTTTGAACGCTTCGATACGCATTGCCTTCGGCGCGGTCGCCAGGTCATCGGAGCGCGCCACGCGGCGGATGACCTCGCCGTAATGGCCTGCGCCATATTCCGTACGCACTTCGGCCAGGGCCTGCAGCGCGGCGGGGGTTGCGGGCGCCTCGGCAGCGGGCTTGGACAGGTTGGCACAGCCGCTTAACGCGAGCACGGCCAGGGAAAGACTGGACAGAAAAGGGCGGAGCATGATGGGCATGATGGACGAGGGCAGGAAACGGGGTTCGAGGTTGGTATATTCTTGCGCCGCGGGCATATTCGTAAAATCGGGCCAAGTAGCCTGGATAATATCCAGAACGCCGCCCGCAAGAATGGGTGCGCCCAGCGAAGTGCGTCGAGACGACAACATGTTTGTCGAAACGTAAGGATAGCCGCGCTTTCAGCATCACAAGCACAATATCCGGTTATCGCTGCCGTTTTTTGCTTTCGTTATAGAACTATGCCTCTTTCCGCCGCCTCCCAGCCTCCCCGCAGCCCTTTTGCAGGCGCCGCGCCTCTCGCGCATCGTCCGTTGAGCGCTATTGCGGCCACCGCTGCCGGAGGTGTGCCGCAAGCCCGTATCAAGCGCCTGCTGGGCGAGCTGGTGCCGCAGCTGGCCAGCGTGCACGAACAGGGACATATCTGCGGCGACATCACCGTCGATTCGGTGGGGCTGGATGAAAGCGGGCGCGCGCATCTGCTGGCGCTCAATGGGGCGGCCCAGGGCGAAGCCGCGCTGCCCGCGCCGGGATACGCGCCATTCGAGCTTTATGTGGAGGAACCTGCCTGGCCGCGCGGTCCTTGGACCGACATCTACGCATTGAGCGCCGTGGCGCATTCGCTCATCACCGGCCGCCGCCCGCCCGCGGCGCCGGAGCGCTCGGTCAACGACGGCTATCAGCCGCTCGCGGAGCGCGACCTGCCCAAGTATGACAACGATTTCCTGCGCGCCATCGATGCCGGCCTGGCCGTGCGGCCGCAGGCGCGGCCGCATACGCTCGAAGCGTTCGTTGCCTCGCTCAAGTTCCCGGAGCCGGAGGCGCCCGCCGAGGCCGCGGTGCCCGTGCCCAATGAACCGCCACCACACGACGAGGTGCGCGAAGAAGAGCCGCCGCGGCAGCGTCCGGCGGTACGCAGCGTTCTGTTCGCGATCCTGCTGGCGCTGGCGACGCTGGGCGTGGCTGTCTATTGGTGGCAGCGCCTGACCGGTACGCCCAGCGGCGTGATCACCAGCTCCGAGCGTGTGACGGCGCCTGGCGCGGCCGTCACGCCATCAGACTCCCGCGAGGCCGAACCGCCGCCGGTCGCCGGGGCCACGTCGCCGCGGGATGGCAATGCAGGCAGCGCCGCCGCCACATCGAATGACGCGGCGCCGCCGGCGCCTGGCACGCAGGAACAGGCGGGCCCGGATGCCGCTTCCACGCCCAATGTCGCGCCGGAGGCTGACGCAACGGGCGCGCACGCCGAGTCCGAGGCCGCCGCGACGCCGGCGCCGGCTGCTGCCCGCGTGACGGTACGCATCAACGTGCAGCCTTGGGGCGAGATCTGGATCAATGGCGTGCGGCGTGGCGTCAGCCCGCCCATGAAGGAGTTGCGCCTGGCGCCGGGGCGCTATTCGGTCGTCGTGCGCAACGCCGACCTGCCGCCGTACCGGGCCACGCTCGAGGTCAAGGCGGGCCAGCCGGCTCGCATCACGCACGTATTCCAGTAAACGGCCGGATGGCGCTCAGCCAGGCGGCGGGCTGGCCGGCAGGCGCAACCGGAAAGTGGAGCCGGCCAGCCTGGCGCCCGATGGCGGGCTGATGACCTCGGCCCGGCCACCCAGCCGTTCGGCGACGGTGCGCACGAATGCAAGCCCCAGGCCCGCGCCGTCCACGTCGTTCGAGCCGGCGGTGTTGACGCGCGTAAAGGGCTGGAAGATCTGCAGTTGGTCCTGGGGAGCGATGCCAGGTCCTTCGTCCTGGATCGAAGCCACCCAGTCATCGGCCTCACGCACGACCGTGCAGCGGATGCGGCTATCGGACGGACTGAACTTGATGGCGTTGTCCAGCAGGTTGCTCAGGGCACGCCGCAGCAAGGTGTCGTCGCCGCGCACCAGGGCAATGGGCAGGGGTTCATCGATCTCGATGCGGATGCCGCGTGCGCGCGCCGGCGCCCAGAAATCGTCGGTCGCCTCGCGCAACAGCTCGCTCAGGTCCAACTCCGTCGGCGCGATCTTCATGGATTCCGCACGCGTCAGGTGGACGAAATCGTCGACCAGCCGCAACGTGCGGTTGGCCAGCATCGCGATACGGGCCAGCGCGTCGCGCTGCTGCGCGCCATCGGGCGACTCCTGGTTCATGGCCACCAGGGCCAGTATCGAATTCTGCGGCGCGCGCATGTCGTGCGAAATGAAGCGCAGCGTCTCCTCCCGCTTGCGCTCGGCCTGCCGTATGACGGTGATATCCGTCAGGGTGGCAACCGTGCCGGCGAAAGCGCCCTCGTCGGTGCGGATGGGCGCGCACTTCAGGATCAGGTCGCGTCCGGCCTGGTCACGGACCTCCATGTCCACGTTCCATGGCGAATCCTGTGCATCGGGCGGCGTATGCCGCAGGGTCTCGGTCAAGGCCTGGCGGTTGCGTTCGTCGGTGATGGCGCGCTGGAACAGATCGGCGGCCAACTGGCCATGGCGCGGGGCGCGCAACCCCAGGCTGCGAAAATACTGGATCGCCGCGCGGTTGCGAAACTGCAGCCGGCCGCGCGGGTCGAACACCAGCGTCGCGTCGGGCATGCCGTCCAGGCCATCGGTCAGGAAGCGCCGCAGGTTGCGCACGCGCGCCAGCGCTTCGCGCAACTTGCCCAGGCGGTCCTCCAGCGAACGGTTCACCAGCAGCGTATGGGTGCGGCCTTCGTTGAGCACCGGCGGATATTCGCGCTGCAGCCGCTTGAGTTCGTTGTCCATGTAGCGCAGCACGGCTTCCTGGCTGCGCCAGCTCCAGATCGGATAGCACAGCGCCAGCACCAGCATCGTGGCCGTCGGCGGAAACCACACTTGGCCAAAGCGCAGGGCCAGATAAGTGGCCGGCAACACGGCCAGCAATATGGCGCCGTTGAGCACCAGCGCCGCCTTGGGCGAGAGAACCCGCAGGCCCAGGCACAGCAGCAGTACGGGCAGCGCCGCGGCCAGTGCGTTATGCCAGGGGCTGGCGACGGTATAGGAAATGTTCTGGCGCGCGGCCTGCAGCATGTTGCCGATGATCTCCACGCCCGCCATGCCGTTGGCCTGGTGCGAGACGGGGGTGGGGAATGCATCGGTCAGGCCCGTTGCCCACGATCCCACCAGCACGTATTTGCCGCGGATCCACTCGGGCGGTACGTTGCCCTGCAGGACGCTGATGTACGACACCGTGCGCAAATGGCCGGGCGGGCCGGCGTACGGAATGCGGGTCTGGCCCGCCGCCAGTTGCGCGGTGGCAAACCGCAGGGCCTGTTGCGCCTCGCCGCCCACGCTCATCAGCGACAGCGAGAAATGCGGCCATAGCGCGGTGCCGACCTGGGCCGTCCAGATCGAGCGCCGCAGCACGCCGTCGGTATCGAGCTCGACATTGATGAAGCCCAGCGCGGCGGCGGCCTGCGCCAGGGACTCGAGCGGTGGCTCGTGGCCTGTCGCGCGCGGCAGGCGATTGAGCACCACTGGCAGCACTACCTTGCCGTTGCGGCGGATGGCGTCGGCCAGTTGCGCGTCGACCTCGGGGTCGGCGCGGTCGGGTTCGGCAAAGATGATATCCAGGCCTACCGCGCGGGCCTCGCCCAGCTTATCCAGCAGCGCCGCGTGCACGGTCCTGCTCCAGGGCCAGCGCCCCAGCGCGGCGATACTGTCGTCGTCGATCATGACGATCAGGATTTCGGGGCTGGCCGGCCGGCCCGACAGCGACACGGCCCGGTCGTACAGTGTCTGGTCGATGCGGCCCATGCCGCCCAGGGCGCCCAGCAGTCCCGCGATCGTCACCAGCACCATCGTCAGCATGATGCCGGTGCGCGCCGCCAGCCAGCGCCGGGCGGGGGAGTCGGGCATGGGGCGGCGGCGCACCTTAGAATTCGCTGAGCAGCACCAGGTCGCCGGTGCCGGTGGCTACGGACAGGCCATAGGGCGTGGACAGCACATTAGCGCCTTCGAAAGGCTGCATGGCTTCGCGCCCGTTCAAACCGGAGGCATCCACGGCGCGAACTGCCACGTAGTACGTTCCGGCGCCAGGCGCGCGGAACCGCACATCGTTGGTATCGAACCGGTCGGACGCCACCACGTGCATGCCCTCCGCGTCGCGCGAAACCTTCACTATATAGGCGGAAGCGCCAGGGACGGGCGCAAACGGCACCGTCCAGCCGCCCGAGGAGGCGCGGGCCGGGGTCTGCAGGTCGGGGGCGGGCAGCAGGGCCTGCACGCCCGAGAACCTGCCGTCGCTGCCGATATTGGCGCCGTAGCCCGAGGCCACGGCTACCGGCGTGGCCGGCGCGGCGTCAGGGGCGTGCGGCTGCAGGCGCACGCTGCCTTCCAGGACTTCGCTGCTGGCGCCCTGGGGGCCGCTCTTGACGCGGAAGCGGGTGCCGCGCACGCCCGTGACCGCCACCGGTGTGCGGATCTCGAAGCGGCCAACGCCCTGGCCGCCCGGGGCCACGCGTGACTCGAGTTCGCCTTGCTGTACCTGGAAGATCGAATCGGTAAGCGGCACGCGCTGGAATTGGCGCAGGCGGTTGGCCGCCACCGTGCCGTTTTCGGGAATCGTTACCTGGCTGCCATCGGACAGCTTCAGGGTAACGAAGCTGCCGGACGCGGTCCTGATGGTGCTGCCTTCGACGATCTGCATGCCCACCTGCAGGGCCCGGCCGTCGGCGGTGGCGTTACCGGTGACGTGGACCACCTCGGCGCCTGCCGCCTGCACCGGAATCATGGCCAGCGGAATGCGCAGTTCGAGGGCGATCGGCAGGCGCTGCGGATCATCCACCCGGTTCAGCGTCTGCAGGACCGACCAGTTGGATTCATTGCCAGTGTAAGTGCTTGCTAGCGCTATAAGCGTATCGCCAGCGCGCACTCGGTAAAGAAAATTCTCTCCCAGGCTGCCTGCGGGCTGGGCTTGTACTGCGGCGCTGGCCACAAGGGCGCACACCAGCATGAACGCTGGCGCGAACGGCCGAATCATGAACTTCTCTCCTTGGATTAGTCGTCTTTGGCGTCGTCGCCCTGCGGCTGCGGGTCGCTGACCAATTCCAGCCGATAGCCCAGGGCATAGGACGAAGACAGGCGCACCCCATTCTGGGGGCGCAACTGCAACTTCTGGCGAATATTCGACAAATGCGTATCAAGGGTGCGCGAGGTAGCCGGGATCTCACGGTTCCACACGCTTTCCGCAAGCACGTCGCGCGAAAGCAGGCGTCCGACGTTGCGAAAAAACAACTGCGCGAGCTCGAACTCCTTGGGCGGCAGGGGTACGACCTGACCGTCCAGGGCGATGGAGCGCTCATTGGGATCGATGCGATAGCCCGCGACCGAGAACGGCAGATAGTCGGGCAGGGCGCCCTGGCTGCGGCGCAGCAGGGCCGCCACGCGCGCCAGCAATTCGGCTGGCCGCATGGGCTTTACGATGTAGTCGTCGGCGCCGGCCTGCAGACCCTGCACCAGGTCGCTTTCCTGGTCACGGCTGGTCAGGAAAATGATCGGCACGGCAAAGCCGTAGCTTGCGCGCAGCCGGCGCACGACCTCGTCGCCGTTCATGTCGGGCAACTGCCAGTCGAGCAGGATGAGGTCGAACGCCTGTACGCGCAGCGCCGCCAGCAGGTCCAGGCTGCGCGGATAGCTGGTACATGTGTATCCGGCCGCGGAGAGCACCTGCTGGATATGCTGCGCCTGGTCCAGATCGTCTTCGAGCGACGCAATTTTCATTCGTTGTGACACAGAGCGATGCTCGCACGGCAGACTGCGAGCAGGTTACGGACGAAGTCGGGCTCCGGTGCGGCGAACCGCGCGTTCGCCAATCTTTCACGAGCGCATCTGGGTTCCCAGAAACGTATTGTTCGCATATTGGCGTAGGCGTCATCCAAAAGTGTATGGAACCCTGACCAAACGCATGATAACCCGTGGCTCTTGTTACATCGTCTCCAATGAGCATAAGTGTCAAACATTGCAAAGTTGACAAATGTTGACTGGCTCTATTGCGCAACACCGCGCCACACTGTCTCAAATGCGTACAGGCGCGCGCTTTCCCTTTTGAGCGCCTGAAAGCCGGCCGCGAACCCCGCGGACTGGCAGGGATTCGTTATGAAGCAATTGAGCACGTTGATCATGACGCCCGACGACGCCGATCGCGACCGCATCATTGCAGCAATGTTGCTGGCCGGGATCTCGGCCAAGGGCTGTTCCACGCCCCTGGAGCTGTTCGGGCTGTTGAGTGAGGATACCTACGACGCGGTCGTGATGGACATTTCCGAACTGGGCGAGTTGGGCTACGCCCTGGTGGCGCGCCTGCGCGGCTCGCCGGAACTGGGCATCGTCGTCATTGGCGGCAATCTGACCCTGGATGCGCGCCTGCGCTGCCTGCAAAGTGGTGCGGACGCTTGCGTGCCGCTGCCGGCCGACGAGCGCGAACTGGCATGCGTACTGCTTGCCCTGGCGCGGCGCCTGCCCGCCTGGCAGGAAGAGGAAGAGAGCGCCCCGCAACGGGGTACCGACGAGGGTTGGGAGCTGCGCGACCAGGACTGGACGCTCGTGGCGCCCGGCGGGGAAGAACTGTCGCTGTCGGCCAACGAGCGGCAGATCGTCCGCTTGCTGCTGGGCGCGGCCGGGCGCGCCATCGGCCGCGCGGAATTGGCCAGCGAGCTGGCCGTCGAAGGCCCGGCGGTGCGTTCCACCGGCGAGCGCAGCATCGACGTCATCGTCAGCCGGCTGCGCCGCAAGGCCGAGCTGGCCGGCCTGGTGCTTCCCATCCGGACCGTATACGGCAGCGGCTACCTGTTCGCCAACTCCTAGGAGCGCGGGGCGCCGTTCGAGGCCGGCCGCTATGCCGGCACCAGTTCCACCGTCAGGTGCCGGACTTCGTGGATCGGCGACACTCTTTCCCGTATCTGGCTGACGGTGACGTCGCGGCCAGCCACGACGCTCACGATCGCGGCATGGGCTTCGGGGCCGATCTGCCAGACATGCAGGTCGGCGACCGTGGCGTCACCCGCGGTTTCGACGGCGTCGCGGACCTCCGCTTCCAGGCGGTGGTCGGCCTTGTCCAGCAGGATGACGCCCGTGTCGCGCATCAAGGTCCAGGCCCAGCGCGCAATGACGATGGCTCCGACCATTCCTATCACCGGGTCGAGCCAGACCCAGCCGAGATAGCGGCCGGCCAGCAGCGCGCCGATGGCCAGGACGGAAGTCAGCGCATCCGCGAGCACATGGACATAGGCGGACCTCAGGTTGTGGTCATGGCCGTGCGGGCGGTGTGCATGCCCATGCTGATGGTGTTCGGCGTGGGCATGGCCGCCGCCTAGAAGCAGCGCGCTCACGAGATTCACGCCCAGGCCGACGACGGCGATGAGCGTGGCTTCGCCGAACGCCACGTTGGTCGGCTGAATCAGCCTGATGGCCGATTCGACCCCGATGGCCAGCGACACCATGGCCAGCATGAGCGCGGATGCAAAACCGGCAAGCTCTCCTACTTTGCCGGTGCCGAAGCTGAATGCCCGGTTGTCGGCGTTGCGCTTCGCGTAGGCATAGGCGACGGCGGCAAGACCCAGGGCGCCCGCGTGCGTTGCCATGTGGAAGCCGTCGGCCAACAGCGCCATCGAGCCCGTGACGTACCCGGCGACGATTTCGCCGACCATCATGGCCAGCGTCAACAGGACGACCCATCTTGTCCTCCTGGCATTTTCGTCATGCGCGGAGCCCAGGAACGAATGGCCATGCCGGCCTGGCGGGGGCGGAGGCTGGATGTCCATGGTCTTCACTTTGAATAGCGCCGGATGGCGCTGACCAGCGCCTCCAGGCCCTTGCTGCGCGCATCTGGCGTCAGGTCAGGGTGCGCCACGTGTTCGCGGGCATGCGCCTCGAGGATTTCATCCAGGAGGCCATTGAGCGCGCCTCGCGTGGCGGCCACCAGATGGAGAATGGTTTCGCAATCGGCTCCGGCTTCCAGCGAGCGCTGGATGGCCTGCACCTGGCCCGCGATCCGCTGCGTCCGTTTGAGAAGCTCGTCTTTGTGGTCTGATAGGTGTGACATAGCATACCCCCCTAGGGTACAAAAATCATAACACCCCCGAGCGCGGGAGGCGGCGATCGGTCCGCGGCAGACGTTTTCCGCGAGGGCGCGTCGCGCCAGGGCCACAGACGCTGCCGCCACCTCGCGGCGGTGCAAAATTAGGGCGTTCGCCTTTGACAGGCGAGGATAACTAAGTTAAGCTGAAGGGCTTACTGCTTTATCTGCATGCAATTTTCGGCATGGCAGGTTCAAGCCGGTAATGCCCATACATCGATCGGTCTGAAGCCAGCCAACCCATGAACGGGTGGCAAAGGCTTGCGCCAGCTTCCGGAAGCATGTTGCAGGTTTTCCGGGCCGGGGTGCGTCACGAGCCCTCTATCCTGGATGCATCGATCGTCGTAAGGCACCGCCGGCCTGGCCATGCAGTGTTGTACGCATTATTTGTCTGCAAGACCCGCTCTTTTACGTAAACGAACGTTTGAGGCGGTTTTGCGTGAACTGCCTCCCCCTCGCTTGGGGCCAGATTGGTCGCCGAATGCTGGGAGGGTGCGAGTACGTAAGTACTTACCAGTGGTACGTAAAAGGGATTTCAAAGGTCATGCCTACCATTAGCCAGCTCGTGCGCAAGCCGCGCGAAGTCAGCATCATCAAGAGCAAGAGCCCCGCGCTCGAGAACTGCCCGCAGCGTCGCGGCGTTTGCACTCGCGTCTACACCACCACCCCCAAGAAGCCGAACTCCGCGCTGCGTAAGGTTGCCAAGGTGCGTCTGACCAACGGTTACGAAGTCATTTCGTACATCGGCGGTGAAGGCCACAACCTGCAGGAGCACTCGGTGGTTCTGGTGCGTGGCGGTCGTGTCAAGGACTTGCCCGGTGTGCGTTATCACATCGTGCGCGGTTCCCTCGACCTGCAAGGCGTCAAGGATCGCAAGCAGGCCCGTTCGAAGTACGGCGCCAAGCGTCCGAAGAAGGCCTGAGCTCTATATGCAGTACCCCAGGTTGCGGATGTCCGCGGCCAGGAAAGTGCAGCTGCGTCCTTCGCATTGCGAAGCCAGCGCAGCATGTAAGGGGTCGTCCTTCTAGGCGGCCATGGCCGTGTCACGAGACGCGGTTCAACTGAACAGACACAAGGAAGCAAAAATGCCCCGTCGTCGCGAAGTACCCAAGCGCGAGATTCTGCCCGATCCCAAGTTCGGCAGCGTCGAACTCGCCAAATTCATGAACGTTGTGATGCTGGACGGCAAGAAGGCCGTCGCCGAGCGCATTATCTACGGTGCCCTCGAGCAAGTTCAGACCAAGACCGGCAAGGATGCCATCGAGGTATTCAACCTGGCCATCAACAACATCAAGCCGATCGTCGAAGTGAAGAGCCGCCGCGTGGGCGGTGCCAACTATCAGGTGCCGGTTGAAGTGCGCCCCGTGCGCCGCCTGGCCCTGGCTATGCGTTGGCTCCGTGAAGCCGCCAAGAAGCGTGGCGAGAAATCGATGGATATGCGTTTGGCTGGAGAACTCATCGACGCCTCCGAAGGTCGTGGCGCCGCGATGAAGAAACGCGAAGACACGCACAAGATGGCCGAGGCCAACAAGGCCTTCAGCCATTTCCGCTGGTAAATTAAGGACTACCTACCATGGCCCGCAAAACCCCGATCGAGCGCTATCGCAACATTGGTATCTCTGCGCACATCGATGCAGGGAAAACCACCACCACCGAACGTATCCTGTTCTACACCGGCGTCAATCACAAACTTGGCGAAGTGCATGATGGCGCAGCCACCATGGACTGGATGGAGCAGGAGCAAGAGCGTGGCATCACCATTACGTCGGCTGCTACGACGGCGTTTTGGCGCGGCATGGCCGGCAACTATCCCGAACACCGCATCAACATCATCGACACCCCGGGACACGTGGACTTCACCATCGAGGTGGAGCGTTCCATGCGCGTCCTGGACGGCGCCTGCATGGTGTACTGCGCGGTGGGCGGCGTGCAGCCGCAGTCCGAAACCGTGTGGCGTCAGGCCAACAAGTATGGCGTGCCCCGCCTGGCCTTCGTCAACAAGATGGACCGCACCGGCGCCAACTTCTTCAAGGTCTATGACCAGTTGAAGACGCGCCTGCGCGCCAACCCCGTGCCCATCGTGATCCCGATCGGCGCCGAAGACTCGTTCACCGGCGTGGTCGACCTGATCAAGATGAAGGCGATCGTCTGGGACGACGCCAGCCAGGGTACCAAGTTCGAATACGCCGATATTCCGGCCGAGCTGGAAGGCACGGCCAACGAGTGGCGCGAGAAGCTGGTGGAAGTCGCCGCCGAGTCGTCCGAGGAACTGATGAACAAGTACCTCGAGACCGGTTCGCTGGACGAAGACGACATCAACGTCGCGCTGCGCCAGCGCACCATCGCTGGCGAAATCCAGCCGATGCTGTGCGGCACCGCGTTCAAGAACAAGGGTGTGCAGCGCATGCTCGACGCCGTGATCGAATATCTGCCTTCGCCGGCGGACATTCCCCCGGTCGACGGCCAGGACGACGACGGCAACCCCGTCAAGCGCAGCGCCGACGACACCGAGAAGTTCTCGGCGCTGGCGTTCAAGCTGATGAGCGATCCGTTCGTGGGCCAGCTGACCTTCGTGCGCGTGTATTCGGGCGTGCTGAAGTCGGGCGATACCGTCTACAACCCCATCAAGGGCAAGAAAGAGCGTATCGGCCGTCTGCTGCAGATGCATGCCAACAACCGCGAAGAGATCAAGGAAGTGCTGGCCGGCGACATCGCCGCCGTGGTGGGCCTGAAGGACGTCACCACCGGCGAGACGCTGTGCGACATCGATTCGCACATCCTGCTCGAGCGCATGGAGTTCCCCGAGCCCGTGATCTCGCAGGCCGTCGAACCCAAGTCGAAGGCCGACCAGGAAAAGATGGGCCTGGCGCTGTCGCGCCTGGCGCAGGAAGATCCGTCGTTCCGCGTGCGCAGCGACGAAGAATCCGGCCAGACCATCATTTCCGGCATGGGCGAGCTGCACCTGGAAATCCTGGTCGATCGCATGCGCCGCGAGTTCGGCGTGGAAGCCAACGTCGGCAAGCCGCAAGTGGCCTACCGCGAAACCATCCGCAAGAACTGCGACGAAGTGGAAGGCAAGTTCGTCAAGCAGTCGGGCGGCCGTGGCCAGTACGGTCACGTCGTGCTCAAGCTGGAACCCCTGCCTCCGGGCGGCGGCTACGAATTCGTGGACGCCATCAAGGGCGGCGTGGTGCCGCGCGAGTACATCCCGGCGGTCGACAAGGGCATCCAGGAAACGCTGCCTGCGGGCATCCTGGCCGGCTACCCGGTCGTGGACGTGAAGGCGACGCTGTTCTTCGGTTCGTACCACGATGTGGACTCGAACGAAAACGCGTTCAAGATGGCGGCTTCGATGGCCTTCAAGGAAGGCATGCGGCGCGCCAGCCCGGTCCTGCTGGAGCCGATGATGGCTGTGGAAGTGGAAACGCCGGAAGACTACGCCGGTACCGTGATGGGCGACCTGTCGTCCCGCCGCGGTATGGTGCAGGGCATGGACGACATGGTCGGCGGCGGCAAGACCATCAAGGCCGAGGTTCCCCTGGCCGAGATGTTCGGGTACGCCACCAACCTGCGTTCGCTCACGCAAGGTCGCGCCACCTACACGATGGAATTCAAGCATTACGCCGAAGCGCCCAAGAACGTCGCTGACGAAGTCATCGCCGCTCGGGGCAAGTAAGTAACCGTCGCCGCGCTTTCAGGTTGGAAGCGCGGCACAACAACCAAGTTTCCTTGAAAGTCAAAGGATAGAAATCATGGCAAAAGGCAAGTTTGAACGTACCAAGCCGCACGTGAACGTGGGTACGATTGGTCACGTTGACCACGGCAAAACGACGTTGACGGCGGCGATCACGACGGTGCTGTCGAACAAGTTCGGCGGC
>Ga0180218_1000755_pt1 | contig 24601 bp, 26 predicted proteins | sample eDN3rd37CKraftBY_FD_151334 | JGI IMG/M metagenome (GOLD analysis project Ga0180218, IMG submission 151334) | Enriched backyard soil microbial communities from Emeryville, California, USA - eDNA 3rd pass 37_C Kraft BY (version 2) (version 2) | ecosystem: Environmental > Terrestrial > Soil >...
TTGGCGCCGTTCTCGCAGAACTCGGCGAGTTTGCGGTGGCCGGGTGTTTCCGGCCAGGCACAGCCCGGGCAGTCGAAACCGTGCCGTTGGTTCAGCTTCGCGAGGGTGCGGGCGGTGCGTACCGGCCCCATCTGCTCGAGACCGTGGCGCAGGGAGACCAGCACTGCCGGTACCCCGGCGGCGTAGGTCTTCGGAGCAGAGATCTGCACATTGTTCTCGTCGTATACGAGCGGGTCGGTGTCGGTCATGCGCTGTGTCGCACCCATCGATCGGTCGGTGAGAAGACCTCACCGAACAGGAAACTGTCACCGTGTCCGGGATAGACGCGGGTGTCGGGTGGTAAGTCCGGGAAGAGCGCCAACCCCCCATACGGGGTGGGGTGAAGTTCGGACAGCTCACAGTTATCTCCGAGCGCGTCACCGGTGAACAGGGCCTTCAACCTCGGAAAGTGCAGCGACACAGAGCCCGCAGTGGCAGATGGGGTGTGCACCACGTGTAGCTGCTCACCGGCGACAGCGATGCGCTGGCCGCCCTCGAGCCGCCAATACCGGTCCTGGTGGTGCACCTTTTCCCATAGGGCGTGATCGGCCGGGTGCAGCAGCACCGGTGCGCACAACGCCCACGCCACATCGACCGCGGCTGCGGTATGAGCGGCGCTACCTTGGGTGCAGATCACGGCGGTCACGCGGCGATCCCCGATCGCGGCGACGATCGTCTCCGGCTCGCCTGGGGCGTCGACGACGACCACATCGTGATCGTCACCGAGCACCCAGCAGTTGGCAGGCAATGACGATGCCCTGTTGCTAGTACTGGCGTCAGCGCTGTGGTTTCTGGGAATGCGGGCGAAACGGAACCATCCGTGTGCCCCGGGGTTTTCTGCAGTGTTCATGGTTTCTTTCAGGCACCGGCGGCGTCAGCTGCCGCGCTTGATCCACTCCTCGAGATGCGGCGACTCGGTGCCGATCGTGGTGCCGTCGCCGTGACCGGTGTGCACCTTCGTCTCGGCAGGCAAGGCGAACAGCTTGTCGCGGATCGACCCGATGATCGTCGGGAAGTCCGAGAACGAGCGGCCCGTCGCACCCGGTCCGCCGGAGAACAGGGTGTCGCCGGTGAACAGCTCGCCCGCTTCCGGCAGGTACAGGCAGGTCGAGCCCGGCGAGTGACCCGGCGTCGCGATCGCCCGGATGTCGGTGCCGGCCACCCGGATCCGCTCCCCGTCCTCGAGCGTGCCGTGCGCGATGCCCGGGTGGGTCATCTCCCACAACATGTCGTCGGCCGGGTTGAGCAGGATCGGCGCGTCGAGCTTCTCGGACAGTTCCGGCGCCACGGTGATGTGGTCGTTGTGCGCGTGCGTGCACACGATCGCCACGACCTTCCGCCCACCGACGGCGTCGATGATCGGCTGCGCGGTGTGCGCGGCGTCGATCACGACCACCTCGGAGTCGTCGCCGACGAGCCAGATGTTGTTGTCGACCTCCCATTCGCCGCCGTCGAGCGCGAAGGTACCCGAGGTGACGACCCGGTCGACGCGGATCGGCGAGGTGCTCACAGGACCACCACCGAACGGAGGACCTCACCGCGGTGCATCGTCTCGAACGCCTTCTCGACATCGTCGATGCCGATGCGCTCGGTGACGAACTTCTCGAGCGGCAGGCGTCCCTGCTGGTACAGGTCGACGTAGGTCGGGAAGTCGCGCTCGGGCAAGCAGTCGCCGTACCACGAGCTCTTGAGCGAGCCGCCGTGCGAGAAGAAGTCGATCAGCGGCATCTCGAGGATCATGTCCGGGGTGGGCACGCCCACGAGGACGACGGTGCCGGCGAGGTCGCGGGCGTAGAAGGCCTGCTTGTAGGTCTCCGGGCGGCCCACCGCGTCGATGACGACGTCGGCGCCGAACCCGTTGGTGAGCTCCTTGATCGCTTCGACGGCGTCGACCGAGGTGGAGTTGACGGTGTGGGTGGCACCGAGGTCGGTGGCCCATTCGAGCTTCTTGTCGTCGCGATCGACGGCGATGATCGTGCCGGCACCCGCCAGGCGCGCACCCATGATCGCGGCGTCGCCGACACCGCCGCAGCCGATGACGGCGACGGACTGCCCGCGGGTGACCCCGCCGGTGTTCACGGCGGCACCGAGACCGGCCATGACACCACAGCCGAGCAGACCGACGACGGCCGGATCGGCGCTCGGGTCGACCTTCGTGCACTGGCCGGCGTGGACGAGGGTCTTGTCGGCGAACGCGCCGATGCCCAGCGCCGGAGTGAGCTCGGTGCCGTCCTCGAGCGTCATCTTCTGCGTGGCGTTGAAGGTGTCGAAGCAGTACTGCGGCTGACCGCGCTTGCATGCGCGACACTGGCCGCACACCGCGCGCCAGTTCAGGACGACGAAGTCGCCCACAGCGACCGAGTCGACGCCCTCACCGACGGACTCGACGACACCGGCGGCCTCGTGGCCGAGCAGGAACGGGAACTCGTCGTTGATGCCACCCTCGCGGTAGTGCAGGTCGGTGTGGCACACCCCGCACGCGGCGATCGCGACGACGACCTCACCGGGTCCGGGATCGGGGATCACGATGGGCACGACCTCGACGGGCGCTCCCTTCGAGCGAGCGACGACTCCGCGGACAGTTTGCGACATGGGACATCCTCCGGTGATCTGGATGAGTGATTGAGGGTGTGATCGAGCGTTTTCGGGTGGTAGCGAGGCGGCACGATAGGTCTCTGGTCAGACCATGTAAAACACAATACGAAGGGCAGCGAAGCCAGGGACCTGACCGAACGAACAGCTCGACCTGACCGAACGATCACCTTCTCCATCTGGCCGCCCAGCGTCTAGCGGGCGTTGTCGAGTTCTATCTCGGCATTGGGCTGCGATGGGCATGGCGTCCTACTCCAGAGGTGGGTAACGGGCGAGGATGGTGAAGGGCAGTGACAGGAGCCGCGTGGTTCAATCCGGCCAGTAGGGAGGCAGGGAGATACACACTTGCCGTGATACCAGTGCCATGCGGGGAATCGAAGGTCGGTCGAAGTGTCACCTGGATTCGATGTCGGGCTGCGAGTCGAGCCACGACGAACAGTCCCATCTGTCGGGGGGCGTGAATCTCGGTAGCATCGGGCACCGTCATGCGGGTGTTGATGTCGGGGAGTACATGAGGGGGAATTCCGACACCGGCGTCGGCGATTTCGAGCAGAATTCCACCGTCGACCGCGACTGAGAAAGCAAAGGTCACATTGGTATCGGGTGTGGACGCACGAAGGGCATTGTCGACGAGCTCGGCGATCAGGTGAACCACGTCGTGCACGGCCGTACCGATCACAACACCGGCTGGTGCGGTGCCGATCCGTACCCGTTGATAATCTTCTACCTGCGAGACTGCCGCTCGAAGAACGTCATTGAGGGGACACGGATCATGCCGTGTCTGTGATGGACTTCCGGCCAGCACCAGCAGGGATTCACCGGTGCGTTTCATACGGGTGGCCAGATGGTCGAGTGTGAACAAGTGACTGAGCCGATTCGGGTCTCGTTCCTCATGCTCGAGCGCTTCGATCAATGCCAATTGTTGTTGGATGAGGTCAGTGGTGCGACGTGCAAGGGTTTCGAGCATGCCGGCGACCTGGGTACGCAGCCGTGCTTGCTCACCGGCCAAGCGCAGCGCGGTGTGGTTGACGATCGCGACGGCCTGGAGGAGATCACCGATCTCATCGGTGCTGCCCTCGGTGACTGAGGGTGTTGGCAATGAGGTGGGATCGGTACCGTCTTTGACGTGGGCGATCGCGGTCGGCAACTCGTGGTGGGCGATATGCAGTGCTTGCTCGCGGGCTCGGCGGGCCTGGCCGACCATCGACTGAGCGACACCCAACGCCAGGAGGATCGCCGCTCCTAGAAGGGTGAGGACGAGTGCGGCATCACGTAGAGAAGCGGCACGTGCAGTCGCGGTGGCGTTGTCTAATACGTCGGCAATAGTTTTGGTGGACGCCGTCATCGCGCTGCGATAGTGCTCGGAACTTCCGACCAGGGAGGTGCGCAGTTGTTCGATTGTTTCCGGACGAGCGTCAAAGGCAGTCGCTAAACCCTGTCGTCGCTGCGCTTCGGCGCGTAGCCACTCGATGTCGGGGGAAACTGTTGTGGCAGTAGATGACTCAGAGAGTGTCGCCAGCTCGAGGCCTACCGGTATCGTTGCTGCTGAAATACCGGTACGGGGATCGTCGATCAGCATGCCGAATGCGGTGACCTGGTGTAACAGCAGCCGTTGGGTGTCCCATACTTGGAGAAGCTCGGAGCCGGCAATGAGCGCTGGAGTGTTGTCGATTCGGTCGAGCATGGCTCGGATCACGTGGCGTACCGAGGTCAGGAACGCATCAGCATGCTCGCCTTTGATTTGCGGCGACCACTCATCCCGATCGATCGCTTGCTCGATTTGCTGACCTTGCCCCAATAGATGAGTGAGTTTGTCAGCCACCTCGGGGTCCAGGTCCGGACGTGCAGCCAATTGTGCGACCTCTTGGTAAGCATGAAGGCGAATCTCGGCAGGGACTGGCGGCAATCGCAGCATGGAGAGTCCGGCATCGATGGCTATCGTGGTGCCGTACTCGACCACGGCCGGGAGAGCGCGGGCTTGTTCGGCGAGCGCTGAGAGCTGTTCGACCTGACCTATCCGGTCGTGGATACGAACGCTGGCGAATCCGGTTGCCGCCAGTACGGGCACGCACACGACCGCCAGTAGTTTGTATCGGATGCTCCAATTACGAATCATGAACATTACCCATGTATTTCTGCTCGTCACACTGCCGTGCTTGCCGGTCAGGGCAGTGCACCGTTGCTGTCATCGGTCGTTCGTCCTGAGGCGATCGTCGGCAAAGGCCATACCAGGGCAGTGAAGGTAAGAGTGCGGTTCAGGTTGCTGGTCCGGTCATAAGAAAAAAGGGGGTCTACGATCGACGCCGCGCCTCGAGACTGACCGGGGTGCAACGCTGGAATGGTGCGTGCTAGCGATCCGATGACATTGCGACCGAGTCGGCTTGGAAGGAAGGGAATTCAGTAGGGACGAGGGGTGTGCACCCTTTGCCGGGTCCCGTAGAGATCAGCGAAGCGTGCGGTAGTTGCTACCGCCGTCTGTTACGTCGTCGGTTCAAGGACGTACGGACAAGTCGTAATCAGTTTCCGACGACCGGTAGCAGTAACGCGATCCGCAATTTCGAGTCGATCGTGTTGCTCAAGGCGATGGTTCGATCGAGTAGAGGTCCCAGTGCCCGGGCTTTGGCATCAGCTTCGACCAAGGTGTCTGCTATGACCCCTGCGGGCGCAGCGGCGGCGGTGGCCTGATCGGTTGCAGCGCTTCCGGCGGCGATGATTCCCTGGAGCGGACCGTCCGCCGAGCGGAGAGCCTCAGACAATCCGCTCAGGTGTTCTGCAAGGGATCCGAGCGTCGCATCGGCACTCACCAGCGAGTCGATGACACCGATAACCTGGGGAGTGCTGAGATGAATCGCGTCGTTCGCCGGGGGAAGTTGTGCAGCACCGTGCAAGGCTTCATCGGTGGTGTTGTCGACCGTCTGGGCCTGCAGCACACCGTCTTTGAAGATCTCGTTGGACTCGTTCAGGTCGCGGGTGACAATCAAGATTCCGGTGAGCACTGCAAGGGTGCATGCAATAGTGATCGCCCAGGAAAGTCGGAGCATGGACACGGTCCTTTCACGCGCTGAGCGTCGTTGGTGGCGGTGTAGTCGTCAGGGCGCGGGCGGTGCAGGCACGCCCAGCGGTGGAAGGTTCAGGGCGTTGACCGGAGGTCCGATCACGGCGAGCAGCGGACCGAACACCTGCACATGGCGCGCTTCTTCCTCGATATTGGACAAGGTCGAAGCAATGGTTCGCGCGCGCGGTCCCAGTTCACCGATAGCTCCCTGCACAGAGACGAGGTTGGTGTCGATGGCCTCGAGTTCGGTGGTCACGGAACCGACCGCAGTAGCCAGCCCCGCCACCGTGGGAGCGGCCTGATCTGCTCGGCCAGTGACGTTCGCGACCAACTCCGGTAAAGGGGCGGCAATCGCCCCGACCTGACGGGTGGATTCGTTGACTGCCAGCGCCCCATCGGGTAACCCGGCGGCGGTGTCGGTGAGCGCTTCGAGGTCGTCGGCGAGGGGAACCAGTGCTTGGATATCGACAGCCAACTGAGCGTGTTTGGGTACGAACACCGATGCCAGCTGGTCGAGTTGTCCCGCCGAGACGATCAACTCCTGGCTCAGTGCCGCGGGCCGTCCGAGAGGATCTTGCAAGTCGGTCATCGTCGGAAGAAAACCGTTGGTCACGCACAGTGCCACGGCGGGAAGAGCCCCGACTCCGAGCACAACCCCGACGAATTGCTTCGCGGTGATCACCGTTGTCCTTCCATAGGTGCTGGTATGAAAACTCCCGTTTCGGGAACCAATGCGAGCTTGTTGTAGGTCCGTGTCAGGCCGGAGTTGAGTTCTTCCACGAGGGTGAGAGCGGTGGTCAATTCCTGGTCCACCGCCGTAACCGTCGTGTTTGCTTCGGTTGAGATCGCGTGCAGAGAGGCAGCAGAGTCCTGCAAGGTGGTGGCCACCGATTCCAGTTGTGCGGCGATGTCGGCATCGTTGCGGCCGGCGGCGACGAGGGCTTGCGCATCGGGCAGCAGAGCGGCCAGATGGTTCACATCCGCGGCAGCCACGGTGTTGAGCTGGGCGAGAACACCGGAGAGTTCTTCAAGCTGCACACGAGCGGTGGCGGGGGCAGTCAGGTCGGCGCGCTGGGCAAAGAAGTCGTTGGTGGTTCGGAAGTTGGCCACTGTGGTGCGGGCACTGTTCTGCACTTGAAGACCCTTGTAAATGGTGCCCAGGACCATGGCGAGCAGCACGATGGCAAGCACAGCGGCGAGTCGTCCGATCCACTCAGTGGCTACTGCGTAGCCACTGGGGCCGGGAAGTGCAGAGATGGGAAGGTCGTGACGCTTCCAGCGGTCCGTGCGAACGCGGGTGATACCGGGAATGCGACGTCCTCGGGATCGGCCGATGGGGTCGAAGGACGAAGAGGGGCCTTGTCTCATCAAATCGTATCCAGTCGGGGAGAGGGAAAGACGATGTGGTCGGTGATGGTCAGCCGGGTAGCGGCAGCATCTGGTTGATGGTGTGGACCGACTCCACCGAGCTGCGTAGGTCTGCGACGAGTCCCTGCACGACGTCGAGCAGCTCGGTGCCCTGGCCGCCGAACGCCCGGGCGGATTCCACCAGCGGAAGCACGGTGCCCTGAACTTCACCGAGGATCGACTGGATGGTGACCAGCTGCTCGTTGGTCACCTGGGCACCGCCTGTGCTTTGGGCAAGCATGTGAGCCGCGGGACCGATCGCCTCGTCCAGCCGTATCAGAAGTGGCTCGAGAGCGGCGGTGGCGTCCAAGGCCTGGCGGGCCGTGTCGGTCAGTTCCGTCAACTGCTGGAGTTCGCCGGTCAGCTTGTCGTTGACTGCGACGATGTCTTCCGAGACCGCAACACTGGTGAGGTTGACGTCCTGCTGGGTGTCCAGCCGAGTATTGAGGTTGAAGATCACAAAGGTCAGCAGGCCGAGAACTCCTACTGCGGAGATCGACAGCACCATCCGTGCCGGACCACCGGGTCGTCCGAAGAATGTCACCGTGGAGTTCCTCTACTTTCCGGACAGGTCGTTGGCAGATTCCTCGGCGGACAGGCGGGCACGATGCACGTGTGCGGCGGTGGCGCGGGCATCGGCCAGAATCTTCTCCATCGCCGAAGTGCTGGAGTCGAGGGCCGAGGTAGCCCCATCGAGCGGGGTATGGAGCGAATCGACCTGGGCGGTCAGGTTATCGAGCGAGGACACAAGACCGGCCACGTTGGTGCCGGCGCGGTCCAATGTGACGTGGAGATCATCGTTGATCTGGTCGATCAACGTGTTCAACTCGGCGCTGACCGCGGCATCGGTGGCAAGAACACTGTTCAGCGCCGCATTCATCTTGTCCAACGAATCGAAGGCGGCCAGAGTCACGTGCTCGTGTTCTACAAGATCCGCCAGGGTCGGGTTGTAGCTATTGGCGGAGACGACTGCTTGATCGAGACGGTAGGGAGTGGCCACGAGGTCATAGATCCGCGGCGCCAGGTAGAACACGCCGAGCGGGATCAACGTCGCTATCACCGCGGCACGCGCGAGTTTCGTGCCTCGGCTCGTGCTCGTCGCCACGTAGTCGCCACGATCGATCACGGCAATGAGCTCGTTGTGGGGGCCGTTCGGAGCTGTGTGCTTCCGCAGACGGTCGTCTTCACCGTAGTGCCTTGATACTTGTGTCATCACTTGACCACCGCAAGGAGTGCGAAGGTCCGCAGCGCGCTGACTGTGTGTGTCAGCAAACCCTTGCCCACGAGTTTTCGGGAGAGGATGCACCTGAGGACTCGCCATCCGGGTGCACGGAGCAATCCGAGTGGAGCCAAGCCTCCGGCTTTCAGCGGCAGTGAAGGAATGTCGTTGAGGTGGTCGTCGATACCGATGAGGATGACGTTCGGTCTGCCAAGGATACCGTTGTACACCACAGCAGCGTGCTCGCCGAAGACCACCGTGCAGGCGCTGTCGGTGGCGGTACTGATGATGGACACGGGTCGCGTCAGTTTCCGGGCTATCCCGATCCGGTCAGGAAAGTTCTCGAGGTTCTGGCTCAGTCGAGTCGCGACGACGGTGGCGATATGGTTGGCATCCGCGTCGTCGTAGACGATCAGTTCGTAGACGGGGGGCGCTGTGGTTGTCATCGCGGTCCTCTCGATAGGCGAATTCGGATCTCGTCGCGGCCACCGCGGTCACGCGTCATGAATGAAGGCGGAGATGAACGCGAAGTTCCGTCGGGATGCACCGTGGTGGTTGACTCCGGTGACGCAGCTCGACCGCGGTCGTCAGGGAATAACAGTTGTTCAATGGAGACCGAATAGGTCGGCTTGCACCGAGTCTGGCTTCCGGTGGGCAGCAGCCACCCGCCTCGTGCCGTAACCAGCGTCGGACACGAGGCGGGTGGTGGATGCTCAGGCTGAGGCCAGAGCTTTCAGATCTACTGCAGGATCGGCGCATTCGTCACGAGACAGTGACTTGCCTGCAGCAAGGAGTTTGCGTGCAGCCATGTGGTCACGGGTTCGATTGACCGACTCGACTCCCAGGAGGCGATCCCCGGCGAAACAGAACACCGAGAATGCACCTTCTTCGAGGGATCCGCGCACGACGGTGTTGTCGTATCCGGTGACCAGTCCTGCCATCTGAAGTTTGCTGGCGTACTGCTCGGTCCAGAACCATGGGACGCTCTGGTACGGCAGGTCGTTTCCCACGAGACGATTTGCGACGCAGCGAGCGTGGTCGACGGCGTTCTGAATCGACTCGAGGCGTAAGCGGCCGGTGCCGGCGGTGTTCGGATAGGACGCGCAGTCCCCGATGGCGGAGATCGCTGGGTCCTCGGTCAGGAGGTGAAGGTCGACGACGATACCGTTATCGACAGCAAGGCCGGCGCGTTCGGCCAGCTCGGTATTGGGCATCACACCGATACCAACGACGATGATGTCGGCATCGATCACCTCGCCGGTGGCGATTCGTACGCCTCCGGCACGACCATTCTTCTCGACGATTTCTGTCACGCTGGTATTCAGTCGCCACTGCACTTCGTGCCGGGCGTGTTCGTCGACGAAGAACTTCGAGACGGTTTCACTGACGGCCCGCGCCATCGGGCGGTCGAGGGATTCGACGATGGTGGTCGTGACTCCGCGGGTTCGTGCCGCCGCAGCAACTTCCAAGCCGATGAAGCCTCCCCCGATCACCACGATCGATGTGCACGAGGGCAACGTTGCGGCCAGGGTTTGCGCTTCCGAGAGGGTGCGTAGGTACTGGACGCCCGGAAGGCCGGCGCCCGGCACCGGCAGTGCGCGGTTCCGCGTTCCGGTGGCCAGAACCAGGTGGCCGTAACCAACGCGGCTTCCGTCGTCGAGTTCGACCTCGTGCATCTGCCGGTCGATGTCAGTCACCCGACGGGAACAGTGCAGATCGATCCGGTGCGAGGCGAAATAGTCCCGTGGACGTAATGCCACAGACTCGGGATCGGAGTCACCTTTGAGGTACGCCTTCGACAGCGGCGGTCGTTGATACGGGACATTCTCCTCGTCCCCGAGGATGGTGATATCACCTGTGTACCCCTTCGACCGCAACGACGTTGCGGTTTCGAAGCCCGCCTGTCCGGCGCCGACGATGACCACTGGCTCGCTCATCATCACACCTGGGTTTCGGGAAGGTGCACAATCAACCCGTCGAGATCGTCGGTGACCGGAATCTGACATGACAGTCGACTCTCAGCGGTACGTTCGCACACCGTGTCGTCAAGCATCTCGTCTTCTTCGTCGGACACAGGTGGCAGGCGGTCCGCCCAGGCCGAGTCGATGTAGACATGGCAAGTTGCGCACATGGCCTGGCCACCGCATTCGGCCACGATGCCATCGATCCCGGCCCCGATCGCGGCCTGCATGATCCGCTTGCCGGCCGGTACCTCGACGGACTGCTTGGTCCCGTCAGGGTGGACGTAGGTGAGGGAAGGCATTGGGAGAACTCGCTTTCGAACTTGAACGGAGACGCGGTGCGCGATGGCTCAGACGAGCAGGTCGTCGCGACCGGCGGCCTTGAGATCGTCGATGTAGATGGGAAACAGGAACTTGGTGCTCGGCACGAGCTTGAGGACCTTCATGATCGCGCCTTCGGTCTTGACCTGTCCCTTGGCCATGGCAAGTGTCATGTTCACTTTGCCCTGCCAGAACCGATTGGCGGTGTCGGTGCTCATACGCATGGTTGCGTTCGGCGGCACCGGGCAATCGGCGACACTGGGGTACACCTTCTTGTTGGGCATGTCGAGCACGACCTCGCTGTCGGGGTCGGTGCACTGGACCAGCAGCACTGCTCCGGTGCCGGACAGTTTGGGCCCGAGGTCCGGATCCTGGTAGGCCTTCTCGAAGATTCCGCCGACGTAGGTGAACAGGTCCTTCTCATCAGTGAAGCTGGGCACGTTTCGAACCTTTCGATGGGGGAGGACCGCTGATCGGTCCCCTACAAGATGGGGTGAAGTGTTCAGGGGACGACGATGTCCTCGTCGCTGAAGTAGAACGAGGCGCCGCCGCTGGCGAAGTTGACAAGATCTGCAGCTGCATTCCGCCCTTCCGGTGAAGCGAAACCGGCGATGGCATCGTCCTTGGATGCGAAGTAGATCTGTGCCAGGAAATAAGCAGCCGGCTCGGTGCCGTCGAGGGATTCGCACTTGCCTCCGGCGAACCGCTGGACGCCGGGGATCTTTCCTGCCAGGGGAAGATGTGTCGTGGTGTAGTACTCGTCGAACTCGGCAGGAGCGGTCGGATGACCATAGGTGATGGTGACGCGGTACATGACGTCGTCCTTACTGGTCAGGGGCGGTCGGCCGGAATGGGATTCTGTGCCGGATCCCATTCGACGAGGACGTGCTCAGGTCCTCGGAACGAGGTGTTGGGCAGATAGGTGTACTGCTGGCCTTCGACCAGGCGCATGTGAGGCAGACGTCGGGCGAGCTCGCCGATGAAGATCCGCATCTCCTGGCGCGCCAGGGTAGCCCCCATGCAGGTGTGTGTGCCGAGTCCGAAGGTCAGATGCCGCCGAGCATTCGGGCGGTCGAGGTCGAAGACGTCGGGTTCGGGGAAGACGGAGTCGTCGCGGTTCGCCGACGAGGTGACGATCAACAGCCGCGAACCTGCCGGGATCTCGACCCCGCCGACCGTCGTGTCGTCTGTGGTCATCCGTCGCCATGCCACCACGGAGCCGGCGTAGCGCAGGCACTCCTCGATGGCCTTGGGGATCAGAGTGGGATCGGCGCAGATCCGCTCCCAGGCCTTCCGGTTCTCGAGCAGTGTCCGGAATGCGTTACCGGACGCGTTCGTGGTGGTCTCGTGGGCAGCGAGAATACCGCTCATCATGATGTTCTGGAGGTAGTTGTCTGTGATCAGGTCCGGGTGGTCCTTCTGCACGCGAATGGCGTGCGGGATCCAGCCCGGTGCGTCCGGGGTCTTCTTCAGGCGTTCGACGAGATGGCCGGCGAACTCCCAGAACTGGCCCATTCCGGTTGCCACCCGGTTCTGCTCTTCGGCGGGCGGGCGGCCCCAGGTGAACAGAGTCTGCTGCATACCGAACTGCCGGCACGTCTCGATGTCCTCGTCGGGGACACCGAGGAAGATCAAAGCGACGATGCAGGGAACCTCGTAGAACAGGTCGTCGACGAGGTCGGCGTGGCCGCGATTGACGAACCTGTCGATGTAGGTATTGACGATCTCGGTGATCCGAGGCGCGAGCTTGGCTACTTCGTCGGCTTCGAACGGCGCCATCAGCGCACGTCGCCGCTCGGTATGGATGGGCTCGTCCTCGTTGACGATGGTCGGCCCAGGAGCGAAGTCGTACCCGTCGAGGATTTCGATGGCTTCTTCACTGACCGGCGTGATCTGTTCGAGCGTGATCGCGGCCGAGAACAGCTCCGGATTCTTGAAGATTTCCTTGATGTCGTTGTAGCGCGTAACGACCCAGTAGTCGAGTACGGGACTGTAGAAGACCGGCTCCTCCTTGCGGGCCAGCTTCAGCGAATCGCCCGGGTTGACCTGGTATGCGCCACGAAACGGATCGAATGATGCTGCCAGGGACGAGACCGGGCAGCCGGTAGGGCTGTGGGTGACACTGGAAACGGGACATCCGTCCGGGGTTGTGCTTACCGCGGAACTATCGTGCTGTACGGACATTCGCGCTCCTTTGAAGCTGTGCTGGGAATGTGTGATGTGAACCACCTGATGGGACAAGTGTGGGCTGGGCGGCAGTGGCGGGTCGATCCGATTCGCGCCGCGATATGTCCCCAAAGCGCCAATCCATGCGTTCCCAGACTGTAAGGAATCCTTGCATTAATGATGTGACTCTGATCTCATATAGTTATGCCCACCGCAGATGGTGATTCGACGTCGTTGTCGGCCGTGAGTTTCGATGTGGAGGAAGCCCGAAGCCTGGGCGGGGAGATCTACTACCCACACTCGGTGCGGGTGATCGGCGACCAGCGCAGGTTCACCATGCGCCTGGATGCCGCCGAGATGGGGCCGGTCACAATGGGCTGGCTGTCCTATGACACCGAAGTGAAAATCGATACGCGCGAACTCGGCGACGCCTACCACGTGAACTTACCCGTGACCGGGCAGTTGAAGACGGGCTCGGGAGCGGACAGGATGATCGCTACCCCCTCGCGTGCGGCCATTTATCGGGCCGACCGAAATTCGGTGCTCGAGGGGTGGGGAGAGGATTCGTGCCGCATGCTCGCCGTGAAGTTCGATCGGCGGGCCGTAGACGATCAGCTCGCACAGCTCGTAGGAAAACCGATTCGCAAACCGATCGCCTTCGACCTCGCCCTCGACATCACCTCGGGACCCGGTCTTCAGTGGTGGATGGTGATGCGAGCGCTCGCTGATCAGCTTCGAAACGCCGATTCGCTTTACCGTCACCCGTTGCTGGTGGCACCCCTGACGCAGAGTGTCATGGTCGCCCTGCTTCTTGCTGCCCGGCACGACTACAGCTCTCAGCTGGTTACCTCCGTCGACCCGGCGGCCCCCGCCGCGGTGGAGCGCGCCAGGCAATACATCGAAGATCATGTTGACGAGCCGTTGACTGCGGTCGAGATCGCGGCTGCAGCGGGGGTGAGCCTGCGAGCCCTCCAGCACGGATTTCAGACAGCGCTCCAGACCACCCCGATGCGCTATCTGCGGGACATACGCCTGCGCAGAGTTCGCGCCGATCTTCTCGCCGCAGATCCCGAACAAGTCGGTGTGGCCGAAATCGCCTACCGGTGGGGATTCAACCACCTCGGCAGATTCGCCGGCCACTACCGCACGATGTTCGGGGAAAGTCCGTCCGAAGCGCTGCGGTCCGGCCCGACCCGACAATTGTCCCGACGCGGGTCCTTGTACCTCGCGGGACAGTGAGCAAAGACCTCGAAGTCCCGGGCGCCGAATGAACGGCGATCCGAGGACCTCGGGCGGTCAATTGTAGTAGCGGTAGACCATTTCAGCGACCACTGCCGGCTTGTCCGATCGGTTGCACTCGACAGTACCGGCCACGGTCACCTGATAGCCGTTCCCCTTCACTTCCTCTACCGCCGCTACCGTGGCGCCGAGTCGCACTCTGGATCCGGCCGGGACCGGAGACAAGAAGCGCACCCTATTGAAGCCGAAATGTACTGCAGGTCGCGCTCGTTCGATCACTAACAACTGCGACCACATCGGCATGAGGAGCGCCAGCGTGAAGCAGCCAGGGGCAATGCCCTCGTCGCATGGACCCTCGTTGGTGAATTCGGAAGCGGTATGGCTCCACGACGGATGGTGGGTGGCGGCGGCAAAGTGCTCGATATCGTTCCGCGGAACCGGGATCCACTCGCCGGGGCCGAGATCGCAACCGACGAGGTCGAGCAGAGCCGTCGGTGAGGAGACGATGGTGACCATGAGGAAGGGTTCTGTGTCGATTACTCGGTCGCGGCGGGGTCGGCGGCTGCAAGATCCCGTAGTTGGGCTCGCTGGATCTTCCCGGTGGCATTTCGCGGGATGCCTGTGACGAACCGGAACTTCTTGGGAATCTTGTAACGAGCCAAATGTTCTTCGAGGTACTGCACGATATGGTCCTCGTCGGTAGCTGGGTCGGCGATGACCACGAAGGCCATTCCGACCTCGCCCCATTTCTCGTCAGGAATCCCGACCACCGCCGCGGAGCTGACGCCCGGGTAACGAGCGAGGACTGCCTCGACTTCGGCCGGATAGATGTTTTCTCCACCGGAAATAATGATGTCCTTGACGCGGTCGACGACCGAGGTCCACCCGTCCTCGGCAACAGTGACGACATCGCCGGTGTGAAACCATCCGTCGGCAGTGAAGGAGTCGGAGGTCGCGTCCGGCCGATTCCAGTACCCGGCAAACACGTTCGGCCCGCGCACCAAGAGTTCACCCGATCGACCCGGCCCGATGGCACGCGGACCCGGCGCACCGGCCAGGGCGACATCGGTGTAGAAGTGAGGAAATCCCACCGACACCGGCCGGTCTGCGGCCCCCTCGGCGACAGCCATGTAGACTCCCGCAGCTGCCTCGGTCATTCCGTATCCTTGGAGCAGTTGCACGCCACGTTCGAGCCACGCGGTAGCCACCCGCTCAAGCACGGGTGACCCCCCGTACACCACATAGCGCAGGGAACTGATGTCGGTGCTGTGCCAGCCAGGGTGCTCGCAGAGCATCTGCAAAATGGTGGGAACGGCGGAAAAACTGGTGATCGCTTCCCTGGAGATTGTGGCTAGTACCTCGCCGGCGTCGAACTGTTGTACCGGGATCACCGTGCCACCTTTGAACAAGGTGGGCAATGTGACTTGGTTCAGTCCGGTGACGTGGAACATCGGAGCCAGTGCCAACGCTCTGTCAGTGGAGAGTACATCGATGTGCGCGAGTTGATTGAGCGTGTTGAACGTCAGATTCCCATGCGTCAAAACGGCGCCCTTCGGGGTGCCGGTGGTACCCGAGGTATACAGGATCAGGCACGGGTCGTTGAGCCCCACCGCACCGAACGTGGTTGCGGGGTCTCCGCTCGACAGAAACTGTTCGTAGTCGAGGCACCGGATCGGACAGGTGGGTGCATCGAGGGCAAGAACATGTTCGACCGAATTCAACGCGGAGCCCAAGGACTGGGCAATGTGATGATGGGTAGGTGCAAGTACTAGGACCGATGCACCGGAATCGACCAGCATGTACTCGATTTCACGTGCCGCAAGACGGGTGTTGAGGGGCACGAACACCGCGCCCAGAAGTCCGCTCGCGAACAGGGATTCGAACGCCGGAAGGTCGTTGGGGCCGAGATAGGCAATGCGATCACCCGGCCCGATCCCGGCCGCTGACCACGCCGAGGCCAGCGCAGCAACACGGTCAGCGAGCTCGAGATACGACAAGGACCGGTTATCGCGAACGAGGGCAATGCGATGCGGAGTGATTCGGGCGCGTCGGCGGGGCCAACTGCCTAGTCCGGTATCGGCAGCGGTGATGTCAGCGGGCATGGTGAAACTCCTCATCTGGCTCGGTTCTACATACCGTCTTGTCGGTGGCGGTGATCAGAACCTGAGGACGGGTTTGATCGAACGTCCGGAGATCATGTCGTCGACGGCGTTGTTGATGTCCTCGAATGGGTAATGGGTGATCAGTCGGTCGATCGGCAGCCGACCCGAGCGCACCAAATCGACCAGCACCGGGATCAGGGCTTGGGTTTCGCTGTCGCCGAGGGTCAGTCCGATGATGCTGCGGCCGGGGATCATAGCGTTGACATCGACCGGGACTTCGGTGCCGAAAGCAGGGGCACCGACAATGACAGCGGTGCCGCGCGGCGCGAGTGCGTCGATCGCCGTGCGCAGGACCCCGACATTGCCGGTAGTTTCCACTGCCCCGTCCACGCCGGCCCCACCGGTGATTTTGACCAGTTCCTCGGCAGTATCGACCTGTGTGGCGTCGATGGTGTGTGTGGCACCGAGTTCGCGCGCGAGGTTCAATCGTTCGGGGACGCGGTCTACGACGATCACCTTGGACGCCGGCGTGAGTGCAGCCGCCATCACCGACGACAGTCCGACGGCGCCGGCCCCGGTGATCAGGATCGTGTGGCCGGGGCGTGGGGTAAGGGCGTTCCATACTGCGCCGACTCCGGTCTGCACCCCACATCCGAGCGGAGCAAGTAGCTCCAAGGGGGCCTCAGCGTCGACCTTGACCGCACTGCGCTCGTCGACGACAGCGTGTTGTGCGAATGAGGATTGTCCGAAGAAGTGCCCTCCGAGGGGTTGGCCGTCGCGGCTGACCGGGCTACTGCCATCGGCACGGGTACCGCCGACCAGGTTCAGCGGAAGCCATGTTGCGCAGTAGGCGGGATGTCCGTCACGGCAATTTCCGCAGGCACCGCACGAGGTGAAGGACAACAGGACGTGGTCGCCGACCGAAACCGAACCGACGTTCGCCCCGACTTCTTCCACGACACCGGCGCCTTCGTGACCGAGCACGCCGGGCAGGGGAAAAGGCAATGCGCCGGAGGCGACGCCGAGGTCGGTGTGACACAGACCGGCGGCACTCATCCGGACCCGGATCTCGTGGGGCTGCAGTTCGTCCAGGTCGACGGGCGAAAGGGTGAACTTGGCGCCGCCGGTTTCGACGACGGCCGCGATGGTGCTGCTCATGGGTGCTCCTGAAAGAGGGGGATGGTCAGTCGAGGGAAATGACGACGGACTTGACCTTGGTGTAGGACTCAAGGGCTTCCGGTCCGTACTCACGGCCGAACCCGGAGTTCTTCACTCCACCGAACGGAACTGCAGGATCGAGCATCGCCCAGTCGTTGACCCATACGATGCCTGCCTGCAGTTTTGCTGCAACGCGGTGTGCCCGAGCGACGTTTCCGGTTTGCAGGCCAGCGGCCAGCCCGTACTCGGTGCCATTGGCCAGTGCAATGGCCTCGTCCTCGGTGTCGAATGGCTGCACGGTCAGCACAGGACCAAAGATCTCTTCTTGCACCACTCGAGAGGCATTGTCCAGGTCGGCGATGACGGTGGGTTTGTAGTAGAAGCCACCGCCCAGGTCCAGACGTTCACCGCCGGTGACGATCCGGGCGTTCTCGTTGCGCGCGATCTGGACGTATTCCTCGACCTTGGCCACATGCTTGTCCGCCGCCATAGGGCCGACGACGGTATTCGGATCGAAGGGATCACCGACCGGTACACCGGATACTGCTTCCCCAAGGATGGTCAGCACGGTTTCGTACAGTGGCCGTTCGACCAACAGTCGGGGTCCTCCCATGCAGAACTGACCCGTGTTGAACACGAAGCCCTTGATGATCGCCCCTACGGCTTTTTCTACGTCGGCGTCGGCGAAGAGGATGTGCGCGGCGTTGCCGCCGAGTTCCATGGTCACCGGTTTGAGGTTTTGGCCAGCGACACTGGCGGCATGTCGACCGATACCCGTGGAGCCGGTGAACGCGATCTTATCGATATCCTGGTGCTGGAGAAGGGCTTCACCGATGGTCGAGCCCTTACCGGTCACCACATTCACCACCCCTGCTGGGACGCCGGCTTCGGTAAGGATTTCCGCCATCAACAGCGCGCTGAGAGGGGTGTCCTCGGCCGGCTTGTGCACGACACAGTTCCCCGCGGCGAGAGCGGGAGCGATCTTCGAGCTGCTCAGGATCAACGGAAAGTTGAACGGAGTAATCGCACCCACCACTCCGAGCGGCTCGCGGCGCGTGTAGGCATGAGCGTGCAGAGGGGTCTCACGATTGGATCCACTCGTTGTCTGTGCAAGCGCCGCGCAGTACTCGTACTGCTCGGCAGTGGTGAGTACATCGACGGGACGGCACAGTGATACCGGCTTACCGACATTGACGGATTCGACGGCGATGATTTCGTCGGCGCGTTCGCGGACCAGTTCGGCGACGCGGTGAAGGATACGGGCGCGTTCGCGACCGGACAGGCCGGACCAACGCCCGTCATCGAATGCTGTGCGGGCCGCCTGCACCGCGGTGTCGAGATCCTCCGCGTTGGCTTCGGCGACCGAGGTCACCGTGCGACCCGTGGACGGGTCGATGATGTCCGTACGTGCGCCGCTGGTCGATTCGCGCCATTGCCCGTCGATGAACAACTGGCGCGGACCGATCGTCGGACGGACGATATGTGTGGTGTCGTCGGTGACAGTCATAGTTGTGCCTTCACTTCCGGGAAGCCTGTGAGGGTCTGCAGGAATGCAAGTGGTCTGCGGGTGGAGCTGGTAGACCGCGTTTTACCGCTGAATGAAATCCGTTCAGCAGATGCACCTTCCGGTGCCATATACCGCGTGGTCACGCTGTGCGTGCGTAGGGGGAACGCCTTAAGATGATCAGGAAACCTGAGGTTGGCGATGGTCGGCCTCGAGCACGCGATGCGGGGAGTACGCCGATGACCGTCACGACTGCCCAGGCCGATGCCTTCGGTGCTGAAGAACTCATGGGTGAGCCGACTCTGCTGTATGCGATCAAGCAGGTGGAGCTGGCGATTCGGTCTCGTATGGATGCGATCCTGCGTCCGTTGGGTCTGACCGCTTTGCAGTACACCGCGCTGACCGTGTTGCGGCGCCGGGGTGGGTTGTCGTCGGCGGAATTGGCGCGTAACTCGTTCGTCACGGCCCAGACCATGGGGGAGATGCTTGCGGCCCTCGAACGGCGTGGGTTGGTGGCTCGACAGGTCGATCCCGACAATCGCCGACGCATGTTCACCTACCTCACCGACAAGGCGTTGCGGTTGCTCGATGAGTACGACACACAGATTCGCTCCTTGGAAGAGCAAATGGTGCGGGACCTCAACGGCCGTCAGCGGGAGGCGTTCCGCGGATATCTTGGTCGCTGTCGCACTGCCCTGGGTGACACCGCTGCGCATTAGCAGAAGTGGAACTCCGGTGCGGCGGACGTTCTGCGGGCCGCCGCACCGGACGTAGTGGTGGTCAGAGATTCTGGCCACGGAATCGCTGCGGCCACACGCCCGACTTGCCGGGAGCGATGATGCCGTTGGGATCGAGGGCATCTTTGACCTTCTCGTGGAACTTCAGCAGTGCACCGTCACCCCAGTTGAAGGTGCCCATGACGTCATCCATCAAGGCATTGTGGGTGCGGTATTCGCCGTAGCCTTCTTCTGCTGCTTCGCGGACAAGGATCCGCGTCATTCGCAATGCTTCTTCCCGCACCTCCGGGACGGAAGTGTCATAGACGAACAGGCACACATGGTGCATTTCGCGCAGACCAACGATGAACTGGGCTGCGTAGTCCTTGTTGTACTCGTTCGCCCGGTCGCGAACCATCTCGAACTGTTTCATCGCCTCGCGTCCGTCCGGCGCCGAAACGGGTGAGAAGCAGATATGGCCGCCGTTGGGTACCCAGTCGAGCAGCTGCAGTTCGTCGAGGCTGGGGATGCCGTTGTTGATCTTGTGTCGGTCCTGCAATACGTGGCCGCCGCGGTCGTCTCGCTCCTCGTGGGTGAAGAAGCGGGCTCCCGGGATCTGGCTGAACGCGTCCTTGATGATTCCGTAGTACATCTCGATCATCGGCGGCGGACCGTAGAGCGTGGCGTAGAAGTTCCAGTACCCGAGGTTCAGGTCCTTCTTCATTTTCTCGATGGCTTCTGCCGGCATCGGCCCGTCACCGTTGAACCATTCCGAGCGCCGCGATACCGCCGCAGCGTCCATGAAGATGTTGCGGAGAACCGGCACGTTCTGCAGCGGCGCCATGTTGATACGCAGCGGCAACATGATGTCGACGATCTGCTCGAGATCCTCTTCTCTGTCGAAGGTGATCAGGAATGTCTGCGATGCCGGCGGCTTGGGCATCAGAGCGATACCCATCTTGGTGACGATGCCCAAATTGGACTGGGTGAACATGCCGTCGGGACTCGGGCCGAATCCGTAGGGGAACAGTTGCCAGGTATCACTTCCGGGCAGCGCGCCCATACCGGTGCGCATTACCTCACCCTGCGGCAGAACAACTTCCATTCCGGTCTGCCACATGAAGTGGTCGCCGTACGGGGTGTAGCCGACGCCGCGGTCGAGCGCGTTGCCGACTACGCTGCCCCAGCCGAGGTCCGGACAGTCGATCATCAGGTTCAGATTGTTGTTCTGGATGTACTCGTACAGATCGAAATAGGTGACACCCGGTTCGAGCAGCGCGTAAGCGTACTTTTCGTTGACCTCGAGGATTCGGTTCATCCGCTCGCCGGTTTTGATGATCACCGAACCGGACAGCCGAGGGGATGCACCCCCGTAGCCGTTGTTCTTGCCCGTGGAGACCGGGGACAGCGGAATACCGTACTCGTTCGCGATCCGTACCACGGCCTGGACCTGCTCGGTGGATTCAGGTGAGACCACCGCTGAGGGGACGTAAGCCTCGCTGGCGCCCACCGGATAGGGGTCCTTGAAGTTTTCGAGTTCTTCGGCGCTGGAAAGCACCCATTTGTCACCGACGACTTCGCGGAAGCGGGCGAGCGCCGTATCGAACTGCTCTTCGGACAAGCCGGGGGGAAGAGTTCGCGTCATTCTTGACTGCTCCTTACTTTGGCGGCCGGCTCAGTGCGGCCGCGCCGAACGCGGTTCCTGGATGGAAGACAACCCGAAAACCATCAGGGTTCCTTGCATTAATTGTGAGGCGGCTCACTCTGTTCGGTCAATCCGGTATGCGCATCCATGAGTCCGGGATGGTGCGAGCGAAAGTGCTGTTCTCCGCGCTTAAACAGGAAACGGGCTATCCGCTTTACGCTTGATCGGCGCGAGCGGGGTCGATCGCCTGGCTTGCACCGCACTTTTGAAATGGCTGGTTCGGGGGATGTGTACTTGTGGCGCTGATAGTCATCAGCGTCGCCGCCACGCATCCTGGAGGCAGCATCGCGTCCCTGGGACTCGGGTAATTGGGCGATTGTGACAGGGACACCCGCGGGTAAACCGTAATAAGGTGCAATGCCGGCGCGCTGTTGAGGGAGGGAGGGTTCGATGGTTACTCGAAGAATCGGTATACGGTCTCGACGACGACAGCGGGACGTTCGGAGCCTTCGAGTTCGATCTGGGCGTCGACGGTGATCTGCAGGCCTCCCTTGGGCAGACGCTCGGCCTTCTGCAAGGTGGCGCTCAGGCGCACGCGACCGTCGGCAGGCACGGGATTGGTGAAGCGCACCTTGTTGAGGCCATAGTTGACGGCCATGGTAACGCTGTCGACTTTCAACACTTCCTCCCACATCGGGATGATCAGCGACAGAGTCAGGTATCCGTGGGCGATCGGACCCCCGAAGGGGCTTTCGGCCTTCGCGCGCTCCGGATCGACGTGGATCCACTGATGATCGTCTGTTGCGTCGGCGAAAGTGTTGATGCGGTCCTGAGGGATCGTGATCCACGAGCTCGTACCGAGGATCTGTCCCTCGAGCTGGGCGAGTTCGGTCAGATTGGCGACGCGAGTGGTGGTGGCGGTGGTCATAGCATTCTCCTGGAATCGGGGAAGGGGCGACAGGTCAGGGGCGCTGGACGCCGAGAACACGGAGGGCGTTGTCCTTGAAGATCAAAGGACGGACCTCCGGCTTGATCTCGAGGTTCGCGAAGTCCTTCATCCAGCGATCGACCTGGATGACCGGAAAATCGGAGCCGAACAACACCTTCGATTTGAGCATCGTGTTCGCAGCTCGGACGAGCTGCGGCGGGAAGTACTTGGGGGACCAGCCGGACAGATCGATATAGACGTTGGCCTTGTGAGTGGCAATGGCGATCTGCGAGTCGATCCAGGGAACTGCGGGATGCGCCATGATGATCGTCAAGTCGGGGAAGTCGGCAGCGACGTCGTCGAGCAGCATGGGATCGGAGTATCGGAGTTTGATTCCGTGTCCGCCTGGAAGTCCGGCGCCGATTCCGGTCTGCCCCGTATGGAACAGAACGGGCACCCCAGTTTCGCTCAGTGTGTCGTACAAAGGATAGAAGCGCCGATCGCTCGGCGCGAAGTCCTGCATGCTCGGATGAAACTTGAAGCCTTTCACCCCGAACTCGTCGACCAGCCGTCGCGCCCGCCGCACTGCCGATTTTCCTTGCCACGGATCGACGGAACCGAAGGGAATCAGGACGTCGTTGTGCGCTGCAGCCTTCTCGGCAATCTCCTCAACGGAGTTGGGGGAGTGCCCACTTCCCGCGTGGGCGTCAACGGTGAACACGATCGCTGCCATATTCCGTTGCCGGTAGTGCTCTGCGATCGATTCGATGCTCGGGGTGCGTTCCTCGCCGGACTTGAAGTACTTCTCCGAAGCGGCCATCAGCTCGTCGTCGAGGGAGCGGTGTCCGCATCCGTCGATCTCGACATGGGTATGAACGTCGACGGCTTCGATCGCATCGAAGTCGATCGCGTACTCGTAGCGGGTGGTCATCGTTACATCACTTCGCGCCGGTCAGCTCGGCGGGGAACTCTTCGCCCACCGATTCGAGGTGCTCGGACAGCACGGGCCATTCGCCGACCAGATCTTCGGCGGACCAACCATTGTCGTGATAACTGATGCCGTTGAGCTGGGGGTGGGTCCACACGGCGACGCGGTCGCCACCGATGGCGAAGGCCTGGCCGGTGATGTCGGCCGCTTCGTCGCTGGCGAGGAACGTGATGATGCCGGCGGCATCGTCAGCAGTACCCATACCGATATCACGGCGCAGCAGAGCCGGAAGAGTGCCGGTCTCTTTCGCCGCCTCGATATGAGGGCGGAAGATCGGCACGGTCTCGGTCATGGCGGTGACTGCGACGGGACACACGGCATTAGCGGTAATGCCCGCGCGCTGCAGTTCCAGCGCCCATGTGCGAACCATCCCGACAATGCCGGCCTTCGCGCCGGAGTAGTTGGTCTGCCCGAAGTTGCCCCGCTGTCCGGCGGGTGAGCCGATGCAGATGATCCGGCCACCCTCGCCTTGCTCCCGGAATCGAAGTACGGCTTCGCGGACACAGGTGAAAGTGCCGCGCAGGTGCACGTTCACAACCGAGTCGAAGGCCTCGTCGCTCATCTTCCACAGCACGGTGTCGCGAAGGATGCCGGCGTTGGTGACCATGATGTCGAGGCGGCCGAATTCCCGGACCGCGGTAGCGACAAGTAGCTGCGCGGTTTCGGTTGGTCCGACAGGCGCGACCACGGCGACTGCACGTCCACCTAGTGCACGGATCGATGCAACCGCCTTGTCGGCGGTTTCCTGATTGACGTCGTTGATGACCACGGCTGCGCCATGACGTGCCAAATCCTTGGCGTACGCCAGGCCCAAGCCCTGTCCGCTACCGGTCACAACGGCGACCTTGTTGCTCAAGTCCATGTGAGGCTCCTCTGTGTGATGACGCTAATCACACAAAAACATCAACGATTGAAAAAGTCAATCATTGATTCTGCTACCGTTTTGATGCCGGACGACAAGGAGGACCGATGATCCGATCGCGACCGCTTCGACTCGAGGATGATCTCGGGTTCCTGCTATCGCGTGTCAGCGGGCTCGTCGCGGCCCAGACGAACCAAGTGCTCGCTCCGCTCGACTTGAAGGTGCGGCCGTACTCGCTGCTCGTCCTGGCTTGCGAAAATGCGGACGGCGTCACGCAGCGCAGCGTCGCAAGCACGCTGGGCTTGGACCCGAGCCAGATTGTCGCCTTGGTCGATGAACTGGAACGGCGTGACCTCGTCGAGCGTGTGCCCGACAGTTCTGATCGCCGCAACAAACGGATCCTTGCTACCGAGAAGGGCATGGCACTGGTAGACGATGCCCAGAGTCGAGTCATTGAAGTGCATCGACGTCTCTTCGGGGAGTTGCCGGAAGGCATGGCCGACGGACTGACAGCCATGCTTCGTGGAGCGATCCAGGTGTTTTGATCTGCGGTGCCGTGATTCATGGATCACCCGTGACACGTTTGGGGCTAAAACTCAGGCGGGTAGCGGTCGGGTTGCCGTCGCATGGGTCACCCCGATTATCCATCAGAATCACGTTGAGAAGCCCGGTTTACGGCCCTGAGGTGGCCGTCGCCGA
>Ga0180218_1000758_pt1 | contig 24477 bp, 25 predicted proteins | sample eDN3rd37CKraftBY_FD_151334 | JGI IMG/M metagenome (GOLD analysis project Ga0180218, IMG submission 151334) | Enriched backyard soil microbial communities from Emeryville, California, USA - eDNA 3rd pass 37_C Kraft BY (version 2) (version 2) | ecosystem: Environmental > Terrestrial > Soil >...
TTTAAAAGTCCCATGTGGATCACTCCGTTGCCCCCGTCGCTCACCGCGTTGGGGGGAAGGTTCACATGGCTCAATTCTCAATGGAAATTATGCGCCTAACCGGCTCAGTTCTGGGTGGAAACCAACAGAACGCGCCATGAAGGTTTATCTTCTGTCCGAAGTCGCTCGCCTGATCGAGGCAATGCCAACTGTCATGGCGATCAAGGAGCAATGGCCGGGTGCCAAGGTCGTGCCGACGCGCACGATCACCGCGGATTCATACTGGTGGGAGAATGGCGATGAACTGCCCTTCTGATCAAACCGCCGGTAACCGTCTGCATCGCAACATCAGCCCTGAACCTGTCTGGACACCTAAGCTGGTCGAGGCACGGCTTGCAGAAGCTGCTGCTGTGCTGAAGCGCCTCCCCGATGCGCGAGTTCGAGGATATTTCAACACGTGGCCCAACTATTCGCACGAGTTTGCCGATCTCGTCGGCGAATCACCGCGCGAGACAACGCTGCCACCCCCCTCGTCTTCCGCTATCAGCCGGATGGAGGAAACGCTCGGTTGGACGATTGGCCTCGATCCGCTCGATGGCAAAATTGTCTGGATGCGAGCGCATCATGCACCGTGGAAGGCCATCTGCTGGCGGGTTGGTCTCCAGCGCTCTGCCGCCAACGAACGCTGGCTTTACAGCCTGTGTGTTATCGCGATGCGGCTCAACCGCCAACCCGTGCCGAAAAACAGGTCTCGCCGCTATGTGATCGACCGAGTGCGGGATTCCACGACTCCGGTGTTGGTTTGAAGTGTCAGCAACAGGTGGTGAACTGTCCGGCAGCAATTACGATTTGCCAGTTCAGTCTCTGTATGGCATTCAGCTCAGGGCGCTCCCTTCGCAATTAGCATCAGGAAACTAGCGTGGTAGAGGAAATCTGGACGACCGCCGTCAGCGAGTTTTCAGACGTTCCAGACGTGTCCACCATTACTCGCATCACGATGCGCTTGGTACTTGCGGCTGTGCTTGGTGGCATCCTTGGATACGAACGCGAGCGCAAGGGGAGAAGCGCCGGTGTGCGGACCCATATGCTGGTTGCCGTCGGTGCAGCACTCTTTGTCATTGGCCCGCTACAGAGCGGCATGCCGATTGAAGATATGTCGCGGGTGCTGCAGGGAATCGTGCAGGGAATTGGCTTTCTGGGTGCAGGTGCCATCATTGTTCGCACTGCTCAAAAACAGGTAGAGGGCTTAACGACGGCTGCAACGATCTGGGCGACGGCCGGTATCGGCGTGATTGCGGGTCTTGGACTCGAAGCAACTGCCGTCTTGTCAGCTGGGATTATCTTAGTCATCCTTGCAATTGTTCCTTTCTTGATTCCGAATAAAGAGTAATTATAGCCGTTAATACCTCGTATTTCTTGTTTATCGTCGGCGCCGGATCTTGTGAACTATTTTGCGATTTGCTGACAATGCAGAGTGCTACTAAATTGGTGTGGCGGCACGACGTCCTCAGGGCGTTCTAAAGCTGCACTCGAAACGGGTGATCCGAAGAAACCGCTTCTACATTCCCACATGCGCGTGCTCCTCCAGCGGTAACTTTGGCGAAGTCACTACGTGGTGTTGAAGGCCGGAAGAGGGTCGGAAACTGCTTCCCACGCGGCGTTGAACGAGACTGCGATATGGTCGAGAATGTCCGCCGGACATTCCGATGGCGGACAAAAACGGCTTCTATTGGGTATATTCTGGCTAAGCTCGCGAGAGTAGCGTCCGCTGGACATGATCGTAGCGGGCGTTGTTGTTTCACCATCATTGAGGTTAGCTTTGCCTGTTCGTCCGCCACTCCATCGCCCGGTTGGATGGCGCGAGAAGCGTGATCGTGACCGGGAGTATGACCGCAAGCGCGATCCGGTTGTACGTAAGCTATACCGCTCGAGGCGGTGGCAAGCCGAACGCCTGGCTTTTCTGCGCGAGCAGCCCCTCTGCGTCGATTGCGAGGCTCATGGCGTGATCCGCCCGGCGAACGTCGTCGATCATATTGATCCGCATCGTGGTGACGAAGCCGTGTTCTGGGACACAAACCGGTGGCAGGCGCTGTGCGCCTCGTGCCACAGCCGGAAGACAGCGAAGAGCGATGGCGGTTTCGGAAATCCGCAGCGATCACATGCAAGCAGGTAGAAGTGCCGGCGGCTAGTTCTCGCTGCGTAGGAGTTAAAGGCTCGAATTATCTAACGATCAGAACGGGAACCGTACTACTTGAAACCACTTTGCTGGCTTGGCTTCCAAGTAGCATTTTAGCTAGGCCGGTTCGGCCATGCGACGCCATAACGATCAGGTTGCATCCAAGACTTGACGCTGCATCCAAGATGGCATCAGCAGCAATAGCGTTTGGAACGTGAAGGGTTTCTACATCGACGCCAACCTGATCAGCGCTGGCTTTGACCTTCGAGAAAATGTCACCGGCGGCTTTGCTATTTTCTTCCTCGAAAATCTTAGCCGCCTCCGGACTTGGTTGCCACTCTCGTCCGTAGATTATCGGGAATGCGTCGGTCGCTGTGATGATCGTGACCCTACTGCCCAGTGCTTTCGCCAATGATAGGCCGTGATCGACACCATTTTGTGCAAGCTCTGAGCCGTCAGTCGGGATCAGGATATGTGAGTACATTGAGCGTCTCCTAACATAGCGGGTGGAGGTAACCACACAGCAGCCCGACCGGCAAGAAGTAGGATTGCAGAATGTTTAGCAACACCGATAGCGAGGATGATCAACGCTTCCCGCCGTTGGGGGGGCTCGAAAGTTGTGAAGGCTCCGACCGGGGACCAGGGCGCGCCAAAAACACATCCGTAGCCAAAATGGAGCATGTGGGGTGCGCCCCAAAATGAACGATCCAGAAGAAGGACAATTCCGTGTCAGCTACCGATGAGGAACCTGCTGTTCGTGGCGCTATCGATCGCCAGCTTGCGGTGGAATACCGCCGCCTGGATGAACTGGTGCCATACGCCCGCAATGCTCGCACGCATTCCGAAGCGCAAGTTGCTGAAATTGCCGGTTCCATCCGGGAGTTTGGTTTTACCAACCCGGTGTTGATTGCCGAGGATGGCACGCTGATCGCTGGCCATGGCCGGGTGCTAGCGGCACGCAAGCTCGGCATGGAAACTGTGCCGGCAATCGTGCTGTCAGGACTTTCGGAAACACAACGTCGTGCGCTGGTAATCAGCGACAACCGCATCGCAATTAATGCCGGTTGGGACGAGGATCTGTTGGCTCTCGAGCTTTCCGACTTGCAGGAGGCGGGTTTCGATCTTGGCCTAACCGGCTTCGGCGACGACGAGTTGCAGGACCTGCTCTATGGCAACCGCGATGAACAGGACGGGCTGACTGAGGATGACGCCATTCCAGAGCTGCCCGCAACGCCTGTAACGCGGCGTGGTGATCTCTGGCTACTGGGTGATCACCGGCTGCTTTGCGGTGACTCCACCGATGGCGACGATGTCACCCGCTTAATGAATGGCGAGCGGGCGGCGCTCTTCGCGACTGATCCGCCCTACCTTGTCGACTATGACGGCACCAATCATCCGACGAAAAAGAACGCCTCGGCGCGTGCAAAGAAGATCGCCAACAAGGATTGGGGCGAGGATTACATCGAACAGCCGCACTGGGATGATTCCAGTCAGGGCCCTCAGTTTTATGAGGCGTTCTGCAAGGTAGCGATCGACCACGCCATCGCCGAAAACGTCGCTTGGTATTGTTGGCACGCCTCGCGCCGCCAACGTATGCTGGAAACTGTCTGGGATCAATTCGACGTCCTGCATCACCAGCAAATCATCTGGGCCAAGTCGCGCCCGGTACTGACCCGCTCGGTAATGCTGTGGGCACATGAACCGTGCCTGTTTGGCTGGGTTCGCGGCAAGAAACCCCGCATCAACCGCGAAGGCTTTGAAAGCTGGCCGACGACGGTGTGGAACATCCCCTCGTCCGAGATCGAAACCCGCGACCATCCGACCTCGAAACCAGTACGCGTGCTCACCTTGCCGATGCAGCTGCATACTCGCCCCGGAGATATCTGCTACGAACCGTTCTCTGGATCGGGTTCACAGCTGATCGCAGGTGAAAAGACCGGCCGCAAAGTCTATGGCCTCGAGCTGTCAGAACCTTTCTGCGACGTCGTCGTGGGCCGCTGGCAGGAATTTACCGGCAAACAGGCGACGCTCGACAGCGACGGCCGCAGCTTTGACGAGGTTGCTGCCGAGCGCGTGCCGGACGCTAAAGATGCTGCTGTATGAAACAATCGCGCATCATGTCGCTGGTTGAAGCTCTCACCAATGTCGCCGTCGGTTACGGCATCGCGGTCATCACCCAGATCGTAGTGTTTCCACTGTTCGGGTTGTCGACTACGCTCGCCGAAAACATGGCGATGGGAGCCATCTTCACGGTGGTGTCGATCGTCCGCAGCTACTGTCTGCGGCGGTTCTTTGAGATGATGAGACCTTCAGTCCCGAAGTCCGTATAAATGATCTGGAGACAAAGAGCTTGTGTTAAGCGTTTCAGATCGCCGTGTATCCGCCATCAACAAGATAATAGCTCCCGCTGACAAATGATGCGTCGTCTGACAACAGGAAGCGTACGACCTTGGCTACCTCTTCGGCCCTTCCAAGGCGACCGAGTGGATGACGCGATACCAGTTCTGCGCGGACCTCATCTGGCAGGTTATCGAGAAGAGGCGTGTCAATATAAGCAGGACCTACGCAGTTGATGCGCAGCCCTTGGGGTCCGTATTCGGCTGCTGCGTTCTTAGTCAAGCCGACCACACCATGCTTCGCCGCCGTGTAGGCACTGTTGCCAATTGCAGCAACCGTGCCGTGGATTGAGGCCATGTTGACGATGGCGCATTCGGCGGCACCGCTATCTAGCATGGCAGGTATCTGATACCGCATGGCGTAGAGCACGCCGTTTAGATTGATATCGATTACCCGATCCCAATCTTTGATATCGATCTCTCCGGTGGGTGCTGCGTTTCCGCCGATCCCGGCATTGTTGACTGCGTAATTCAGCTTGCCATAGGTCCGAACAGCAAAGGCAACTGCCTCCTTGTTATCGTCAGGCGAAGCGCTGTCAGCTTTGAACGGGACGGCCTCTCCTTTCGCTGCAACAATTTCGTCGGCCACTCTTTGCGCACCTGCTTCGTTGATATCTGCGAGGACAATACGAGCCCCGAGACTTGCCAGCTCCTTGGCGACGGCTTCGCCAATTCCGGAGCCAGCACCAGTAACCAGGGCAACCTTGTTATTGAATGACATGATTGGTTCCTTCTTCTTGGGTGTTGGGAAGACGTGCCGGCATCTATGCCTGGGTGCTCGTGTGTGACTGATGAAGAGTGCCACATTAACACAGCACAAGTTTAGGAGTTCCGAAATGGCCGGCCGCAAGCCGCTGCCCACGCATTTAAAATTGGTCAAGGGCACGGCCCGGCCGCATCGCCTGAACAAGGCCGAGCCGAAGCCGGTGGTTGCAACGCCTGACCCACCCGACCATCTCGATGAAGGAGCCAGCACCAAGTTCACGGAAATGGCCGAGATGCTGGCGCGTCATGGCGTCATGACTGAGCTCGATACTGGTGCACTCGCTCGCTACGTCGTCATCTGGCGGCGCTGGCTGGAAGCTGAAGTGGAAGTCAAACGCCGCGGCCACGTGGTGAAGACCTCCAACGACAACATCATCCAGAATCCGTTTCTGGCAGTGGCCAACAAGTGCTTGGCGCAAATGGCTCAAATTGAAAGCGAGTTCGGGCTGACGCCATCTAGCCGCTCGCGCATCCGCATGGCGGAGCCACCAGAAACCACCGACCCTTTTGAGGAGTTTTTAGTTCGCGGGAGAAAAGCATGAAAATTGCTACCGCCGTAGCTGCATTCGATGCTGCTTGAGCGCTTTCTTGCTCGGTGACTGAATGGGGTCTCTTGGAGAACGAAGCTGCCGCCCATGAAGATACTGGTACTCAGAATTCTGCAGAGATGGGGCGACAACGACCATCATCGTCTGCGGATCAATTGCGATCAAGCCACAGTCAAACAGCGTGTGAAGGTCCGCGCGCAGAAGTAATCCGTTTTGGACGCTGTTGGTCGCCGGACCCCGGTAGGGGACGATATGCGCTGCTTCGAGTACGTCGACCACAGCACAGTCACTGATGGCACATCGACCATCATATGCATCGATGAGAGCAGTTCGAAACGCCTGCTGCCCGCGACGTTGCGCAATTGAGCGTGCGATCCGTTCGCGCGCATCTTCAACGTCAGCAGGGTCAAATTGCTCTCGATCCGCTTGCTCAGGTGCAATAAGCACCGAGCCGACTTGAATGCGACGAAGTACGAAATCGGTGGGTCCGCCCCCTTTATGGCTGATATATTCGAACGGACCGAGGTATCGAAACCCAGCACCTGGAAACTCGTACTTTCGCTTGCGAAAAAAGACTAACAGCTCCAGAGCGTTCTGCTGGTGCTCGATGATGAGCCGATCGGTCCTGCCGCTCTTTTGACCTTGCCAGTGAAGAGAATCCCCCGCCAAACGATCATGATATTGCGTGCGATCTGCGGTCTTTTCTTCCGTTACGAACAGCCAAATCGACAGCGACCCTTTCGGACGGAATACTCCAGTGTTGAGGGTCGCATCTGTGATGCTGAATTTCTGGCGTAAATCCTCACGTGTATAAACATCGCCTTCAATCAGTTGGTTGGACGTACGATTACCTACCGAGACATCCATGCTCCTGCCCCCCATCGTCCGGAACATGTTAGCGGCCAAGTCAACTCAAGTGAAGACCCGCGTTCGTCGACGCGGCAACACTAAAGGAGACTGTGCAATCTCGAAGGATGCAAAACGTTGGCAGCTTTCCCCGGTCACAGTTTACGCACGCGCTGTGGTCAGCGGAAAGATCGTTGCCGGCCGGCTTGTTCGGCTCGCCTGCGAGCGGCATCTTTCTGATCTCAAGCTCGGCGGCAAACGTGGTCTGGTCTGGGATATTGACGCTGCACGCCATGCCATCGATTTCTTCGGGCATCTGCGCCATTCAACCGGGGAATGGGCAGGCGAACCGTTTACGCTGCAGCCATGGCAGCAGTTTGTTGTTGGCTCGCTCTATGGCTGGAAGCGCAAGAATGGCCTTCGTCGGTTTCGCACTGCTTATGTCGAAGTGGCGAGAAAGAACGGCAAGTCGGTGCTCTTGGCCGGCACCGCACTCTATGCGTTGATTGCCGCGATGGTGAGCCAGGTGCACATGTCTATTCAGCGGCCACGACCCGCGATCAGGCGCGGATTGTCTTTGGCGAGGCTGAGCGCATGGTGGCAGCAAGTTCTGCGCTGCAGGCAAGGATCACCAGGACCGTGAACAATCTGGCAGTATTGCCAACCTCGTCCTGGTTCAGACCGTTGTCAGCCGATGCGACCAAGATGGACGGTCTCAACATTCACTTCGCGGCCGTGGACGAAGTACATGAACATCCAGGACCGGAGATCATCCAGAAGCTCAACACCGCAACGGGTGCCCGTCGTCAGCCGTTGATCTTCGAGATCACGACAGCAGGCTATGACCGACATTCGGTGTGCCGACAGCATCATGAGTTCTCGGTCAAGGCGCTGGAAGGAACGGTGCCGACGGACTCTTCAGATAGCTGGTTTGGCTATATTGCCACCATCGATGACGGTGACGACTGGACCGATCCTGCGGTGTGGGTGAAAGCCAATCCGAGCCTTGGCGTCACAGTGAAGATCGATGATCTGAAGCGCCAGATTGATGAAGCTAAGGAAATGCCGGCGCAGCAGAACGCCATTCGCCGCCTGCGCCTGAATGAATGGACTGAGCAGGTCACGCGTTGGCTCGACATGAGCGTCTGGGAGGAAGGTGGTCATCCCGCCACCACCGACTGGCGGATTGTCAAACATGATCTGGTGGAACTGGAGCGAAAACTTACTGGTCGCGAGTGCTATGGCGGGCTTGATCTTGCCCGCGTCAATGATCTGTCAGCCTTCGTGCTGGTGTTTCCGCCGACACTCGACGATGAGCTCGGGGCACTGGCCAATAAGTGGATCGTCCTCTGCCGCTTCTTCATCCCTGAGGACGACATTCTGCGCCGGGTGCGCCGTGATCGCGTGCCCTACGATGTCTGGCGCGATCAGGGTTTTCTGACCACAACGCCGGGGAATGCTACCGATTTCTCCTTCCTCGAGAAGGAGATACTCGATCTGGCGGCCCGCTTCGACATGCGCGAGCTCTCCTACGACCGGACTTTCGCAGGTGAGATCGTTCAGAACCTGCAGGACGAAGGCTTGAGCCTGGTGCAGTTTGGCCAGGGGTTCTTGAGCATGGCTGCACCGACGGCGGAACTCGAACGGCTGTCGGTATCGCGCTCACTCTGGCATGGCGGTCATCCGGTGTTGCGCTGGAACGCCTCCAATGTTGCTGTGCGCCATGATCCGGCCGGTAACATCAAACCGGACAAGGAACGCTCGACGGAGCGGATCGACGGCATTGTTGCCATCTGCAATGCGCTTGGCCGGGCGTTAGCTCGAGACGTCAATGCTGGACGCTCGATCTATGAGACCCGCGGCATCCTCGTGGTCTAGAGCCGCTTGGCTCTATCCATTTGTGTCATCGCAATTCCGGACTGGAAAAGCGCTCCACACTTTTCCGGGAATTGCTCTTAAGCAGGGAAAGTTGAATGGGATATTTGTCCAACCTGCTCCGAGCAGCCGTTGGCAGGATGCCGGACGTCTCTGCGTCGATGCCAGAGAACCTTGTCACGGTGGATGGTGAGCGCACGCTCGAACTGATGCGGGCCATGTCCGCAGCGCTGACCGAAAGCGGCGCCAATGTCACCACGGCAACGGCTCTCAAGAATACCACCGTGTTTCGGTGCGTGTCGCTGATTTCTTATACGATCGGCATGTTGCCGCTACATCTGTTCGAGGTCGGCGATGACAGGCGAAAGGCTGAACACCATCCGCTCTATCGATTGTTGATGACGCAGCCCAACGATTGGCAGTCAGCGTTCGACTTCAAGGCGCTGATGCAAATGCGCGCGCTGGTCGAGGGTAATGCGTTCGCGCTGATTGTCCGCTCGATGGGCAGGCCGATCCGACTGGTACCGCTCGCGGGTGGCATGGTGTCGATCAGGCAGAATGACGATTGGACTGTCGAATATCGCTATCAGCCACCGAAGGGAGCAGCGCAGATATTCGGAGCCCATGAAATCCTGCATCTGCGTGGGCTTTCCCATGACGGGCTGCGCGGCATGTCGCTGGTTCGCCAGGCTGCCGAAGCCATCGGGCTTGCACTTCAGACCGAGCGCGCTGCTGCCAGGCTCTTTCGCAACGGCATGCTGGTTGGTGGCGCATTGAAACACAAGGGCAAGCTTTCCCCAGAAGCTTATGAGCGTCTGAAGGCCAGCATGGCTGATCGCGAAAGTGCCGAGAATGCGCACAAATGGCTGATCCTCGAAGAGGACATGGAAGCGTCGCCTTTCAGCCAGACCGGCAAGGACAACCAGCACCTTGAAACGCGCCAGCACCAGATTGAAGAAATCGGCCGTGTCTTCGGCGTGCCCCGCCCCCTGCTGATGGTCGATGACACGTCATGGGGTTCGGGCATTGACGTATTGGGCCAGTTCTTCGTGCGCTACGGGTTGGCTCCTTGGTTCACGGCCTGGGAGCAAGCCATTCATCGCTCGGTTCTGAGCGACGGAGAAAAAACCACCTACTACGCCAAGTTCAACGAGGGTGCGCTGTTGCGCGGGTCGATGAGCGATCAGGCCGAGTTCTTCGCCAAGGCACTGGGCTCTGGCGGTCATCAACCATGGATGGATGTAAACGAAGTGCGCGCGCTGCAAGAGCTAGGCAAGGCAAAGCCGGGCGAGCTTCCTCCCGCACCAGGACAACAGGAGAATGGCAATGAGCCTTCGCAAGCTGCCTGAGATCATGGCCGAGCGTCTTCCAACGATCTGCGCCTTTGAGCCGGATGCCGATGCTCTCAGCAAATGGGATGCTGGCATCATGGCGCGCGATCCGTCGGCCGCAACAATCTCCATCCTCGATGTGATTGGTGACGATCCCTGGAGCGGCGGCGTCACCTCCAAGCGTATTGCAGCAGCGCTTCACTCGATTGGCGACGGCCAAGTTCATGTGGACATCAACTCACCGGGCGGCGATTTCTTTGAAGGCGTCGCAATCTACAATCTGTTGCGGGCACATCCACACAAGGTGACAGTTCGCATCCTCGGCATCGCAGCGTCAGCAGCCTCGGTCATTGCCATGGCCGCCGATGAAATCCAGATCGGCAAGGCGGGCTTCATGATGGTGCATAATGCCTGGGTGCTGGCGGTCGGCAATCGCCATGATCTGGCCGAGGCGGCAAAGACTATGGAGCCATTCGACGATGCCATGGCAAACGTCTATGCTGATCGCGCTAGTGTCGCCAAGACAACTGCTATCGAGTGGATGGACCACGAAACGTGGTTCAATGGCGAGCAAGCCATTCAGGCGGGCCTCGCCGACGGCTACCTGCCTGCCGACACCGTCGTCGACGACCGAGCCAGGGCTGCCAGCACGCGCTCGATCCATGCAGCGCGACGGGTTGATGCCCTGCTCGCCAAAACAGGAATGACCCGATCAGAACGCCGTGCGCTTCTGGCCGAGGTAAAGGGCGGCAAGCAAGACGCTGCCGTGACCGTCACGCACAACGCTGACGATTTGAAGGCTGCCATCGAGCAGCTTCGTTCAACAATCCGGTCATAGGAGATAAACATGACCCAGCATGTGAGCCCGCGGAAGGCGCGCGGGATTGTCGCCGTGCGCGCTGATGGCTCGTCCGACGTCACAAAGCTCTTTGCCGATCTCAACAAGGATTGGGAAGTTTTTAAAGCAACCATGTCGCAAAAGGATGCCGAGATCGCGGCCCGGTTCGATGATGTTGTCACCACAGACAAGCTGAAGCGCATTGAAGAGGGCATTGGCGAAACCAACGCCAGATATGAAGCAGAGATCGACAAGCTCAATGCAAAGCTTGCCGCGATGTCGGTCAATGGCGGCGGTGAAGGTTCACAACTGTCGGAAGCCGATCGCGCCTACAAGGCAACGTTTGAAGAGTGGTTCCGGTCCGGTGATGGTGAAAGCAACGTCAAGGCTGCCATCCGTGCTGGCGAGATCACGGCAGCTTATGAAGTCGGTGATGATAGCAAGGGCGGCTATACCGCTCCGATCGAATGGGATCGTACCATTACCGACGAGCGTGTCGAGATTTCCCCGATGCGCAGATTTGCCTCTGTCCAGTCAGTGACCGGCCAGGGTTTTACCAAGCTCTACAATCTGCATGGCACCACGTCGGCATGGGTGGGCGAAACGGCGAACCGTCCGCAAACCGACGGCTCAGTCCTGGCAACCTACGCATTCTCCTTTGGCGAGATCTACGCCATGCCAGCGGCAACCGAGCGCATTCTTGAAGACAGCGAGATTGATATGGCAGCCTGGCTTGCAAGCGAGGTCAATATCGAGTTCGCCTACCAGGAGGGTGCTGCGTTCATCAATGGTGAGGGTGTCAACAAGCCCAAGGGCATCTTGCGCTATGACGCCACGACCGAAACCGCCCTGCCCGCAGCGCAGCGCCATCCCCTTGGGCCGATCAGTGAGGTACTGACCGGTGACGCCAACGGGCTGACAGCAGATGGTCTGATCGACCTGATCTATGATCTGCCGGAGGATCGCTCGCAAGGTGCAGCCCTTTACGCCAATCGCAAGACCCACGCCATTATCCGCAAGATGAAGGATGGCCAGGATAACTACCTGTGGCAGCCGCCTTTCCAGACAGGTCAGCCCGCACAGGTTTTGGGTCAGCCGATCCATGAGTTGGCGGGCATGCCAGACGTTGCCGCAGGCACCATCCCGGTGCTGTTTGGCAATATGGCGCAAGCCTACCGGATCTTCGATCGGGTTGGCATGTCGGTGCTACGCGATCCCTATACCAACAAGCCTTACGTTCTGTTTTACACGCGAAAGCGCGTTGGTGGAGGCATGTGGAACCCCGAATGGATGCGCTATCACCGCGTGGGTGATGGCAGCTGATCACTGAGCATCAAGACGGGCGGCTTTGGTCGCCCGTCTCCTTCCACGGAGGTCATTTAATGAAGTTCATCAAACCTTTTCGCGGTGCGCTGAAGGGCGAAGCATTCCCGCGTGAATACAAGGCTGGCGATGACTGTCCGCCGGAGCTAGAGCGCGCTGCACGTGCTCCGGTGCACTTGCGCCCGAGAAGAAACCCACAACGAAGAACAAGAGCGACGACTGACATGCACCGCCCTGTCCTTCTCACGCCAGCATCAGAGCTCCCGATATCAGTCGACGAAGTAGCACGCCTTCTGAACAAGGTGGTCTGGAATGGTGACGATATGGAAGTGGAGGATGCAGAAAACATCGAGTTCGCCATTTTATCGGCCATCCACCACTACGAAGGCTGGAATGGGATCTTGGGCATCAGTCTTGCGCTCCAGGAGTGGCGGCATGACTTTGATGCGTTTCAACCGGAGATGCACCTTCCATTGGGACCGGTTCTGCCAAACGGTATGACGGTGAAGGACGAGGACGGCGTGGAAGTTCCAATCACTGAGTATGTGCTGCGCTATGATGCAGGCGGCAGAGCTTCCATCCTGTTCAACGCAGACTATCCCCTCCCCGCCGGCAGCGCGTCAGTTACTTATCAGGCAGGTTTTTCTGAACTGCCAAATGACATCAAGGCAGCGATCGTGCTTCGCGCGCAATTGCTTTTGGATGAGGCAGCGACTGGCAATGGCCAATATCTGGAACGCGCTGAGGAAAGCCTGATCGCGAAATATCGGCGCTACCAGTTATGATCACGACACAGCGGCTCGACAGGCGCATTACCATCAAGCGTCCCGGCGAAGAAATTGGACGCGACGAATGGAACCTGCCGATCTTTGGCCCTGACATTGAACTCACCATTCCTGCGGCGCGGTTTGATATGAGCGACGGAGAGCGCTTTGCTGCCGGTTCGGTTGGTGCATACCGCATGACCCGTTTTATCGTCCGCCATTCTCGAAACACGGCAGGCATAGTGCCATCGGACGAACTGATCCACGAAGGCAGGGTTCACAACATTCAGGGCATCAAGGAGCGCGCCGAAGGCCGCAGACGATGGCTTGAGATAACGACATCTGTCGATACGGATGAACAGTCGAGCGGCTGAATGGCTCTCAGGTTGCCGGGCATATTAGCATGGCTATCGCACCACCGCAGCATTAAGGCCGTCGTCCAGGCGTAGCACGGCACTTCCCGCGAAAGGACATCATCATGAACGCGAACGCCTCTACAGGCGCGGCGAATGCTGTCGCGCGCGATAAATATCACGTCTATCGGCCCATGCTTGACCTGATTGGCTTTGCCGAGGGCACCGACCGAGGACGCCGTTATGACGAAACGCTCGCCTACGGCGCTTTTACCGGCGGCGACGTCGATCTCTGCACCATGACGTTGAAGGAGATCGATGCTCTGCAGACCAGGATGCTGCAGCACCCCGCGAACAGCTTCAACTCCTCAGCTCTTGGGCGCTACCAGATCGTTCGCACCACGCTCCGCGCCATCCGCAAGTCGCTCAACCTGTAGGACACTGCTTTGTTCGATGCGGGCATGCAGAACCGCTGCGCCTGCTACCTGCTCGGCCTGCGTGGCATTGACAAGTATCTTGCAGGCCGGCTATCGGAAGACACGCTGATAAACAACCTTGCTCAAGAATGGGCCTCGCTACCTGCTGTCTCCGGCAAAAGTGCCTATGCCGGCCAGAATGTTGCCGTGCAACCCGATCGCGTGCAACAGGCTCTCGCCGACGTGAAAAGGCGCCATCAAGAAGCCCAGCCCCTTCGCGAAATCGTGGTAGAAAAAAAGATCGACAGGCCGGTCGTCCCCATCAGCGTCGAAGCTGAAATCCGCAAGCATACTGATCAGTGGAGCTGGATCACCACCATCTTTGGCAGCGGTGGCGCCGGACTTGCAGCACTTGCCGGCATGGATTGGCAGACTGTCGTTGCCATTGGTGCGCTCGCATTCGGCGGGCTCCTCATCGCGCTGCTGTTACGGCGGCAGATTGTTTGTGCCGTGCGGGATGTGAGAAGGATAATCGAGGGATGAGCGAGCCGCATAGCTATATTGACGAAGAGCGTCCCGCACTGCATCGTGCTGCATTGCCCGCATCTGCACAAACTTCCCTGAGGTACTATTGGTCGAGATCGATGGTTTTTTCTCGTTCACGATCGCGATCCTGCTCCTCCTCAGCGGCAAGATACTGACGCTCAACGCAGAAATCCTGCGTCGCTACTCGGTGCCAGAGCCTGTCGTCGGGGGTCTTGCCTGTGCAGCTTTTGTCAGCTTCCTCTATTTCGTCCTGGGCCGCGAAATCCGCTTCACACTCGATGCCAGGGACTTCCTTCTGCTCGTCTTCTTTGCTGGGATAGGGCTCAAGTCCGATGTTCGCACGCTCCGCAAGGGAGGGCGCCCGCTCGCAATCCTGGTCCTCCTGGCGGCAGGCTTTCTGATTGTGCAGAACTTGGCGGGAATGGGGATGGCAACGATTTTTGGCCACGATCCTCGCGCCGGGCTGATGACCGGCTCCATCTCCCTGACAGGAGGTGTTGGCACTACTCTTGCCTGGGCACCGTTTTTCGTCGAAACGCTAGGAATCGACAATGCCCTGGAACTCGGCGTCGCATCGAACACCGTAGGCTTGATCGCAGCCTGTTTGATCGGCGGACCAATCGCCACGTTCCTCATCCGCCGCCATCGGATAGTGACCTCTGGTGACATACGGCACGACATTGGCGCACCGCACGAGGAGCCTGCCCCGAAGCTTGATTATTTCAGTGTCCTTTGGGCCATGTTAGGGCTCAACGTCGCTATTATACTGGGTTTGCTCATCGACCGGTCGATCGCAGCGATGGAGTTCACATTACCGACCTTCGTGAGCTGCCTGATCGCAGGCATCGTGGTGCGCAACGCCACGCCTGGCATCGTCAACAAGTCACTTCACCGCCATTGGCCAAGCATCCAGCAGGGATTAAGTCTGATAGGGGATATCGCTCTCGGGCTCTTCCTCACCATGGCGTTGATGAGTCTGCAACTATGGGCATTGAGCGGTTTCCTCGGCTTTATCCTTACGGTTCTGGCGCTTCAGATCCTGCTTACGGTCGCTTACACAATACTGGTCGTGTTCCGGGCAATGGGTAAAGACTACGAAGCCGCCGTTATCGCGGCAAGTTTTGGCGGAATCTCGCTTGGATCGACCGCGACGGCCATTGCGAACATGACCGCTGTCACCCAGGTGCATGGCGCGGCGCACAAGGCTTTTGTCATCGTTCCACTCGTTGGCGGGTTCTTCATCGATCTCATCAACGCGGTAGTTGTCTCGACTATGGTGGGGTTCTCTTGAAAAAGTCCGCAGGGTGAGCGCTCTCTCACCGGCGGTTCATTGAAATGCCCGTTCATGCGGAAAATCGCCTTTTTGCAAATAGGCTTCTTCTGCAGGAGTGGATACCCGACCGAGAACGCGATTGCGGTGAGGATGACGACCGAAAGCTTCGATCACGTCTTTTACGTCTCGTGCCTGTTTCACCAGTGACTGGTAGATCGGCTGTAATGGCTCTGGTGCTTCTGCAGCGATCTCCTCGCGCAGCCCGATGAGGCGGTTGATGCATGCAAGGTGATCCGGCCCTTCGCAATGACCAAGCGGCAGGCCGTGAACGATCTTGAACCATGGGGTTGGCAGGGCCGCATAATGATCATTCGCCAACCCATCCAGCGAAAGCTCCAGCGCCGCCGGGTCCTGAGCGAAGGCGCGTGGACTGCCGCACCAAACCGAGCGCGAAAATTGATCCAGCAGGATGATGAGCGCGAGCCTCCCTTCAGGATCGGTGGTCCAGTGATCAAGATTGCCAGAAGCAGCCTGTGCGGTGATGTCGGAAAAGCGGGCGATGACCTCGCGGTCCGCGCCGCCTCGCATCCGCCAGAACCAATGTTCCCGGTGGGCGTTCAATGCGATTGCCGCGGAGCGTCCCTCGGGGAACCAGAACTGAAGAACCTCGTCCCAGGGTTGTTCGTGGGGGTGAGTATTCATGTCCGCATCTCCGTCAAATCATTCCTGCCGTACATTATGTACCTTATCGAAAGTTCCATCCCCGCGCCGGTGGGCGCGGGGAGACTCGTCATGAACAACAATTACGTCCTGGCGGCCGCGGCGGACGCCTGCGTTTCCCGACTGATGGCCGCGCGCCGGGCCGCCTTCGGCACCCGCAGCAGCCGCATGCCATTGACGATGACGATCAGCACCGACAACTGATGCACCAGCATGCCGCCCGCCATATGAATGTCGCCCGAGAACACACCGGCCAGCAGTCCGGCGACGGTCACCAGAGCGATCACCAGATTCTGGCGCATATTGCCAAGTGTCGCACGCGAGATCGCCATGGCCTCGGGGATCTTGCCGAGATCATCGTTGAGGAGCGCAATATCGGCGGTCTCGATGGCAACATCGCTGCCCGCGGTCGTTGCCGCGGTAGGTTTCGACCTCAGGTTGGCTCATTGAGCGCTCTCCTTAACCGTGTCGATCAGCCTTGCAGGCGAAAACTATCACATTGGACGGCAATAGTATGTATGCCGCATGAAGGATCAGCCTTGAGGCAGGTAGTGACTGACAGCGGGGAATGAGACTGTAGCATTGGCAATAGCGGCCGTCGGTATCGAAGATCGCATGTTCGAGTACCGGAAGCCAAAGCCAGTTGCATTGCATCAACCGCAGGAGCGGCCGGCGCGGAGACATCTGCGCGGAGGCCGACGCGCAGGCCTCGAAGCCGACCGCTATAATAGTGGCGCAAGCCCATCCGACAGTCTTGCGATCCGAGCCATGATCTAATCAGTTGAGGCTGCTTATATAGTCAAGGATTGCGTCGATCTGGTCGGGTGTCGCCACGAACTCTGGCATGTCAGGGTGCCCTGTAGATATGCCTTCGGCAAAGGCTTCCTCCAGCGCATCGATAGGGTAACGCTGTGAAAGCGTCCGGAAGGGCGGCGCATCCGCATGCTCGCTTTTGCTTGTTCGATCGATCGCGTGGCAGCGCGCGCAGTTCAACTCCGCCAGCGCCTTCCCTTGGGCAAGGTCATCGGCATAGGCGAATGCTGGGCCGAGAGTCATCAGCACCGCTAACCAGGCCATTCCGACCATCGTTCTGGACATGGGGTCGTTTCCTCCCTGTCGATAGCTGTTTCATTCTGATACCATGGAGGGTAGCGCCTGGCGAACAGACGCACACGTCAGATTTCGATAAGTCTTGGCTGTGAGATACTCGGTGGGAGGATTCTGATCTGTTGCGCTGAACCTGGTGGGTGATTGACGTCATCGGGCCAAAAGTAGGCGACCGTGGCGAGTCCCGTTGGGTGTTCGAGGCCGCAGAGGCGGTACAGCTAATCATGACCGGCCGGCGAGGCCACCGACGAACGGTTTGTGGCAGAAACTGGATTACGGAGCTCGGTATGGCGGAACTGGATGACACGCAACTGGGTTTGATGGACCGCTACTGGCGCGCGGCCAACTACCTGTCGGTCGGCCAGATATATCTCATGGACAATCCCCTGCTGCGTCAGCCGTTGAAGGCGGAGCACGTGAAGCCGCGGCTTCTCGGTCACTGGGGCACGACGCCCGGCCTCAACTTCATTTACGTGCATCTGAATCGAGCCATCAGGGAGCGCGGCACAGACATCCTCTACATCTGTGGTCCCGGCCACGGCGGGCCTGCAATGGTCGCCAACACCTATCTCGAGGGCTCGTACAGCGAGATCTATCCGGAGATCACGCAGGATGAAAAAGGATTGCGGGAGCTTTTCCGGCAGTTCTCATTCCCGGGCGGCGTGCCCAGCCACGTCGCCCCAGAGACGCCCGGTTCCATCCACGAGGGAGGCGAACTCGGCTACGCTCTTGTCCATGCCTTCGGTGCCGCTTTCGACAATCCCGACCTGACCGTCGCCTGCGTGGTCGGCGACGGGGAAGCTGAGACAGGCCCGCTGGCGGCCGCCTGGCACTCCAACAAGTTTCTAAATCCGCATGTCGATGGCGCGGTCCTGCCGATCCTGCATCTTAACGGCTACAAGATCGCCAATCCCACTTTGTTGGCGCGCATGCTGAACGCGGAACTGCGAGATCTCTTCAGAGGCTACGGCTACGAGCCGCTCTTCGTCGAGGGCCATGAGCCGATACCGATGCACCGCGCCATGGCGGCGTCGGTGGACTTGGCCATGGATCGTATTCGCGACATTCAGCGAGAAGCGCGGAAGGAAGGCTGGTCCGGCGAGCGCCCGCGCTGGCCGATGATCATCCTGCGCAGCCCGAAAGGCTGGACCGGACCGAAGGAGGTCGACGGGAAACGAGTGGAGGACTTCTGGCGCTCGCATCAGGTCCCGGTGTCGAATGCACGCGGCGATGCTGCTCACCGCAAGATCCTAGCGGAGTGGCTGCGCAGCTATCGACCACAGGAGCTGTTCGACGAGCAAGGTCGCTTCCGGCCGGAGATTGCCGCATTGGCTCCTGAAGGCGAGAAGCGCATGGGTTCGCTTCCGCATGCCAATGGTGGCCTCCTGAAGAAAGACCTCGTCCTGCCCGACTGGAAGAGCTTAGCGCTCGAGATCGGCCGACCGGGCGAGACGATCGCCGAGGCGACCCGCTTGATGGGAGCTTATCTGCGTGAGGTCTTGGGCCTCAATGCGGAGGCGCGGAATTTCCGCCTCATGGGTCCGGACGAGACCGCTTCGAACAGGCTCGACGCCGTCTTCGAGGTGACGGACCGGGTCTGGATGGAAAAGATCGAGCCCTACGACGTGCACCTCGCGCGCGAGGGCCGGGTGATGGAGGTTCTGTCGGAGCATCTTTGCCAAGGGTGGCTGGAGGGTTACCTGCTGACCGGGCGGCATGGCCTGTTCTCCTGTTACGAGGCCTTCATCCACATCGTGGATTCTATGGTCAATCAGCATGCCAAATGGCTCAAGGTCTCCGCCGAGTTGCCGTGGCGCAAGCCGATCGCGTCGCTCAACTATCTTCTGACCTCGCATGTCTGGCGCCAGGACCACAACGGCTTCAGCCACCAGGATCCGGGCTTCGCCGACTTCGTCGCCAACAAGAAGGCCGACACCGTCCGCCTCTATTTTCCTCCGGATGCCAACACCCTGCTCTGGGTCACCGACCACTGCCTGAGAACCTGGAACCGGATCAACGTGATCACGGCCGGCAAGCAGCCTCAGCCGCAATGGCTCACCGCCGAGCAGGCGGAACGCCATTGCGAGGCGGGCGCCGGGATTTGGGAATGGGCTTCCACATGCCCGGCTGGCGAGGAGCCCGATGTGGTAATGGCCTGCTGCGGCGACGTGCCGACACTGGAAATTCTCGCCGCCGTCGATCTGCTGCGGCGCGAGCTACCCGATCTCCGGATCAGGATTGTCAATGTCGTCGACCTGATGACGCTGCAATCTCACACCACCCACCCGCACGGATTCACGGACGATGAATTCGACGTTCTCTTCACAAAGGACAGGCCCGTGATCTTCGCCTATCACGGCTATCCGTACCTCATTCATCGCCTGACCTATAAGCGGACCAACCACGACAATTTCCACGTCCACGGGTTCCAGGAAGAAGGCACGACCACTACCCCCTTCGACATGGCAGTCATGAACGAGCTCGACCGCTTCCATCTGGTCATGGCCGCGGTCAGGCGGCTGCCGAATCCTGGCATGGGCGGCGAACGAGTGGTCGAGCTGTGCGAGCAAGCGCTGGCCGAGCACGCGTCGTATGTCCAGCAATACGGTGAGGACATGCCTGAGATCCGGGAATGGAGCTGGCCCTATAAGACTGCCGCCTATGCGGGAGATTGATGGCGTCCGACGACAGCCACTCCGTTGCGTCAAACCTGTACCAGTTCGCCCGTTGCGGCGACTTCGATGCCTGCGGCATTAGCCTCGTCGGTGTCGATATGCACTTCCGTGAAAGAGTCCTTGCGCACACGCACCAGCGTCCGGCCGAAAGTGAGGGCGCGATCGTCGTCGCTGACGCGGACGTCGACATACTCCCCATCCTGAATGCCGAGCCGCGCCGCATCGGCGGGATTGGTATGGATGTGCCTGGCCGCGATAATCAGGCCATCGGTGGTGAAGCTTCCGGCAGGCCCCTCGATCGTGACCTGCGGTGTAGCTTCGAGCCTGCCGCTGTCGCGCACCGGCACGTCGATGCCGAGTGCGAAGCTGTCGGTGCGCGACACTTCGATCTGCGTGCGTTGGCGCAGCGGTCCGAGGATCGCTACACGTTCGAGCCTGCCCTTGGGCCCAATGAGCGTGACCCGTTCCCTTGCGGCCCAATGACCCGGCTGTCGCAGCGGTATCGCATGATCGAGCAAGTAGCCGTTGCCGAACAGCGCATCGACCGCCTCGCGGGACAGGTGGACGTGCCTGGCCGAGACCGCGATCGGTAGGCGCAACGCGCCCCCTGGCTTTCCGTCAGCGAGCGCTGCCGCCGTCTCGCGGGCGATCATGAGCTGTTCCGCCGTCTCTGTCACGAAGACGCGGACTCGGGAGCCGTACGCCTGGATCTGCGGCGCCGCATGGTCTGACAGGTTCACGGCCATGTTGCGGTCGTGGTCGAGTTGCAGGCCCATGAAGTCCAGCCCGTCGCAGATGCGCCGGCGCATCGACGGAGAGTTCTCGCCGACCCCCCCGGTGAAGACGACCGCGTCCAGCCCTCCCATGGCCGCCGCATACGCCCCGACATACTTCCTGGCGCGGTAGGCGTAGATCTCGATCGCCAGCTGGGCGTGGGGGTCCCCTTTCGAAGCCCTCTCTTCGATGTCGCGCATGTCAGACGAGCCTGCCAGTCCCTTCAGCCCGCTATCTTCGTAGAGGGCATCCTCGATCTCCTGCACCGAAAGCTGAAGTTCGCGCGACAGGAAGCCAAATGCGCCGGGGTCGACATCTCCGGAGCGGGTTCCCATCACCAGACCCTCAAGCGGCGTCATGCCCATCGAGCTGTCCATGCTGTTTCCGCGGTTGACGGCGCAGACGCTTGCCCCGTTGCCGAGATGGATACTGACAAGCTGGAGGTCGGAGAGCGGTCGGCCGATCTCTTCGGCCGCCCTATAGGCCACATATTTGTGAGAGGTACCATGAAACCCGTAGCGGCGCAGACCGGCATCCCGCCACTTCGCCGGCACCGCATAGGTGTTCGCAAAGGCTGGGTTGCCAAGATGGAAGGCTGTGTCGAATACGGCCACCTGTCGTACATCCGGCCAAAGTCCGCGGCAGAGCCTGACTGCCTCCAGGTTCGCCGGGTTGTGCAGCGGAGCCAGCGGCGTCAAGGACTCTATGGCCTCGACCGTTTCGTCGTCCAACAGTGTCGGCGAGGTAAACCTTGCGCCGCCATGGACGATCCTGTGCCCGACAGCGTCGATTGCGTCGAGCCCGAACCGCTTCAGCGCGGCCGGAACCCCTTTCAGCGCTTCGCCGGGACTATCGAATTCGGCCGCACCCTGCTCGTCGGTTTCTCTATGGCGGAAGCGGTATTCGCATCCTCCCGCCCGAAAGCGCTCGTAAGAACCCCTGAAGACCTCACGTGTCTCCGTGCCGACTCCGAAGACGCCGAACTTGAGACTGGAACTGCCGGCGTTGAAAACGAGTACCTGCATTCGTTGTTCCCTTGTGATTTGGTGGTTTCGACGTAGTCTCATCCGTGTCACTGGCAATGATAGCTCGCCAACCTGATCTTGTTGTATAAGGTGCCGATTGCCTAGAGGGAGCGCGCCAATGCCAGCCCGGCGAGGAGATCGGCGAAGAAGTGCACGATGAGGGAAGATCAGGTCTGCCGTGTCGGAAAAGGACGTGGCGAACGGCGTCGTGAACGAGGTCATCTCGAACACGGCAATGAGCCGGCCGGGACGCGCCACAACCTGAAAATAGCGGCGACGAGCCGCTCAAACTTTATACCCTTTACAGTCCTCCGGAGCATGTTGATGGCGTTGTCCACCGAACCAAGAGCGATGCCCACGCTTCCCACGAAAACTTCGGCCGCAAGACGGCCGAACAGTAGTTCATTCTTACCGACGCCTTCGATGGAGATCGTCGTCGCTCACCGACGATTACCCATTGTCGCTGGGCGCTCGGCAAGTGCGGCAGCGTCGCTGGACCTGCGGTGCAGTTCCAGTGTGAGGCTATACCCAGACCAGGAGACAAAGTGAGCAAACTATTTAATCTTGATCGTGCGATGATACTGACGGCCCTCACCGTCCTGGGGATGCTCCTGGCCACGCTCGCGCTATGGCCTCTTCAAGGCAACGTCGCCGCTTTTTTCTCGGTCACAGGTCTGTCGCTGGTTTATCTGTCTGGAGGGCTCCCGGCCGCATGGCGAGCCGCCGTCACCTTGTGGGAAGAGCGAGTTCTCGACATCGACCTTCTGATGGTGGTTGCTGCCGTCGCCGCGGCGGCAGTCGGCGCACCCTTCGAGGGTGCGGTTCTGCTGACGCTTTTCAGTATTTCGACCACGCTGGAGGAACGGGCGCTCGGCCGCGCGCGCCGCGCCATCCAGGCGTTGATGGAACTGCGTCCCGAGACCGCGTTAAGGCGTGGCTCGGACGGAACGGTATCCGAAGTACCTGCCGCCGATCTCGAAGTGGATGATGTCGTGGTGCTGCGACCGGGCGCGCGCGTTCCAGCGGACGGTGTGATTGTCGGCGGTCGCGGCTCGCTGGATGAGGCAAACATCACCGGCGAGTCGATGCCGGTCTCCAAGGAGCCTGGCGCACAAGTCTTTGAGGCGACCGTTAACCTCGACGGTGTGCTCGAGGTGACCGTGACGAGGACGGTCGAGGAAAGCACCGTTGCACGTATGATTGCGCTCGTGACGGAGGCGCAGGCGGCTAAGGCACCATCCGAACGCTTTAGCGCGTGGTTCGGGCAACGCTACACGGTGGCGGTGATGGCCGGAGCAATCTTGGCTTTCGCGGCCTTTTACTGGTTGGGGCGCAACTGGGAGGAAGCTCTCTACCGGTCCGCGACGTTGCTGGTGGCCGCGAGCCCGTGCGCGATCGTCATTTCCGTACCCGCTGCAATCCTGTCGGCGCTATCGGCGGCAGCGCGGGGCGGTGTGTTGTTCAAGGGCGGGGCGGCACTGGAGACACTGGCGGCAGTCGACATTTTTGCCTTCGACAAGACCGGAACACTGACGACTGGCAAAGCGTCGGTAACCGGGGTTGTGGCACTCGATGGCGATGAGCGGCTCCTCCTGTCGTCTCTTGCGGGGCTCGAGGCGTATTCCGAACACCACAGCGCGGCGGCCATTCGGCAGGAAGCTGCCAATCGAGGCATTGACCCGGTCAGAGTGATGAACGTGATCACGCGGCCGAGTGCCGGCATCGTGGGCGATGACGGTGAAGGGCAATTATGGGCCGGCAATCCGCGTCTTGCCGTCCAGATGGGCGCATCTATCGACCACCCGATGCTGAAGGCGCTGGCCGCCGACACGCAAACGGTCATCTACATGGGGCGAGGTTCGCGAGTGATGGGAGCCGTCACCATCGCCGATCAGGCTCGCAAGACGTCCGCGCCAGCTCTTGCCGCGCTGCGTGAAGGTGGGGTCAGCGAAATCGTCATGATGACCGGCGACCGCCGTCCGGTTGCCCTGCGGATAGGCCAGGAGCTGGGGTTGAAGCCCGACGAGATCCACGCCGACATGCTTCCGGAGGACAAGGTCCGGATGGTCGGCGATCGCGCAGCCAGAGGCAAGGTCGCCTTCGTCGGAGATGGCGTCAACGACGCGGCCGCGCTGGCCCGCGCTGATGTCGGAATCGCCATGGGTGCCGCAGGCTCAGACGTAGCGCTGCAGGCGGCCGATGTGGCGCTCCTGTCGGAGGACATGGGGCGGCTCGCGGATGCGCACCAGTTGGCCCGTCGCACCGCAAGGGTCATCCGGCAGAACCTTGTGTTCGCCATGGGAGCAATGGCAATTCTGGTAACCGGAGGGCTGTTCTTCCAACTCCCTCTCCCGCTCGCCGTGATCGGTCACGAAGGGGGAACGGTTCTGGTGGTGCTAAACGGCCTGCGCTTGTTGAGGGATCCCATTCGCGGGGGCGGAACGAAGCCCGCGCCAAAGACACCTGCTCATACCAATTCGACCCGACGCATTGCGCGAGAGGCATACAGCAGGAAGGTGCCAAGGCGAGCAGGTTTATAGAGCTCTGGCATGGAGAAGGTTGGACCCCAGTCCCATTCCCTCCGCCACTTTGGCAATGTACAGCCCGGAGACATAGGTAACAGATTGTACCTAAGACATGGGTGACAACCTCGTGCCGAACGGGTTGTCGATTGTCTGCAAGGTTCTCTGTTCCAGATCGATGTATCCCAGATCATACCGCATGAAGCTTAGGAGCCAAATGCCGTC
>Ga0180218_1000761_pt1 | contig 24451 bp, 18 predicted proteins | sample eDN3rd37CKraftBY_FD_151334 | JGI IMG/M metagenome (GOLD analysis project Ga0180218, IMG submission 151334) | Enriched backyard soil microbial communities from Emeryville, California, USA - eDNA 3rd pass 37_C Kraft BY (version 2) (version 2) | ecosystem: Environmental > Terrestrial > Soil >...
CCTGGTGGGCGCCCTGGAGGCCCAGGGCCTGCGCGCCTCCGTGGTCACGCTTCCGCCCGGCGAGGCCACCAAATCCTATGCCAGCCTGGAGCGGGTCTGCGACGCGGTGCTGGCCGCGAAGATCGAGCGCGGCGACCTCGTGGTGGCGCTCGGCGGCGGCGTGATCGGGGATCTGGCGGGCTTCGCGGCCGCGGTGGTGCGCCGGGGCGTGCGCTTCGTCCAGGTGCCGACCACCCTGCTCTCCCAGGTCGATTCCTCCGTCGGCGGCAAGACCGGCATCAATTCCCGCCACGGCAAGAACCTCGTCGGCGCCTTCCACCAGCCGAGCCTGGTGCTGGCCGACACGGCCCTCCTCGACACCCTGCCGATCCGCGAAATGCGCGCCGGCTATGCCGAGGTGGCGAAATACGGCCTCATCGATAACGAGCGCTTCTTCGCCTGGTGCGAGGCCAACTGGCAGGGCGTCTTCGCGGGCGGCCCCGAGCGGGACGAGGCCGTGGCGCAGAGCTGCCGGGCCAAGGCCGCCGTGGTGGTGCGCGACGAGCACGAGAACGGAGACCGGGCGCTGCTCAATCTCGGCCACACCTTCGGCCACGCGCTCGAGAAGATCACCCGCTACGATTCCGCCCGCCTCGTCCATGGCGAGGGCGTCGCCATCGGGCTGGCCCTCGCTTTCCGCTTCTCCGCCTCCCTCGGGCTGTGCCCGGCGACGGATGCGGAGCGCGTCGAGGCTCATTTGTCCGCCGCTGGACTTCCCACGCGCCTCGCCCATGTTCCCGGCGGCTGCGGCACGGTGGACGAGCTTCTCGACGCCATGGCCCAGGACAAGAAGGTGAAGGGCGGCGCCCTGACCTTCATCCTGGCCCGGGGCATCGGCCAGAGCTTCATTGCTCCCGGCATCGACGCCGACAAGGTCCGTACCTTCCTGGACAGCGAACTTAAACCGTCACGGTCATGATCGAAGAATCCTCCGGCGATCTCTGGCTTGCGGCCCTGGTCGTCATCTTCTGTCTTCTGCTCTCGGCCTTCTTCTCAGCCGGCGAGACGGCCTTCACGGGCGCATCGCGATCCCGCATGCTGGTCCTGGAGAGAGGCGGCGACAAGCGCGCCAAGCTGGTGAACCGCCTGCTCGAGATGCGCGAGCGCTTCATCGGCACGGTGCTGATCGGCAACAACATCGTCAATATCGGCGTCTCGGCCTTCGCCACCAGCGTGCTCGTGGCGATCTTCGGCCACGAGGGCGCGATCTATGCCACCGTGCTCATGTCGATCCTGGTGATCGTGTTCGCCGAGGTGCTGCCGAAGACCGTCGCGATCTCCTCGCCCGAAACCGTCGCGCTCTCGCTCTCGCGGCCCATGACATGGGCCGTGGCGCTGCTGGGGCCGCTTGCGCTGACCATCGAGCGGATCGTGCGGCTCATGCTGCTCCCCTTCGGCATCAGGATCGGAGCCAACACGGCGATCCTCTCGGCCAGCGAGGAAATCCGCGGACAGGTTGCCCTGCTGCACAAGGAAGGCGGCGTCGCGAAGGTGGAGCGCGACATGCTGGGCGGCCTCCTCGATCTCGAGGACCTGACCGTCTCGGAGGTCATGGTCCATCGCACCAAGATGCGCACCATCAACGCGGATCTCTCGTCGGAAGAGATCGTGCGCGAGGTGCTGTCCTCGCCCTATACCCGCATGCCGCTCTGGCGCGAGAGCCAGGAGAACATCGTCGGCGTGCTGCATGCCAAGGACCTGCTGCGCGCGCTCGACGCAGTCGGCGGCGATGCGAGCAAGCTGCGGGTCGAGGCGATCGCGCTCGAGACCTGGTTCGTGCCCGATACCACGTCGCTCCGCGACCAGCTGAAGGCTTTCCTGGCGAAGAAGACGCACTTCGCCCTGGTGGTCGACGAATACGGCGAGGTGATGGGATTGGTGACCCTCGAGGACATCCTCGAGGAGATCGTCGGCGACATCAAGGACGAGCACGACCTCTCGGTCCAGGGCGTGCGGCCGCAGCCCAACGGTTCGGTGAACGTGGACGGCTCCGTGCCGATCCGCGACCTCAACCGCGCCATGGACTGGAACCTGCCGGACGAGGAGGCGACCACCATCGCGGGCCTCGTCATCCACGAGGCACAGACCATCCCCGACACGGGCCAGATCTTCACCTTTCACGGCTTCCGCTTCCAGGTCCTGCGCAAATCACGCAACAGGATCATGGCGCTCCGGATCACGCCGCTCACCCTAGTGCGCCCTCGGCCCGAGTGAGGGGGACTAGAGCTGTTTCCACTGACGTGGAATCAGCTCTCTTCTTTGCTTGCCGCATTTTTTGACGGTGAACCGGATCCACTTCACCGAAAAATGCTCTAGCACCTGCCTAAGCCCCTCATCCCGAGGAGGTCACGTGAGTGAGCGTCTCGAAGGACGAGGTCGGAGATTGATGAGCTTAACTCTCAATCCTTCAAGAATCCCACCATCGCGGCATTCACCGCCTCCGGCTCCTCGTGCTGGACCCAGTGGGTGGCGCTCTCGATCCAGCGAACGCTGCCCGTCTCGCACAGGGCAAGGCTCGCCTCCGCTAGGCCCCTCTCCAGGAAACGATCGCGCGTTCCCCAGATGACGAGCGTCGGCGCGTGTACGGTCGGGTCCTTCATGTCCGGCTTGAACGGCAGCGCCCGATACCAGTTCAGCATGGTCGTGACCGCGCCGGGCTGCGACCAGGCCTTCTCGTATTGCGCAAGATCGTCGTCCGAAAACGTGCCCGGCCTGCCCGTGCGCCGGAGCGCGTCCTTGAGGCTGCGATGGCCATTGGCCGAGAGCATCGCTTCGGGCAGCCGCGGGATCTGAAAGAATCCCACATAGAGGCTGCGCAGCATCTGGCTCGGATGCGAGCGCATATACGATCCGGCAACCGCCGGATGAGGCGCGTTGAGTACGACGAGTTTCTCGACGCGGTCCCGATAGCGGGACGCCGTCCACCAGGCGACGAGTCCGCCCCAATCGTGGCCTACGACGGCAAACCTCTCGCGTCCGAGCGCATCGGCCAGGCCGATGACATCCTTCGCCAACCTGTCGAGATCGTAGGCGCGCCGGCCTTCGGGCTTGTCGCTGAGATTGTAGCCGCGCTGATCGGGCACGAGCACGCGAAAGCCCGCTTCCGCCAGAGCTCCGATCTGGTAGCGCCATCCCCACCAGAACTCGGGAAAGCCGTGGAGCAGGATCACGAGCGGCCCGTCCTGCGGTCCCGTCTCGACCGCGTGGAGCGTCACATCGTCGAGCTGATAACGGGTGCCCTCGGTTTGCGGAGTGAAGACTTGGCTCATGCGTGCGCCGACACTTTCACGCGCTTCGGCGGAGGCTCCTCGGCGGCCATGAACTGCGCCCGCGCCAACTCCGCGAAGCGGCCGCCCTTCGCCACGAGATCGTCGAAGGTGCCGGTCTCGATGACGCGCCCCTGGTCGAAGACGAGGATGCGATTGGCGTTGCGGATGGTGGCGAGGCGGTGGGCGATGACGAAGGTCGTGCGTCCCTTCATCACCTCGTCCAGGGCGAGCTGAAGCTTGCGCTCGGTCGCGGCGTCGAGCGCGCTCGTCGCCTCGTCGAGGATGAGGATCGGCGGGTTTTTCAGGAGCGCGCGCGCGATCGACAGGCGCTGGCGCTCGCCGCCCGACAAGGAGCGTCCGCGCTCCCCGATGACCGTATCGAGACCTTCCGCCTGGCGCGAGATGAACTCGATCGCCTGCGCCCGCTCCAGCGCTTCGATCATCTCCGCGTCGGTGGCGTCGGGCCGTCCGACCTGCAGGTTCTCGCGGATGGTGCGGGCGAACAGCATCGGCTCCTGAAACACCACGCCGATGTTGCGCCTCAGGGACGAGAGCGTCACATCGCGAATATCGAGCCCATCGATGCGAATGCAGCCCGATTGCGGATCGAAGGCGCGATGCAGGAGGCCCAGCGTGGTCGACTTGCCCGAGCCCGTGGCGCCGACCAGCGCCACGTTCTCGCCGGCCTGCACGGTAAACGACACGTCCTGCACGGCGGAGCGCTTGCCGTCGTAAGAGAAGCTCACGTTGTCGAAGACCACGTCGCCGCGGTAACGCTCCACGTTTCTCGCATTGGCGCGGTCGCGCACGGCGGGCGTCGTGTCCAGGATCTCGAAGAATTCCTGCAGCTTCGGCGCCTGCATGAAGAGCTGGTTGATGAAGCTCACCGCCTGCTCCAGCCGACCGATCAGCATGGTGGCCATGCTCATGAACATGACGACCTCGCCGATGGTGGCAAGCCCGTTCAGGTGCAGCCAGGTGCCCATGAGGAAGATCGCCGTGACCGTGATCGTCGCCGAGGCGCGCGACGCGACGGAGGCCAGCGCCCACCAGGACAGCACCGGGTTCTGCGCCTGGAGCAGCTGCTGGATGATGGTCCGCAACGAGCGGCTCTCGGCCTCGATGCGCGTAAACGACTGGATCACCGGCACGTTGCCGAGCGCATCGGACGCATGCTCGGCGAGGCTCGAATGGTAGCGCTCCACCGAACCCTGCAGGGTTTCTGTCTTGCGCAGAACGACGGCGGTAAGAAGGGCGAACACCGCCACGAGCGCCACGAGGAGCAGTCCCAGGCGCCAGTTCAGGAACACGGTGAGCGGCAGCAGGACGACGAGAGCGATGAGGGCCGAGAGGTGCTCGCGGAAGAAGCCGAGCCAGAGCCAGGACATGGCGCCCGAACCTTCCAGCATGACCTTCAGCACGCGACCCGAATGCGTCGAGGTGTGGAAGGCGAGCGGCAGTTCGAGCACGTGCTCGAAATAATTCGCCACCACGGCTAGCCGCCGGCGATGGGCGAGGCGGTCCGCATGCAGCGCCACGAGCGCACCCGCCCCGATGGAGAACAACCCGAACGCCACCCAGGCGAGAATGAGCGGTGTCAGAACGCTGAAGGTCACGGGCGGTGAGTTCGGGATCTGGGCCCGGGTGAGCACGTCGATGATGCGCCCGAACAGGATGGGCTCCGCGAAGGCCGAGATCGCCAGCGCGATATTGGCCAAGGCCAGCAGGGCGCCGATCCTCATGTCGGACCCGAGCTGGCCCAAAACGCGGATATACAACCTGATCAGCCGCATGGGGATCTACCTGCGAACGCGACGTCGGACACCTCGTGTCCGGTCAAGAGTTGCGCACTTCGCGCTGCTTGAAAAGCCGGGATGTTCGCAACCGGTTCCCGTCGTCATGCGCGGCTCCGGGCCGGCTTCAGGATCCGGCGAAAGCGCCCGATCCATTTCGGCCCGGGTTTCGATGGCGAGAGCCCGTCCCGCCGCGCCCGGGGCCGGGCCAGGAGAATGGCGCCCTCCCTGGTCTTGCGGATGTGAAGGGTGCGGGTATGAAACTCCTCGAGGCCAGGCCGGTGGCCGATCGACAGGACGCTCGCGCCCTTCAGCTCGTTCTCGAACAGGCCCAGCATGGAGGCCTGGTTCTCCTCGTCGAGTGCGGAGGTCGCCTCGTCCATGAACACCCATTTCGGCCGGTGCAGCAGCACCCGGGCGAAAGCCACGCGCTGCTGCTGGCCAAGGGACAGGCTGCGGTCCCAGCGCTCGTGCTTGTCTAGCATTTCGACGAATTCGCCCAGTCCGCACCGTTCGAGCGCCTCGCGGATACGGGCATCGTCGAAGGTCTCGGGCGATGCCGGATAGCTGACGGCGGCCCGTAAGGTTCCCAACGGCAGATAGGGCCGCTGCGGCAGGAACATCATCTCCTCGGGCCTGGGGATGCGGATGCAGCCGGATCCCCAGGGCCAGAGACCCGAAATAGCGCGGAACAGCGTGCTCTTGCCGGCGCCCGATTCACCCATGATCAGCACCCGCTCGCCGGGCTGGATCTCGGCCGTCGCATCCTCGATGAGGATGCTGCCGTCGTTGAGCGCAATCGACACGCCCTCGAAGCTGAGCCAGCCCTTGGGATGGGGGCCGGTCTCGATCTTGCGGCTCTCGGCCGTGACCTCGTCGAGATCGATGGCGGCCTGCCGGAAGGTAGCGACGCGCAGGACCGCGGAGCGCCAATCGGCGATCTTCGGGAAGTTGTCGACGAAGTAGCGCAGGGCCGACTGCACTTGGTTGAAGGCCCCGACCACCATCATCATCTCGCCGAAGGACAGGCGTCCTGCGAAGTAGTCCGGCGCGGCCGCCAGGATCGGTACCACGATGGCGAGCCAGCCGTAGCCGGAGGTGATCCAGGTCAGGCGGGCGAGGCCGCCGGAAAGGCGCCGGGAGGCCTTGAGAACGGCCTCGACGAATTCATCGAGGTTCCGGCGCTCGTCCGGCTCTCCGTTGTAGAGAGCCACACTCTCGGCGCTTTCGTTCACGCGCACGAGCGCGAAGCGCAGCTCGGCCTCGCGGGCATAGCGGAGCGTGTTCAGCCGGATCATCGGGCGGCCGACGAGCCAGGTGAGCCCGGAGCCGATCCCGGCATAACCCACGGCGACCCAGACCATGTAGCCGGAAATCGTGATCTCGCGCCCGCCCAGGGTGAAGCTGACGGGACCAGACAGGGCCCACAGGACGCCGATGAAGCTCACGAGGAGCAGGAAGGCCTGGAGCATGCCGACGCCGAGTTCCGTGGAGAGCTCGGAAAAGAGGCGGCAATCCTCCTGCATCCGCTGGTCCGGCTGGGCGCCGTTCTCGCCCATGAAACCCATCTGGTAGGCGCGGTTCGGCTTGAGCCAGATGTCGAGCAGCACCTGGGTCAGCCGCTGCCTGAGCCGGATCTTCAGGCGCTCCTGCAGCCAGGTCTGCGCCACAACCAGAGCCAGGAGAACGGCAACGATGACCAGGAAGACCACGAGCTGTTCGAAGAACGTGGATGAATCCCGCCTCTCGACCGCATCGAAGAAGGCGCCGTTCCATTGATTGAGCCGCACCTGGCCGAACATGTTGCCGACGAGGATGACGAGAATGGCCGCTCCGAGACGGAGCATGGGCCAGCCCTTCCCCTTCCGGAGCATGTCGCGAAAGAGCAGGAACAGCTCGCGCAGGATGCTCGGCGCCATCTCGGGGGAATGCGGGGTTTCCGGATGATGGACGGCCGCGGTGGCGGCTTCCTTGGCCAGCGTGGTTCCTTGGCCGGGCCCGACTTCCTGCTCGCTGCCCAAGGCCGGTGGCGGAGGTAGCTGCTTGCCGAGTTTAGGGTCGTAATCCGGCATCTGGTGAAACGCGTACTCGTTGAGCTTGAGAGTTCATCAAGCTAAAGCGCGTTCACATATGTTATGTTCCGAAAGGAGCCCGCCTGGAGGCGCGGCATGTCGTCAGCGCTTGTCCGCCGCGACGGCCAGAACCCAATAGACCTTGTACTTGGAATTCGGCTTGTAGGCGGTCGCAATCCCGATCCGGTTCGCCCGGGAATCGAGGAGGACCCGGTTGTGCTGCGGGCTCTCGCGCCAGCCGGAAAAGGCCTCGGCCAAGGTGTAGTAGCCGGCCGAGACGTTTGCGGCCGGTGCCGTGAAGCCTCCGGAGGCCAGACGGGCTTTGAAGGCTTCCGCCGAGCTCGGCTTGTCGGCCCGGGCCATGGCATCGGCCTCTGCCTGGGCGGCGGCCTGCAGGTCCGGATCGAGGGTCAGGGGTCGCAAGCCGTTGTTGCCGCGATAGGCGCCGATCATGTCGCGCGCCATGGCGGCATCCACCCGGGCATCCGCGCTCGCCATGGAGACGTAGAAGCTCGGAACCTGGCTCTGCTGGGCGGGCTTCTCGCTCTGGCAGGCGGCCAGCGCGAGGGCGGGGAGGATCAACGGGATGAGACGCTTCATGCGGGCGTCTTATCCTTGAGAAGGGTTAAGGTTTCGTCCTCTTCCCCGTCCGCCTTCGGAGCCTTGTCCTGCGGCTCCTCGTCCGGCTTGGGGGCCGGCGCCGGCGCGGGGACGCCGATGCCCGCCTTCCGCAGGCCGCGGAAGATCTCGAAATAGATGTCGCTCGAGACGCGGCCCGCCGAGTCGATGTCGTCCACGAAGCAGACGAGATCGAAATCGATGGTGTTTTCCGTCACCTTCTTGAACAGCACCCGGGGCGCAGGCTCGCTCATGATCTCGCGGTGAGCGAGCGCCGCCTTGCGCATGATCTCGGCGACCTGATCGGGATCGGAGGAGCGCGGCACCGGGACCGTGACGAGGACACGCCCGATCCGGTCATTGCGCACGCGATTGCGCACCACGCCGGAAATCAGGTTCGAGTTGGGCACGATCAGCATCGCGCGGTCGCCTGTCTGAATCTCGGTCGAGCGTACATTGATGCGTCGCACATAGCCTTCCGCATCGCCCACGACCACGAGATCGCCGACACGGATCGGGCGCTCCCAGAGCAGGATCAGGCCGGAGATGAAGTTATTGACGATGGATTGCAGGCCGAAACCGATACCGACCGACAGGGCACCAGCCACGATGGTCACGCGCTCCAGGCTGAGGCCCAGATAGGTGAAACCGATCATGCCTGCGGCGATGATGCCCACATAGCCCGCCGCCGTGCTGATCGAGTTGCGCAGGCCCGCATCGAGATCCGTCGCCGGCAGGAAGGTGTTGTTGAGCCAGCGCTGGAGCATGCGCGTGACCGTGAAGCCCGCCGCGAACAGGGCGGCCGCGATGAGGATCGACGACAGGGAGATTGTGACGTCCCCGACGCTAAACCCGAAGAACATGGCCCTCAGCGAGCCGGTCACATCGGTGGAATCGATGCCCCATGGGGCCAGCACCAGCAGGAAGCCGATGACGATGAGGGCGAGCCGCGCAAAGCCGCTGCCGAGAACGCCGATCTGCTCCAGAGAGCGGCGCCGCAGGCCCGTATTGGCCTGGAGCGCGGTGGCAAGCCTCGTCTGTCCGCGCAGGGAGCCGCCGATGAATTCGTCGGCGAGCGCGATGCAGAGCCCCACCAGCGCGACCACGATGGAGATCCAGGCCGCCTGATCGACCAGGAACGAAGCCAGCGCCACATAGCCGCTGAGCACGCTGCCGACGATGAGAGCGGCGAGGAACCAGCCGAGGCTGCGCAGGGGCCCACCGATGTCCACGTCCTGCGAGACGTAAGGCCCGAGGCAGGCCTCGTCCTGGTTCTCGCGGGCTGCGAAGCGCCGAAGGAGCTCCGCGAAGACGAGGGCCCATGCCAGAGAGAAGAACGCCCGGGTCAGGACCGTAATGGGCAGGGCGGCCGCGATGGCGGTGTTGAACGACTCGATCACCTTGCCGACGGTCATGACGGTGGCCAGGGTGACCGAGAAGCTCATGATCCGCGCGGCCGAGGCATCCCGCACCGGGATCAGCCGCCAGGAGGTATGGTCCGGCGCCAGGATCGCATCGATGAGGGCGCGCACGAAGGCGATGAAGGCGAGGCCGCTCAGGATCGCCCTGCCGATCTGCTCGATCCGCGACGGGACCATATCGACGGAATCGAAGGCCACCCAGACGATCCAGCTGCCCGCGATGGCAGGGCCGGCCCCCAGGATCAGGACGCCGAGAGCCGCCAGAAGGCGGCTGCGGCGCGCGGGGTCGGTGATGGCGGGGTCCCGCTTGACCAGGCGCGGCGCGATGGAGCGGCGCCCGGCATAAAGGGCGATCGCCACGCCGATGGCCAGTCCCATGAGGAGCAGGACGCCGAGCGAGGTGGTGCGCCGAAGCTGATCCAGAGCATCGCCCAAGACGATTCCCAGCGACCGTAGCTCCCGCGGCACAGCCTGGATCACGTTCATCCAGAGACTTGGGCTGATGAGACCGTCGCTCCGCTCGAACAGGGCGCGGGTGAAACCCGCCCGGCGCAGGTCGCCGATCTGGGTGCTCAGCTGCTCGGCCTGGACCAGCAGGGCACGCCCGAGCCGCTGGGTCTCGTCGAGCTCCGCGACGGCGGCCTCGCGCTCCGCACGGTCCCGGGCGACGTCGGCGCTCTCCTCCGGCTGCCCCTTCTCGGGCTTCGGTCCGAGCTGGCTCAGGCGCTGCTTGCTGGCATCGAGCTTGGGCGCCTGCTCCTCGATGACGGTGCGGATCTCGGCGATGATCGGTTCGATCTGCTGGCGGATGTTCTGCAGGTCCGCGTCGGCGATGACCCGGTTCTGGACCGCCGCCTCCTTCTGCTCGAGATCGGCCTTGAAGCCGTCGAGCTTGGCGCGGACGGCCTTGGTCTCGGCCGAAACCGGAGCGGGGGCTGGCGCTGTCTGGGGCTGAGGCGCGGCAGGCGCCTGCGCCTGAGGCTGGGCCGCTGGAGAGGTCTGAGCCTGCTGCGCATGGGACACGCCGTACGCGGCCATGCTCAATACGATCACAGCGGCCCGGAAGAGCCCCTTCATGCCAATCCTCGTCATTCAGTCCAACCCCGTCGCGTTCTCATGAGTGCATCGTCCCGTGCGAACCGTAAGGTCCGCGCAGGCGAGAAGACCGGCCCATCTTCGCAGCAGGATGCGTCGGCGGGCCGGTTCTTTGCGAATCATTACGGCGAAAAGTCGCCGCCCGACCTACGAAGCGCAACAAAAAAGCCGGGAGGGGACGAGCGCCTCTCCCGGCTTCCGCAAGGGCAATTGTCTATTGCTTCGGCGTTTCGTTGGCCGAGGGCTGCGCGCCCGGTGCCGGATAGGCCGGATTGGCGGGCGATGTCCGATTGCCGGGGTTGTCATTGGACGAACCGGTCGTCGAGCCCGTCACGTTGGCGCGGGCCGCATCGGTTCCCGGATCGTCGGGAGACGTGGAGCCCACCCAGATGAGGTAGCCGGAAACGGCAACGGCGAGGAGCAGGAGCGAGCCGATCAGGACGCCCAGGACCGGGCGGCCTGATCCTCCCTGCCGGGCGCGGTCGTCGGGAATCTGTTGAGCCATCGATAGCCTCTTTGAGAAACAGGGTGGTGGGCGAGCAGCGAGGCTCGGCATTATCAGGGCAACGCGAGATGGAAGAGCCGGTTCCTGTCATGTCCGCCCATCGAAGCGCACGAGACGCCCGAAGCCTGGATCCAATGAAGCTTTTCCCCGTTGTTCGAGACGGACCACACACCACGGTCGGAGACGAGGGGCGATGGGGCGAGCAAGGTTCGGTGACACGCGATGTCGCAGGCGGGAAACGTACCCGCGCGGCGTGCTTTCAGTCATGTTTTCGCCGCTTTCGGAACCCTTGGGTAATCTCTGATTCAAGGAGATGTCATGCACGACAATCGCATCAATCTGGACGGGACTTGGGAATTTTTGCACGTGGCCGACGACCGTCTGTCGGGCCCGGCAGAGGTTCGCGAGATCACCGTGCCCAGTCCGTGGCAGGCCCAGTTCGCGGACCTGCGCATGCGTGCCGGCATCGGCATCTATCGCAGAACGATCGAGATCGACGAAGCTTGGCTGCGCGACAGCGTCTGGATCCGCTTCGGCGCCGTCTTCCACAACACCAAGGTCTTCATCAACGGTGAAATGGTCGGCCACAACGAGGGCGGGTTCCTGCCCTTCTCGTTCGACGTGACGCCGCATCTCAAGCCCGGCTCGAACGAGATCAAGGTCCGCGTCGACAGCCCGACCGACAACCCGGCCGAATTTCCGGATTCGCCCTTTGCCGAAATCCCGTTCGGCAAGCAGAGCTGGTACGGCCCTCTCTCGGGCATCTGGCAGTCGGTCTATTTCGAGCGCCGGATCCCCGATCACATGAATCGCGTCCGCCTCGTTCCCAACCTGACCACGGGGCGGGTGAGCTCCGGCGTGTTCTTCGCGCGTCCGCTCACCGACGCCACCCAGATCCGCATCGAGGTCACGGACCCGTCGGGCGACGTCGTGCTCGACGAGATGCACGAGACGCAGGTAGGCGTCACGTCCATGCCGTTCGAGTTCACCCTCGATGACGTGCGCGCCTGGTCGCCCGACCATCCCAACCTCTACCGCATCCGCCTTGAATTCATCCGCAACGGCGAGGTGAAGGACGAGATCGCGGACAATTTCGGCTTCCGCTCCATCGAGACGCGCAACGGCAAGTTCTATCTCAATGGAGAGCCGCTCTATCTGCGCTCCGCTCTCGACCAGGACTACTACCCGGACACGATCTGCACGGTGCCGTCCGTCGAGTTTCTGGAAGACCAGTTCCGCAAGGCCAAGGAACTTGGCCTCAACTGCCTGCGCTGCCACATCAAGGCAGCCGACCCGCGCTACTACGAAGTGGCGGACCGGATGGGCATGCTCATCTGGACCGAGCTGCCGAACGGCGGCATGGCCACGGACCGCTCCCGCGGCCGCAAGGAGAAGCTCCTGAAGGGCATCGTCGACCGCGACGGCAACCATCCTTCCATCGTGATCTGGACGATCATCAACGAGAACTGGGGCGTCGATCTCGTCAACGACGCGGACCATCGCGACTGGCTCAAGCGCACCTTCGCGTGGCTGAAGGCCTACGATCCGACGCGTCTTGTGGTCGACAACTCACCGCTCGCGCCGAGCTTCCACGTGGAATCCGATATCGCGGATTACCACTTCTATGCCGCCTATCCCGATCATCGCGGGGCATGGGACCAGTTCGTCGACGAGCTCTCGAGCCGGGCCTCCTGGCTCTACTCGCCTCACGGCGACGCGGTCATCACCGGACGCGAGCCGCTGATGTGCTCCGAGTTCGGCAATTGGGGCCTGCCCTATCCGAAGGACCTGCGCGACGCCAAGGGCGAGGAGCCCTGGTGGTTCGAGACCGGACACGACTGGGGCGAGGGCGTGATGTATGCCCACGGCGTCGAGAACCGGTTCTCGGACTGGAGCCTCGACCGTGTCTTCGGCGATCTGCGCCGCTTCGTCATCGCCGCCCAGTGGCAGCAGTTCCGCGCCTTGAAATACGAGATCGAGGCCATGCGCCGGAAGCCGAACCTCGCCGGCTACGTCATCACCGAACTGCACGACTGCCACTGGGAATCCAACGGCCTGCTCGACATGCGCCGGAACCCGCGCGTGTTCCACGAGCTGTTCCACATCGTCAATTCGGACACGGTGATCGTGCCGAAATGGGAGCGCGCGTCCTACTGGGCGGGCGAAACCGCGGCCTTGGGCCTGGCCATCGCCCACGGGGCCGGTCCGGTTCTGGAGGATTGCAAGCTGGAGATCTCCCTCTGCGGCGAGAGCCTGGTGATCGACCTGCCGCGCCTCGAGGCGCCGAATGTGCTCGATCTCGGCCGCATCGAGATCCGCGTGCCGGAGATGGACGAACCCTCCCTGCGGCGCATCAACCTCGACCTGCGCGCGTCCGATGGGCGCGTCGTCGCGCACAACCATCACGACATCGCCGTCCATCCCAAGCGCACCCGGCCGGTTCATGCCCGCGAGCTGGTGTGGTCGCCGGACGAGGATATCCGCGAGCGCTTCCGGGCTCTGGGCTACAGCCTCGCCCGCGCCTTCGAGGAATCGACCCTGATCGTGTCGCGCACGCACAACAAGGCGATTGCGGATCACGTGCGGGCGGGCGCCAAGCTCCTGCTGCTGCCGGAAGAGGACATGACCCTCTATCCGTTCTTCCCGCACTGGCAGGCCGTGAAGGTGCAGGCCCGTGCCGGCACTCTCTGGTCGGGTGATTGGGCCTCGTCGTTCGGCTGGCTGCGACGCGCGGGCCATTTCGCTAGATTCCCGTCGGGCCCGCTGCTCGACGAGACGATGGACCGGGTTCTGCCGGATTACGTGATCGCCAACTGCAACCTGCTCGACTTCCAGGCGCGCGTCTTCTCCGGTCTCGTGGTGGGCTGGATCCACAAGCCGGTCGCGCTCGGCGTCGAGCGCTCCTACGGCCGCGGCCGCCTGGTGGCCTCGACCCTGCGCCTGTTCCGGGACGAGCCTCTGGCCGACCCGACCGCGACGGTGCTGACCGATGCCCTTGTGGAGCTGGCCGTGGAGTCCCGGGCCGCCCGCCTCGAGGAAGCCGTTCGGGCGGCGGAGGCTGCGGCGTAGCACGTCCCACATCGTACACATCGAAAAGGCGGCCAGATCACTCTGGCCGCCTTTGTTATTTGTTTCCTGCGTGACGATCCTACTCGGCGGCCATCTTCATCGCATCGTCGGACCATTCCATTTCGCCGTCGATGAAGAACCGGTCGAGAGCGCTGTCGAGCCTCGGCATGAGAATCCCGCGTTCCGTAAACAGGGCCGTGTTAAGCACCGGGAGATCGCCCGCATCCGTCACGAGGCCCGGATCGAAACCCGCGCGCTCCGCCGCCATGGCGGCGAGATCACACCAGGACGTTTCGCCGATATTGGCCATGTGCCAGATGCCCGTGCCGCCATCGATCAGAAGATCGAGCGAGGTGTTCACGAGGTCGGGCACATAGGTGGGCGATACCACGTCGAGGCTCGCCTTCACGCCCTCCCCTCTGCTGAGAGTGTTCAGGATCGACCAGACGAAGTTGTAGCGGTCCCACGGGCCGAAGAAGGCGCTCGTGCGCAGCACGAGAGCTTTGCCATGCGCCGTCAGAACCCTGCGCTCCGCCTCGGCTTTGCTTTCGCCGTAGACACTCGTGGGGTTGACCTCGTCGCTCTCCACATACGGCCGGTTGGACGTTCCGTCGAACACGAGATCGGACGAAAAGGTGACGAGAGGAATGTCGAGATCGGCGCAGGCCTTGGCCAACACCTCCGCTCCGGTGGTGTTTTCCCGGAAGCAGGCCTGCCTGTCGTTCTCGGCCTCGGACACGCGAACATAGCCGGCCGTGTTGATCACGGCCCAGGGCCGATGACACGCGAGAGCCTCGGCGACGCTCTTCGGATCGGCGATGTCCATGTCTTGGCGCGAGAGCAGCACGTGATTGAGCCCACGGAAATCGCACAGGCGGGAATAGGCGCGGCCAAGGGTTCCCGTAGCGCCCGTGATCAGGAGCTGCCGCGGCGCATCGGCAAGCCAGCAGGATTTCGATTGCCTCGCCGGTCGCTTGTAGAACCTAATGTCACGCTTCCACCAGCCGGCGCGGTCGAGCACCGGATGATCGAAGGTGCCGGTCTTGGCGAGCGCTTCCGCCGCATGAGCCAACGCTGTGCGGCGCGGCTCCGGAGCGCGCACGTCGAAGGGCCCCGGCTCGTAGAAGCCGTTGCGGCGGGTCAGCAGGCTGTTCCAGTCGACGGCGCCATAGAGAGACCAGATGGTCACGGCCCGGATGTCCGCCCCCTCGTCGCGCAGCGCATTGACGTCGTTCCAGACCTGCATGAGCCAGCGCAGCTGATCGTCGCGGGAGCTGCCGTGATGCGCCTCGGTGACGGCGATGGGCCGCTTGTAGCGCTCCCACACCTCCCGCAGGCGGGCGGCCGGACCGAGCTCGGCGGCCGGCAGGGGCATGCGCACGGCTTCCGCATCCGCATATCGATGCCTGCCATTGCCGCCCCAGTGATGCTCGGGATAGCGCGCCATGCGCTCGTCGAGGTAGCGCTCGCTCGTCAGGTAATGATTGATGCCGATGATGTCGGGCGCGGCATCCGCTTCGAGAAAAAGCTCGAGATCGGCCTGCGCGACACCATTCTGCAGGAAGATGTCCCACCAGGGATGGTCTCGGTCGACCATGCCGCAGAGAAGGTCGAAGCTCAGGAAGCGCCGCTGGTTCTCGTGCTCGGCCTGATAGGTGAGCGTCGGCGTCGAGAAGGTCTTGCCCATGTCGTCCGTCTGAACGAGTTGCGCATCGGGCCGAACCTGGCGGATGGCGCGTATGGACAGGACGGTCGCCTTGCACTCGTTGACGAGGATCCTGAGGAAGGCCTCGTAGTTCGTGCCGTGTGGGTACCAGTGACCGTAAAGACCGCAGAAGCGCGCGGTCGTCAGCGGTTCGTTGACGGGCGTGTAGAGGTCGAGATGCGGATAGCGCTGCGCCACGTTGGCCGCATGACGCGCCAGAAGCTCCGGCCATGCCGGATCGAGCATATGGGCGTAGCGCGGGCCGCTGCCATGATGGCACAGGCCGGCAATCGCTCGGATGCCGAGTTTCTGAAGGTGCGCCAGGCGTGTATCGTGCCAGGAGAAATCCGTGCGATCCGGGCTCTCGGGAGAAACCTTCTCCCAGAGAACCGGATGACGCAGCGTGCGGATTCCCAGTTCGGCGATGCGATCGAGGTCTTCGATTCGATCATGGTGACCGGTTTCCAGACTTTGATCGCGGTATTCATCGCCGACTCTGGCAACAGTACATTCCAAGCCACCCCAAAGTTCTAGCGGCCGCTTCATCATACACTCCGAGCTACTTCAAAAGACACTCAACAACTATGCTTAGCGCGGATTGTTCGATGCACTTCGACTATGACACCAGTGCTGCCGACGGAGAGACGACCTTCACCGAGGAGGTATCGGCGCCGACCGGTAGGGATTCATTGATGCGCCGGAAGGTGGCGAGGGCCTGACCGACGATCTGGTCCATGTTGTAGTAGCGATAGGTCGCCAGCCGGCCGACGAACCACACGTCGGGCGTCGCCAGGGCAAGGCGCTCGTATTTCTTGAAGAGCTCCTGATTCTCCGCCTTCGGAATCGGGTAGTAGGGGTCGCCTTCGGCGGACGGATACTCGTAAGTCAGCGCTGTCTTGGCATGGTCCTGACCCGTGAGATGCTTGTACTCGGTCACGCGGGTGTAGTCATGGGTCTGCGGATAGTTCACCACGCCGACGGGCTGGTGCCAGGCCTTGTCGAGGGTGACATGCTCGAAGCGCAGCGAGCGATAGGGCAGCTTGCCGAACTGGAAGTTGAAGTATTCGTCGATCGGTCCCGTATAGATGACGCGGCGATGGGGGACGACGTGCTTGACGTCGTCGTAATCTGTCTGGGTCATGACATGGATGTTGGGATGGCTGACCATCTTCTCGAACATCCGGGTATAGCCGTGTTTCGGCATGAACTGGAATTCGTCCGCAAAGTAGCGGTCGTCCCGGTTCGTGCGCGTCGGCACCCGTGAGGTCACCGACTTGTCGAGTTCCGACGGGTCGAGGCCCCATTGCTTGCGCGTATAGCCGCGGAAAAACTTCTCGTAGAGCTCCCGCCCGACGGCGGAGACCACCACGTCTTCCGAGGTCTTGATCTCGCCGATCTTTTCCGCCCGCTCGGCGAACCAGTCCTGCAGCTGCTCGGACGTGAGGTTCAGCCCATAGAGCTTGTTGACCGTGTCGAGGTTGATCGGAATCGGCACGAGCATGTCGTCGACTTCGGCCAGAACCCGATGCTCGTAGAAGCGCCACTCCGTGAAGCGGGAAAGATGGTCGAAGATCTGCTTGGAGTTGGTGTGGAAGATATGGGGCCCATACTGGTGGATGAGCAGGCCGTCATCGTCGTATCGGTCATAGGCATTGCCGCCGATGTGATTGCGACGATCGATCAAAAGGACGCGCTCGTTACGCTCCGTGGCGAGGCGTTCGGCCAGAACGCTGCCCGCAAAGCCGGCGCCGACAATCAACCAATCATACATTCCAGATCACTCCGCAGGCGTGGTGGCATAAACGGGAAGGGACGAGGCGGGACGGTCGCTCGCGGTGTCGCCGGTGGCATCCAGCATCAGCTTGTGCATGGAAGCCCACGTCTTGTCCCAGGACCCGGCTGCCAGGTGACGATCGACCTTCGCGAGCCACCCATCCTTCGGACGGGCGAGAATCGTCTCGACCTTCGCCACCACCTCCTTGGCGTCCCTGGCGATTTCGACGAGGCCCTTCTCACCGTAGGGCCGAACCACATCGGTGATCGGCGTCGAGACGACCGGCACGCCGGCCGCCAGGAATTCCGGGGTCTTGGTCGGGCTGATGAACTTCGTCGCCTCGTTCAGGGCGAAATTCATGAACCCCACGTCCCAACCCGACAGGTAATGCGGCAGTTCATTGTAGGATTTTCCGCCGAGCCAGTGGATGTTGGAGCGCTGCGGCAAGGTAGCGGGATCGATCTTCACGACCGGACCGATCATCACGAACTGCCAGTCGGGCCGCAGATCGGCGACCTCGGCCAGCAGATCGATGTCCATGCGTTCGTCGACGACGCCGAAGAAGCCGAGACGAACACGGGGAATCTGCGCCTGATCGTCGGGATCCTTGTCGATGGCACGCGCCTGGGAGAAGTGGTTGAAATCGATGGAGGACGGGAAGCCGTGGACGCTGCGGTGGCGATGGCGCTTGGCCTCGTAGAGGCTCATGCCCCCCGTGAAGACCAGATCGCAGCGGGCAAAGAGAGCATTCTCCAGATCGAGCAGCTCCTGCGACGCCCCCCGGAAAAGCGAAAGCTCGTCCATGTTGTCGTAGACGCACAGGTCGCATTCGAGATCGCTGGTAAAGGCCATGGCCATCGGCGTGTAGTACCAGAACACCCGCGGCCCCGAGGCCTCGCGGCCGATCAGCTCCTCGATCAGGTCATGCTGCTCGGCAAGAATATCTTCATGAGACAGGCCTTCGGGAAGAACCGGTAAGGCGATGGTCACGCCCTGCGGACGGTCGCTCACATCCATATGAGGCTTCGCGCCCGCCTTGAAGACCGGCTCCTCGATGAACAGCACGTCGTAGTGCTTGACGGCGCGGCTGAGGAGATGCTGCGGCCGCTGCCAGACGAAATCCCAGCGGAGATGGGAGAAACAGACGAGGAGAGGTTTTTCTGAAGCGTTTTTGGCAGGCGAACGAAGGGCATAAGAGTGCGTCATCAAACGCTCATGCATAGCGCCATCCTCAAATACAGGTGTGTTGTCGCGATCGGACGGAAGAACACGGCCCAGGGTGAATAAAGCGATGTCTTAAGTGAAGCGCACCAACGTTGGGTCGAGGTCGCAATCGATTGTAGAACGCGCAAGGAGCCTTTTGGTTCCACCTGCATTCATCTTCGTGAACGGCTATTCATGGAAATAGCCAGAATCATTTCTTCTCGAGCAACAGAGTGCCTTGCTTTTGGATGAAGGTCTTGGCCTTCTCTGCAACCATTGCCAAAATCCATGGCAACTGCACTTCGACGCGCACCTGATCCGGCATCACTTCCAGATGGCCGCTGACGTTCTGCCCCATGGCCCCGACACGAAAATCCATGCGGTTGCCGTTCCAGGTCTCGTCGATGGACGCGACCTTGTCGCCGAACTGCGATTTCAGCCCCGACATGCCGCCATGAAGCCGCCGCATCGCTTCGGCTTGGCCGAGGTTATGGGGAATGGAAACAACGAGGGGCTTGGCCATGGGAATGCTCCACTTTTCAACGACAAGCGAAGCAGTGCGGGTCGGGTTCCCTCGTTACAGCATTTCCACCTTGATCGCCCGCATTACGATGGTCTCCTGCTCGAATCGCCGTTCCAGGTCGGCGCGGTAGCGCTCCCACCAGGCATGATCGAGTTCGCGGGCCATCACTTCGAACACCACGATGTCGTCGTGGGTTGTATGGCCGCCCTCCTTCCAGACGCCTTCGGCCGGCGCGCGCGTGAAGCTCGTGATCCCGCCGAACCGCTCCGACAACTCCTTGCGGACCCGCGCGTAGACCGCGCCGTCAAGACGGCGGCCCTTGTTGTCGGCGAGCGGCAGCAGAATCTGAACCAGATGCATCGGCATCCCCTGAAAAGCGCCATCGATAGGCGCAGGAAAATAGTTCAGGGGATGGAAAAGGCGAGCCTTCGGCCGCGATCAGGCCTGCAGGGCGGAAAACACGTCGCGATCTGATTCGGGCCATTCCTCGACGATCCGATAGCGACCCGATGGCTTCGACACGCGCCACGGGCAGGCCGTGGACGCATGAAACGCCTCGGAGGGGCGCAGGCGGCGCGCGCTGCCGTCCGCCTGGATTTCGTCGATCACGACGAAGCCGAAGATGGTGAGACGCGTTGCCATGACCTTGGTGGCGCGATCGCCCGCCGCAATCGGCAGCGAGCCTGCGGCGTAGACCGCATCCATCAGGCTTCGCTGATCACGATGGGGATTGGCCGACGAGCGCGCGCCCGGAAAGCGGATGACGTTCGTCGCCTGAGACGATCTCGATTCCATGTAAGCAACCCTTGGTCCCGAATCGAGGCAAGAATCGCCGGAAGGAATTAAGAACCGCCTAATCGATGCGATGGAGCGACGTAGGCCGTGCCCGCGGAGGTCAGGCCGAGCGCCTGGGCCGGGCCTTTCGCGAGATCGATGATCCGCCGGTGGGCGAAGGGACCCCGGTCGTTCACCCGGACGACGACCGAGCGACCGTTGGATTCGTTCACGACCTTGAGCCTCGTGCCGAACGGCAGGGAGCGATGGGCGGCCGTCATGTCGGCTGAATTGAAGCGCTCGCCGCTGGCGGTTTTGCGGCCGTGAAATCCGGGGCCGTACCAGGAGGCGGTGCCGCGCTGGATGGCCGGGCCTGCTTCGATGTTGGCTTGCGAGATGGATCCTGTGGTGAGCGGGTCGTTCGAGGCGGTTGTATTGCAGGCTGCTACGAGAAGAATAGGCACAATTGCAGATGCCCGGGTGAGGATGTTCTTCAAGGACAGTCTCCCCTTCCGTTTTGGTTGTAAGTGAAACTGAGCCCTAAAAAGGCAAGAATAAGGCGCTTCGAATTTTAATACGCTCACTCACTCTTCAGAGATGTTTCGCTATACCAAGAAATAGCCTGGACAAATGCCCCACCGGCCCTAGATAGCCTGAGCTAAAGTTACTTTATTTCATAGACCCAATTCACCTTTCCGTGTTTTCGGATCATGGCCTCTGGTCCAAGGCTTCGACCGGTCTAGTTCAGGTGACCGATATCCCCCGCCAGTCGAAGGCTGACGTTTCATGCGCAATTCCGCCAGATCACCTCAGGTCGCCGTCGTGGGGGCCGGACCCGGGGGCTTGGCCTCCGCCATGCTGCTGGCGCGCGAGGGCGTTCCCGTGACCGTGTTCGAACGGGAGCCCGCCGTGGGCGGGCGCACCCGGACCGTCCACGCGCCCGGCGGCTACAAGTTCGACTTCGGTCCGACCTTCTTCCTGTATCCCCGCGTCCTGAAGGACATCTTCGAAGCCTGCGGCGAAAGGCTGGAAGATCATGTCGAACTCAAGCGCCTCGACCCGCAATATCACCTCGTCTTCGAGGGCGGCGGCTCCATCCGCGCCACTTACGATCTTGATCGCCTCGAACAGGAAATCGCCCGCCTGGCTCCGGCCGATGCGCGCAACGTGCGGCGGTTTCTCGACGACAACCGCGACAAGCTGGAAGCCTTTCGGCCGGTGCTGGAACAGGCCTTTTCGAGCCCCGCCGATCTCTTCTCGCCGGCGATGCTGGCCGCGCTGCCGAAGCTGAGACCCTTCTCCAGCGTCGACAGCGATCTCAAGCGCTATTTTGCCGATCCGCGCGTGCGCCTCGCCTTCTCGTTCCAGACGAAGTATCTCGGGATGTCGCCGTTCCAATGCCCGAGCCTGTTCACCATTCTGTCGTTCCTCGAATACGAGCACGGGGTCTTCCATCCCATGGGCGGCTGCGGCGCGGTCTCGGAAGCGATGGCGAAGGTCGCGCGCAAGATGGGCGTCGACATTCGCCTGAACACGCCGGTCGAGCGCATCGTTTACGAGAACGGAGAGGCCGTCGGCCTTGAGGCAGGCGGGGAGCGCTTCGCAGCGGGCTCCGTGGTGGTGAACGGCGATTTCGGGCACGCCATGCGCCGCCTCGTGCCCGAAGCCATGCGCCCACGCTGGTCGGACAGGAAGCTCGATCGCGCGAAGATTTCCTGCTCCACCTTCATGCTCTATCTCGGCATCGAGGGAGATGTCGGCGATCTCGCCCATCACACGATCCTGCTGTCGCGGGACTACGAACGCAACATTCACGAGATCACCAACGGCATCCTGCCCGACGAACCGTCGATCTACGTCCAGCACGCTGGCGCAACCGATGCATCGCTAGCCCCGAAAGGCCATACGAGCCTCTACGTGCTCGTGCCCGTGCCGAACCTGCGCTGCGGGATCGACTGGACGCGCGAGGCGCCGCGTTACCGCAGGCTCGCGCTCGAGCGGCTGAAGGTGCTTGGATTGGGCGAGATCGAGAGCCGCATCCGCTTCGAGCGCGTGGTGACGCCGCGCGGCTGGCAGGATGAGTTCTCCGTGTTCGAGGGCGCCACCTTCAATCTCGCGCACAACCTGACGCAGATGCTGTACTTCCGCCCGCACAACCGCTTCGGCCGCAACGTCTATCTGGTCGGCGGCGGTACGCATCCCGGCAGCGGATTGCCGGTCATCTATGAAGGAGCGCGCATCACGACGCGGCTGCTGCTGGAGGATCGCGAGCGTCAAAGGGCGGGCGACTTTGAGGCGAAACCCGCCGCAGCGCCGCTCGGCGAAGCGGCTCTGTAGGGAGGCGACGGATGAGACGCGTTGGACTGACCTCCCTCCTTTTGCTTGCCGTTTCGTCCGCTCACGCGGCAACGCTGACGATCCGGGCGCAAGGCGTCCAGCCGGACGGCAACATGGTCTATGCCGGCATCTGCGACACCAGCTTCGAGGAGGCGACCTGCCCCTACAAGGATCGCGGCCCGGCCGCAGCGGGAACCGTGGAACTGCGGATCAGGAACGTGAAGCCGGGGACTTATTCCATCGCGGTCTTCCATGACGTGAACGGCAACGGCAAGCTCGACCGCAATTTCATTGGTCTGCCCAATGAGCCCTACGGTTTCTCGAACGATGTGGGTCGTCGCGGACCTCCGAGTTTCGATGCCGCCCGGATCGTCGTCAGAGAGCCTGCGACGACGGTCGTCATCCCGATCCGATAGGCGTCCCATGCTGTGGCGCGCCTATGCTCTTCTGTCCCACGGGGGCGACCGTATGGGCCTTGGCTCCATCGGCCTGCCGTCATGGCACGGTCCGGCTGCCCCGTCGTTCCAGCGAACGGGCGACGTGCTGAAGGTGCTCGAAGAGGCCGACACGGCCATCTGGTCGGCCAGCGCCCTCTCGGCCTGCGCCGAGACAGGCCTTCTCGCTCATCTCGGCAAGCCGACGACGATCGGGGCCTTGGCGGAAGACGTCTCGTTGTCGCCGGCGCTCGTCCGGACGCTGATCGACGTTCTCGCAAGCCACCGGTTCGTACTGTGGGATCAGGACCGTGTTCAGGCCGCCCCCGCCCTCATGCCCTTCACGACCCCCGAGGGAGTGGCGACCTTCCGGGCGTCCCTCCGGGCTCCCCTGCTTCAGGCCGACAGCTTCCGGCACAGGCTTGCCGACGGCACCCTCACCCTCGATGGCTGGACCCATACGGATGAGGCCATCATCGAATCCCAAGGCACCCTGACCCGTCTCTGGACCACCCGGGCCCTGCCGAAACTGAAATTCCTGCCGGGCCTTATGCCGCGTCTCGAGCGGCCTGGCGCGGCCCTTCTCGATGTGGGCGCGGGGGCCGCCGGCCTCTCGATTGCGCTCTGCAGGCATTTTCCGCATCTGACCGCAGCAGCTCTCGAGCCTGCACCTCATCCGGCCACCATCGGCGAGCGGCATGTTCGGGAGGCCGGGCTCGACGGGCGCATCGTGATTCGTCGGCAGCGCGCAGAGGATCTGGAGGACGAGCGCGCCTTCGACCTCGCCTTCCTGCCCCAGATGTTCCTGCCGGATGCGATCATCCAGGAGGCCATCGAACGGATCTTTCGCGCTCTGCGGCCTGGAGGCTGGCTTCTCGTGGCGGCCTTGTCCCAGGAAGGACATGGGACGATCTCCGCCATCAACCGGCTGAAGAACCTGCTCTGGGGCGGCAACACACGCGCCGTAAACCACCTGAGGCCACGCCTGGCCGCCGCCGGATTCGATCCGGTGATCCGCGCGCCGGGCCGGCACTCGCTTCGCATGATCTGCGCCCGCCGCCCAAACCTTCGTGATCCGTCTTGAACTGGCCCATGCCCTTCCTAGAACCATCACGATTGGACATGGGCGAATGACGAACAGGCTCGTGCCTCGCGGGAGGAATGCGTGAACGCTCAAGGAACTTCGGTTGCAGTCATCGGCGGAGGCTTGGGCGGATTGGCGGCGGCCTGCGTTGCCGCGGCCCGCGGGCACAAGGTCACCCTCTACGACAAGAACGCCTGGATCGGTGGCAAGGCGGCGGTTCTTCACGAGGACGGCTTTCGCTTCGACATGGGACCGACGATCCTGACCGTGCCGCGGGTTCTGGAACGCATCTTCGCGGAGGCCGGCCGCAATCTCTCCGACTATCTCGATCTCGTGCGGCTCGATCCGCAATGGCGCTGCTTCTTCGATGACGGCACGCGCATCGACCTGCAGGAGAACGTCGAGGCCATGGCCGAGACCATGGATCGCTTCGCGCCCGGAAAGAACGCCGGCGAAGGATACAAGCGCTTCCAGGAAATCTCCGCGCATCTTCACGACATCTCGAACCGGTTCTTCTTCTGGAAGCCGGTGGAGGATCTCTTCGATACCATCAACATCCGCGCCAACATGAATCCCGCGACGCTGCGGGATGTTCTGTCTCTGCGCATGGGCTCATCCGTCGCCGGCACCATACGGTCCAAGGTGAAGGACGAACGCCTGGCGCAGATGCTCGATCACTTCACGCAATATGTCGGCTCATCGCCCTATGGCTCGCCCGCCGTTCTCTGCGCCATCG